>Ga0137307_102682_pt1 | contig 11756 bp, 8 predicted proteins | sample NAcewD2O_March_2_FD_97180 | JGI IMG/M metagenome (GOLD analysis project Ga0137307, IMG submission 97180) | Mouse cecal microbial communities from Vienna, Austria - N-Acetylglucosamine amended D2O_March | ecosystem: Host-associated > Mammals > Digestive system > Large intestine > Cecum | place...
ATAGGTGACCAGCTTTTTCTCGTACAGTTCCTGTACCACCTGCAATGTCTGATCCGGACTGATTTTAAAAAGTCTGGAACAGTCGTTCTGCAACTCCGCCAGGTTGTAAAGAAGGGGCGGATATTTATTCTCCTTTTTCTTTTCCAGGGAAAAAACAGAGGCTTTTATCTCTGTTTCCCCCGAATGATGTTCCGGAATCTGCCCTTCTGCTCCGGACAGAGGACTGTTTTCCGAAAGTTGCCCTTCTGCTCCGGACAGAGGACTGTCTTCCGAAGGCTGTCTTTCTTCCCCGGCCAAAACTCCGGAAGAAGAAATAAAATCTGCGATTAACTGTTCTGCGTCTTTTTTCTCTTTCAGCCCATTCTCTTTGTACAGTTTGGGGGACTGGAAATAACAGGAACCTTCCACTGCCCGCCATTCCCCCTCAATTTCAGTTCCCCGGATATCCAGGATACTGACCACCCGGTAAAAAGGCGTTTTCACAAATTCCCGGATTTCCCGCTCCCTGCGCACTACCATGCCCTGCACACAGGTCATAACCCGGCCCACGCTGACTACCGTATATCTGGTTTTCAGAAATCCTGAAATAGCATTGCCGTATTTCAATGTGAGCAGCCGGGAAAAGTTAATGCCCATGAGATAATCTTCTTTTGCCCGCAGATAGGCGGACTCACAGAGATTGTCATATTCTGACAGCTCTTTTGCCTCCCGGATGCCCCGCAGAATCTCTTCCTCTGTCTGGGAATCAATCCAGACTCTGCGCCGGTCCTTCCCCTGCACTCCGGCCTGTCGTTCCACCAGACGGTAAATATATTCTCCTTCCCGCCCGGAGTCCGTACATACATAAATGGTACTCACATCGGGACGGTTTAAAAGATTCGCTACTATCCTGTACTGCTTCTCCACGGCCGGAATCACCTCGTACTTAAATTCCTCCGGCAAAAATGGGAGGGTGGCAAGGCTCCACTTTTTCAGTTTTTCATCGTAAGCCTCTGGATAACTCATAGTCACCAGATGGCCCACGCACCAGGTAACAACCCCTTCCCCCGATTCCATGTAACCGTCATGGTTTTTAAAATCCTGTTTTAATGCTCTGGCAAATTCCCTTGCCACACTTGGTTTCTCCGCTATGTATAAAGCCTTCGCCATAAATTTCTGTCCTGCTTTCTGTTTCCGTTACATTCTGTTCATATCCACCAGCACAATGCGGCTGTCCTGGTCTACCACCCGCAGCAGCTGTTCATCAAAGGATTTGGCTGTAAAGAGATAGTAATAATTTGCGGTAATTCTGGCCTGCTCCATGCTCTGAAATAACTGCTGGCACATTTCAAATGTCATTGCCGGTTCCGACCAGTTACAGAGGCAGATAATGTTTTCCCGGATACTGTTCTGAGCAATAATGTCAATATGGCCTTTTTTCCCAATCCAGGTTCCCATTTTATGAATGTTCAGAGGCAGCCTTCCTACCAGATCCTGCAGTTCCAGATATTCCATGCACACATTCACAAAATATCGTTTCAGATATCCCTCCAGCCCTCCTGCAATATGCTTCTCATAAAAATCCTCCGGCGCCATTAACTGCAAATCGGACAGGTATGGATATACAAATTTAAACCAGAAATTAATAAACGTATCTTTTATCTGATACAGTCCTTTCTGGGCATTCTGCCATCCTCCGGTTTCAAAGGAATACACTTTCTCCACCACATCAAACTCCATCAGATTTTTCAGATATACGCTGATTTTCGCTCTGGAAAATCCTGTGGCCTGATAGATATCGTTCAGCTTATGCTTTCCGGAAGCCAGAACTTCCAGAATAGTATTGTATACGGAAAGCTCTCTTAACTGGGTTCGGATAATCTCCTCCGCCTTTCCGTAAAGGAAACCTGTTTCTGACAACACATGGGTACAGATATTGGTACGGATATCCTTCGTATCATCCCAGCCTTTCATATATTCCGTCACACCGCCGATTACTCCGAATGCTTCCACACTTTCCCTGACACTGTAATCCGGAAAATTACGCACTAAATCCAGAAATTTCAGTTCCTCAAATTTCACGGTTCCGTCCAGCTTCCTGGCAGCATTGCCCAGAACCTGGGGCAGCTCCTGTTCCACCCAAAATATGGAAGAACTGCACAGCAGAATCATCACCGGCCCAGGATACAGTTTCTTCCCCTTCAGCTTCAGGATACTTTCCAGAAACTGGCTGTCTTTTTTCATAATATGCTGAACTTCATCCATAACCAGCACCAGTTTGCTGCTGTCTCCGCTTTTTACCCGTTTGAAAAAGGTATCGTAGGAATCTTCGGATAATGTCCCCTGATAATGTTCCGCAATTTCCCTTCCCATCCGCTGCCGCTGTGACTGAGGGGAAATCTCCGGCGCACAGTAATAAAAGAATTTTTTATTTCTGCAAAATTCCCGCACCAGTTTCCTGCCTCCATGCTCTTTTCTTCCGTACAGTACCAGAAGCTGATTTCCGGTCTCATGGTACATCTGCTCCAGATATTGTAATTCTGTTTTTCTCCCTGCCATAGCCAAACTCCCATTCCTGTTCATCCATAAGGTATACTGTGATTCTTCTGTAATATTTCCTTTGTATCATATCATGATTTAATTTCTTTTACAATGATGTTTCTTTCTTTTTGGAAAAACTTCGTAACAGTTCAGCCTGCAACTGCGCACTTGCTGCGCAGTTAGCAGACAGTAAAGCAGACAAAACTTCAACAGGGCCGCCGTATCGAACCATGCGGCAGCCCTGTATCAGCTTATACTTTCCGAGGCATATCCCAGCCCAGATGATCCGTATGTAAAAGTTCATGAGCTTTATGGGAAAGGGGTTTTTCCAGATACTGGCTGTAAAGGGCGCGGACGGAAGGATTCTCATGGGAGAACCGCAGCGGATTTTTCCTGTCCAGCGTATAGAGCCTGCTTCCCCGCTCTCCCGCCATCTCACGTCCTTCCGTGATGGGCTGTCCGCCTCCTCCGGCGCAGCCGCCGGGACAGGCCATCACTTCTACAAAATCGTATTCTGCCTCCCCGGCAGCTACCCGCTCAATCAGCTTTCTGGTATTACCAAGTCCGTGTACCACAGCCGCCCGGATGGGAATCCCGGCAATTTCTGCTGTCACTTCTTTGATATCATCCAGCCCGCGTACCATTTTAAATGCATCCGGTTTGGGATTTTCTTTTTTCAGTGCATAGTAAGCAGTCCGAAGGGCAGCCTCCATCACGCCTCCTGTGGCTCCGAAGATTACGGCTGCGCCGGAACCGGTTCCCAGAGGAGAATCAAATTCTTCTTCCTCCAGATTTGCCGGACAGATCAGCTCAGAACGAAGCAGCCGGTCAAATTCCCTGGTGGTAAGCACCACATCCACATCCCGGTCCGCACCGGAATCGTTGATATTCGGCAGGGCGCACTCTGCCTTTTTGGCCGTACAGGGCATGATGGATACGCAGAAAATATTACTCGGATCCGTATCCAGTACCTTTTCTGCAAAATAAGTCTTTGCCACCGTCCCAAACATCTGCTGAGGCGATTTTGCCGTAGAAAGCTGTTCCGTCATTTCCGGATACTGTGATTTCAAAAACCGAACCCAGCCGGAACAGCAGGAGGTGTACATGGGCCACTGATATTTCTCTCTGTGGGTCATCCGCTCCAGGAATTCATTTGCTTCCTCCATAATCGTTAAATCAGCGCTGAAATTTGTATCAAAGACATAATCCATGCCAAGGGCGCGGGCTGCCGCCGCCATACGTTTCTCTGTGGCCATTTTTTCCGGCAGGCCAAGACCTTCTCCCCAGGCAGACCGGACCGCCGGAGCAATCTGTACCACGACAATTTTATCCGGGTCATTGACGGCGTCCATTACTTTGCGCACATCATCCCGCTCCCGGAGGGCTCCGGTAGGACAATGGGTAATACACTGTCCGCACAGGGCGCAGTCTGCTTCCGTGATGGTACGCATTCTGGAAACGCCCACTCCCGTACGTTTTCCCGTATTTACAATGTCCCATATTCCAAGAGACTGTACCTTGTCGCAAATCTGCACGCAGCGCATACATTTGATACATTTGCTGTCATCCCGAATCAGGGGGAAACTCAAATCCCATTCTTTTCTCTCGTAAGACTGCTCAAAGGGAACGTCATTGATATTCATATCCGCACAGATTTTCTGCAGGGCGCAGCTTCCGTTCCGCTGACAGGCCGCACAGCGGAAATCATGCTGGGACAGAATAATCTGCAGATTCATTCTGCGGGCATAGTGAGCTTTCAGACTGCTGGTATGAATCACCATGCCTTCTTCCGCAATGGTATTGCAGGCCGCCGCAAGGGTGTCTTTGCCTTCTATTTCCACACAGCAGATACGACAGGCTCCGATTTCATTCAAATCCTTCAGAAAGCAGAGTGTGGGAATCTCGATTCCGGCAGTGGCGGCAGCTTTTAAAATTGTCGTACCCTCAGGCACCTGTATCTTCCTGTGATCAATCGTTACATTTACCATTTGTCCTGTCTGCCTCCTCTCAATACACCGCAGCCATGGCGGTCACACCGCAGGCAGCGACTTGCCTCCTGATATGCTTCTTCGTCGCTCATGGTATATTCAATGCCTTCAAAATTATCTTTGCGGGCCCAGGATTCCTTCTCACCCAGATTTACACGTCCGCATGGAACCTTATCATTTAACAGCGGTTCCGGAATCTCCACATCCACGGAAATCTCATGATTGCAGCCCAGAAATTCATCAATATTGGCCGCTGCCACTTTCCCGGCTGCAATGGCCTTGATTACCGTTGCCGGCCCGGATACACAGTCTCCTCCTGCATACATGCCCACACGGTTCAGGGCGCAGGAAGCATCTGCCAGAATTCTTCCGCTTTTCGTGGCAATCCCGGCCTGTGCAAAGGGCTCTGTAATAATATCCTGCCCCACAGCCATAAGGATTACGTCGCATTCCAGCCGTTCTTCCGCCTTGTCTGCTTTTCCCGGAGAAGGGCGGCCGCCTCTTACCTTACCGATAATCTGAGGCTGCACCCACAAAGCCGCCACATTGCCCTTTTCATCTTTCTCCACCCGAAGGGGCGCTTTTAAAGTAAGGAGCTCAATTCCCTCTGCAATAGCCCCTTCCACCTCCGCCGGCAGAGCTGTCATATCTTCCTTGCGCCTGCGGTATACAATACTGACTGTTTTTGCATTGGAACGGATGGCTGTTCTTGCACAGTCCATGGCTACATTTCCACCGCCCACTACAATTACCCGCTGTCCTGTGAAATCCGGATATCTGTCATCTCCGATTTCACGCAGCATTTCCACGGCTGAAATCACATTTCCGCTGTCCTCTCCTTCCAGATTCAGGCGCTTTTCCGCATGAGCGCCAATTGCAATGTATACCGCATCGTATGTATCGTTGATTTCTTTCAGCTCTTCTGTTCCAATTGCCGCATTCAGTTTCAGTTCCACACCTGTGGAAAGGATGGCGTCGATATCTTCCTTAAGCCTTTCCCCTGGGAACCGGTAATTTGGAATTCCATAGCGAAGCATACCTCCAGGCTGTGCTTTTTCTTCATACACAGTGGTCTGATGTCCCATAAGCTGCAGAAAATATGCTGCTGTAAGCCCGGAAGGGCCGGCGCCGATAATTGCCACCTTCCTTCCGGTGGACTCTGCACAGGCAGGAACCGGAACCTTCTTTGCATTGGCTTTATCCATCACATAATGTTTGATTCCACGGATATTGATGGAATCATCTATCATATTCCTGCGGCACCGCTTCTCACAGGGATGTTCACAAATCAGCGCGCACGCCGTCGGGAAGGGGTTGTCCTTCCGAATCAGACGCACCGCATCCTCGCAGCGGCCGGCCCCGGCCAGTGCAATATACCCTGGAATGTCCACATTTGCCGGACAGAGGGTGACGCATGGAATGGGCTGCTCAAAGGTTCCTGTACACTGATGCTCTCTCACATGGGAAATATAATCCTCTTTAAATCCTTCCAGTCCGGCCAGCACCATGCGGGCGGACTCAAACCCAATGGCGCAATCCGCAGAATTTTTGATATTGGTAGCTGTATGTTCAATTAAGTCAAGTGTTTCCATGGTTGCCGTATTATCCAGAACGCTTTCCAGAAGTTCTTCCAGAATGCCCAGTCCGATTCGGCATGGAACACATTTTCCACAGGTCTGGGCATGACATACCTTCAAAAATGCAAGCTGCATGTCAACGGGACAGACCCCTGGCGGATTTGCGATAATACGCTGTGTAAATTCCTTCATCAGTGTTTCTGTGGTAGAATTTACCTTGTCCGTAGAAATTACTGATAATCTGCTCATATTCCTTCTCCCTGTTTATTTTTTATGCAGACTGATAGAATTCCTCCCTGTTCCATCAATCTTACGTTCATTCTAACCGGAAACCTGTGAGAATGCAAGAATCGTTAATTCTTTCACAGCAATGCCGCTTTTTCTGAAATATAATCTCTCCTTTTATCCTTTCATACATTTTAAAAGGTGTACCGCTCTGAAGTTTTCACTTCATTGCGGCACACCCCTGAATACCATCCATCATTTCTCTGTTCCCGGAATATTTTTAATCTGTGTTAAAACATACATTTCCACTTTCTCGTAGAAATACCGGGCGTTTGCTATTTGCTCTTCGACTTCTTTTTTCGATATTACAAAATAATCATTGTAGTCACTATCACTTCGAATATCAAAGGCTTCTGATATAATATCTGACATTGTTACATCAAATATTCCTGTCTTAATATACTCTTTCCGAAAATAAGCGCCTACCGCGGAATGTTTTGAAAAATCCACAGAACTCAACGCCAGCACGCTTCTCATACAATGAAAAACAGCATAATAGGAACGGTTTGCCGCACCTTTATAATCCGATATCCCAGCCAGAGTTCCTGCAGATATAATACATTGCTTCGCCGTCTCCAGACGATACATGGCCAGATCTGCTCTTCGTTTATCCATAAATACTCATGCCTTCTCTTTCTATATTCTGATAAAACGGCTGGTACTTCATATTATTTTTATATTCATTATAATTACGTGCAAGCAGTGATACCATAATGTCATTCTGCAAACCAATCCGGCTTGCAACCCTGCTCATTGCTTTACGATTTTCTGTTATTTCCTCCTGATTACAATTTAGCAAAACCATAAAGTCAATGTCTGATTCCATCTCAAAATCTCCGCGGGCATAAGAGCCATACAAAACAATACGTTCAATTTTGTCACCAAATAACTTTACCAGTTCCTGGCTTACCTCAAATGTAATATCCTTTATTTTTTTTTCCATTTTTATTACCTCATATTTTATTCAGACATCCGCGGAGATGGATGGAATCTTTCTCTTCCTTACTACTTCGCTGCAATATACCCCTGGGCTTTCAGCAGCTCCGCACAGAGCACCGCGCCTCCTGCCGCGCCCCGCACGGTATTATGAGACAGTCCGATAAACTTCCAGTCATACACCGTATCTTCCCGCAGACGCCCCACGCTGACGCCCATTCCATGTTCGTAATTCACATCTTCCGTTACCTGGGGACGGTTATCTTCCTCCAGATACTGGATAAAATGCTCCGGCGCACTGGGCAGCTTCAGCTCCTGCGGCGCACCGCGGAAGGTTCTCAGTTTCTCAATCAGCTGTTCTCTGGTGGGTTTCTTACGGAATTTTACAAATACTGCCGCCGTATGTCCGTTCAGCACCGGCACACGGATACACTGGCAGGTAATCACAGGGCTCTCTGCCGGCACAATTACGCCGTCTTTGATTTCTCCCCAGATACGGAGGGGTTCCTTTTCTGACTTTTCTTCCTCGCCGCCGATATAGGGAATGATATTTCCTTCCATCTCCGGCCAGTCCTTAAATGTCTTGCCCGCACCGGAAATAGCCTGATAAGTAGTAGCTACCACCTCATAAGGCTCAAACTCTTTCCAGGCAGTAAGCACAGGTGCATAAGACTGAATGGAGCAGTTTGGTTTCACTGCCACAAAGCCCCGCTCCGTGCCCAGACGCTTTTTCTGAAATTCAATGACATTCATATGCTCCGGATTGATCTCCGGCACCACCATGGGCACATCCGGCGTCCACCGGTGAGCGCTGTTATTGGAAACCACCGGGGTCTCTGTTTTTGCATAGGCTTCCTCAATGGCCTTAATTTCCTCTTTGGACATATCCACGGCGCTGAACACAAAGTCTACCCTGGAAGCCACTGCTTCCACTTCATTTACATTCATAACCACAATATCTTTCACTGCTTCCGGCATGGGGGTATCCATTTTCCAGCGGTTCCCCACTGCTTCTTCATACCGCTTGCCCGCAGAGCGGGGGCTTGCTGCAATGGTAGTCACCTCAAACCAGGGATGATTCTCCAAAAGGGCGATAAAGCGCTGCCCTACCATTCCGGTGCCGCCAAGTATTCCTGCTTTTAATTTCTGACTCATTTCATATCTCCTCACTTTTCCCTGTTTCGGGATTTTTCTGTCCGCATACCGCGAACAACTGTCTTTTCGAAATATACTAATACATTCAGGGGAAAAAAGCAATTCGTATATTATACAAATTTCACAAAATATCATATCCGTATTTATACAAATCCTCTATTTTGCTCCCGCTCTTATTCCGGATTACCGTTTTTACTTCAAAAGCTCCTGCTCCCAGTCCTTAAGCTCTCTCTTCCAGTCGCTGTCCAGGTATTCCCGCTCCAGCTCCAGAACTTTTTTCATGGCTTCCTGTCCCGGAGCACCCAGTGTCAGCCTTTTTTCCACACAGGTTTTCATGGAAACAGCTTCAAAAATATCTGCTTCAAATACGGAGCTGACCGTTTTTAATTCCTCCAGTGTCATGTCGTCGATGGCTTTATTTTTCTCAATGCAGTACAGTACCAGCCGGCCCACAATGCCATGGGCGTCACGGAAAGGTACTCCATGATTTACCAGATAATCCGCAGCATCCGTGGCGTTGGTAAACCCGTTTCTGGCGCTGGCTTCCATCTGCTCTTTCCGGAATTTCATGGTAGAAAGCATTCCTGTAAAAAGGGCCAGGCAGCCTTTTGCCGTATCCATGGCGTCAAAGGTCAGCTCCTTATCCTCCTGCATATCTTTATTGTAAGCCAGCGGAAGCCCTTTCATGGTGGTGAGCAGGGAAATCAGGGCCCCGTAGACCCGGCCTGTTTTTCCCCGGACAAGTTCTGCGATATCCGGATTTTTCTTCTGAGGCATAATACTGCTTCCGGTGCTGTAGGCGTCGTCAATTTCTATAAACTGATATTCATTGCTGTTCCAGATAATCACTTCTTCTGAAAACCGGCTTAAATGCATCATAATGGTACACAGAGCCGACAGAAATTCAATGAGATAATCCCGATCTGATACACCGTCCATGCTGTTTAAGGCAGGCCCTGAAAATCCCATCAGTTCTGACGTATAATACCGGTCCAGATCATAGGTGGTTCCCGCCAGGGCCCCGGAACCCAGAGGACAGTAATTCATTCTCCGGTAAATGTCTTCCATGCGCTGACGGTCCCGCTTAAACATTTCAAAGTAGGCCCCCAGATGATGGGCCAGCGTTACCGGCTGGGCTTTCTGCAAATGGGTGAATCCCGGCATATAAGTATCCAGATTATGCTCCATAATATCGTAAATCACCTGCAGCAGTTCTCTCAGCAGTTCATCCGTTTCCAGCACTTCCTGTCTGGTGAAAAGGCGCATATCCAGAGCCACCTGGTCATTTCTGCTCCTTCCCGTGTGCAGCTTTTTTCCGGTATCCCCCAGACGCTCAATCAGCGTGGCCTCCACAAAGCTGTGAATATCCTCGTAGTCCTGGGAAATTTCCAGCGTACCCTCTTCCACTTCCCATAAAATTTCTTTGATTGCTTTTACGATTTCCTGCGTCTCCGCTTCCGTCAAAATCCCCTGTTTACCCAGCATTTTTACATGGGCAATGCTTCCTTCCATGTCCTGTCTGTAAAATTTCCGGTCAAAAGATATGGATGCATTGAACCGGTAAACCAGCTGATCTGTTTCTTTTGTGAAGCGTCCGCCCCATAACTGTGCCATAAGTATTTCCTTCTTTCTCTTTTTCTTATTATCTGCTATTAAAGTTTTGTTCTTCCATTGCTTTTGGACTGCTGCTTTCCGCTCCTGGTTCCGGTTCTGCCGCTCCCTGTTTCCGGCTCTGGCGTTCCCTCATGGAGAACACGCAGCCGCAGTAGTCCTGCCGGTACATACCGTACATTCCGGAAAGCTCTGTGGAACGCTTAAATCCGTTTTTCTTCTTAAAATCAGAAACCAGATAAGATACGCCGTATTCTTCTGCCAGCCTTTCCCCGATTTCATTTAATTTTTCCGCATTTTTCAGAGGGCTGATGGACAGTGTTGTGTTAAAATAATCCATGCCCAGCTTTTCGGCATGTTGGGCTGCTTCCCGCAGGCGCAGCTCATAACAGCGAAAACACCTCTCCCCTCCCTCCGGAATCTCCTCCAGCCCTTTGACGGTCTGATAAAACCGTTCTTTCTCATAATCCCCTTCCAGAAATGTAATGGGATGGCAGAGCTTTTCCTCATCTGACATATCCTGCCGGAACCTGCGGATAAACTGTTTCTGTTCTTCCGCCCGTTTGCGGTATTCTTCCTCCGGCCAGATATTGGGATTGTAATAAAATACGGTAATCTGAAAATACCGGGATAAATATTCCAGCACATAACTGCTGCAGGGAGCACAGCAGCTATGAAGAAATAAGGTGGGCACCCGGCCCTGCTTTTCCTGTTCTTCCAGAATCCTGTCCAGTTCTTTCTGATAATTTCGTTTCATCACTTCACTCCATATTCCATACGTCAGTCACTGATTTCGTTTTATCACTTCACTCCATGTTCCATACGTCAGTCACTGATTTCGTGTATTTATGTTCAGCATAACAGTCAGCAGAAATGTTCCGTCCCGGACTTCAATATCCACGGCTCCGTAATATTTTTCCGCTACCCTCCGGATATTCTTAAGCCCCAGGCCATGGCACTGCCCGTCCTCTTTAGCCGACAGAGGAAGGCCCTGTCTCTCATCCCATACCAGGGAACCGGTAAATGTATTTCTGATTTCAATCAGGAATACCCGTTTCCTGCTGCGGGAACGCAGGATAATCTTCCGGTTCTCCTGCGGCTCTCCGGTTACAGCCTCCAGCGCATTTTCCAGCCCGTTATTTAAAATGATACTGATATCAAACACATCCAAACCTGCCTGAGCCGGAAAGAAAAATTCTGTTTCAAACCGGACGTTTTCTTCTTTTGCCCGGCTATATTTTTCATTGATGATTACGTCGGTGACAGGATTTCCCGTTTTATGTACATATTCCATCTGCTCCAGGGCCTGTTCCACAGAACCCATATATGTGCGGGCTTCTTCATAATTCTGCTGTTCCATCAGAGATTCCATGACAGCAATATGATTTTTCACATCATGCTTCATACCGCGGATTCCTCCGTAAAGCTGTTCGATTTCCCGGATATGGGACTGCATTTCCCGCATCTGATGTTCCAGCAGTTCCTGGTACTTTTCTTCTTCCTGCTTCTGCTCCAGTTCCTGAAACAGTTTCCACACCACAAAAATGGACGCAAGGCTCACGATATTAACCATAAGAATTGCAAGCCAGATGGAAACATGCTGCCAGGGGCTGAACCAGGAGGCACTCTGTCCCGGAGCCGATTCCACATGAATCCAGTGAATGATAAAATAGCAGAGAGCCCC
>Ga0137307_102683_pt1 | contig 11748 bp, 12 predicted proteins | sample NAcewD2O_March_2_FD_97180 | JGI IMG/M metagenome (GOLD analysis project Ga0137307, IMG submission 97180) | Mouse cecal microbial communities from Vienna, Austria - N-Acetylglucosamine amended D2O_March | ecosystem: Host-associated > Mammals > Digestive system > Large intestine > Cecum | place...
TACGGCGGCTGGCAGCCTGTCCGGCAGGATGAGGATACGGCTCATGGAGCTTTCCGGATTTAAGGTATTCCATAAATGGACGCCGCAGGGATATCTGGATTTTCTGAAGGAAAATGGGTTTGAAATAACCTGTGGGAAAACATTTGGTGGCGGCCTGAAGCTGACCTATGCCGAGGCAAAGGTAAAGCCGTGATAGAGGCAGGAAGGGGTGCGGATTTGAAGCAGAAAAAATCGGTAGAGGACTACCTTAAAATCATATATATGCTTTCCAAACGAAAAGCCGTGCATGGCTCGGATATTGCGGGTGAGCTTGGCGTGTCCCGCCCCACGGTTTCCGTTGCGTTGAAATCGCTGGCGGAGGAAGGGTATGTGTTTGCGGATGACACACATGAAGTCCATCTGACGGAAAAGGGGAAGCGGATCGCTGAGGACACCTATGAGCGGCACAGTACGTTCTGCCGGCTCCTGACGGGGCTTGGGGTGGACGAAAAAACAGCGGCGGCGGATGCCTGCGAGATGGAACACGCAGTGAGTCCGGAAAGCTATGAGGCGTTAAAGACGCTGGCAATGGAAACGCTGCGTGGGGAATGAAGCCGGGAGGAGAATCAGGATATGGTAATCAATATTTACGGAGATGAAACGCTGCCGAAGATCATCCTGCTCCATCCGATGATGGCGGACGGAAAAAGTATGCTGAAATTAACAAAGGGCATGGAGGGGCGGTATTGCTTCATTGCCCCGGACCTTTCCGGGCAGGGGAGCGATAAGGGCGAGTTTGTGAGCGCAAAGCAGGAGGCGGAAACGCTTGCCGCTTTTCTGAAAGAAAAGGGATATGGAACCATTGAACTTCTGGCAGGCGCATCGCTTGGCGGCCTGACGGGAATGTATATGCTGGCTGAGCCGGGTATACGGTATGAGACAATCGTTTTTGACGGAACCCCAATGTATGAAAATGCACGGCTCCTTTACCATGTTATGCGGTCTGGGTTCTTAAAAAAGCACCGGAAAGCAAAAAGAATGCCTGTGGAGGGGATGGAGAAGAAAATGGAGGAGAAATACGGCGTCTTTGGCTCTGCCATGGCGCATTCTTTTATCCGTATGAGTGAAAAGAGCATTACCGCAATCGTCAGGGACTGCACGGACTTCCCTTTCCCGCCCATTGAGGAGGGCATCCAGCGCCGCATTTTTCTGGAGGTGGGGAGCAGGGATGTCAACTGCCGCCAGAACAGGACGGTCTTAAGGCACTATCCATATCTTCATATCAGGGTGCGGGAAGGGTACGGACACTGTATGTATCCGGCAGTACACCATGAGGAGTATGGGCGGCTGTTGGAGAGGTATATGAAAAATAAAGGGAAAGGATAAGGAAAAGCCATGTCAAGGTCAGCATCAAAATTTCAGGAAAAATTCATGGCGCTCAAATTCCGCGGCAAGGAGATATTCAAGCCGTTAAATACCGGCACGATAGACAGCCATGTGAAATGCATCCGTGAATTTATTGCAAATATTTTCTTTTACACAAAGGATGGAACCACCATCATGATTGATGCGGGCTATAACTACGAACGCCTGCGGGAGAAGATGGAGTGGATCGGGATCGATCCGTCAGAAATACAGCATATTTTAATCACGCATCAGGATACGGACCATGTAGGCGCGGTGGAGCGGGACAGTGACGGCCTGTTCCGGGATGCCACGCTTTACATCGGGGAGGTGGAGAACCGTTACCTTACGAAAGAAGTGCGGCGTAAGGTTTACGGCGGCTGGTATAAGCTGCCCTATGTGGAGATCGATAACCGGAAGGTGCTGTTAAAGGACGGGCAGACGCTGGATATCGAGGGGATAAAGGTGGAATGTATCATGGTGCCGGGCCACACATGGGGCATATGGTCTATCTGGTAGATGACGCTTACCTTTTTACCGGGGATACCATCTGGTTCGGGCCGGATGGCGGCCGCAGTTTCCTGAATGCGCTGGCGGAGGACAACCGGCTTTCCATAAAGTCGCTTGCCATGCTGAAGGAACTGCTGCGGAAAAGGAATCTGCATCCGATGGTCATCACCGGGCATACAGGGTGGTCTGACGATATGGATTTTGTGTTTGCGCATACGAACCTCGTGTGCAATGCATCCAAAAGGCAGAAGCCCCACGATCCAAAAGCGCCCTACGACGGCTATGATGAGTCGGACGACACAAGGGAGAAAGCAGGGACAGTCCGGCTGGAGAAGGCGCTGCCTGTAAAATGATAGCGAAGGAGGAAAGATAACTATGCCGGAATTGAAAGAAAACACGGTACAGCAGACATTGTGTATGCCTTTATGGGGACGGGCGATAGCGGCAGAAAAGTACCCTTCGCTGTTTCCCGACCATGACGCGGGCAGGATTGTAAAAGAAATGGGCGTGGACTGGTCTGATAAGAAACTGTACCGGTTCCAGTATATGTGGATGTGCTGCCTGATCCGCCAGTATAACATGGCGTGGGAGGTCAGGCATTATCTGAAAAAACATCCCCGTGCCGCAGTCGTGGAGTTGGGTGCGGGGCTTAGCTGCCTCAGACGGCAGATGGGAAATGAATCTAATCCGTGGTACTGCCTGGATATGGAAAATGTGATAACGCTGCGTGAAAAGCACATCCCGCCCGGAAAGCTGGAACGGAACGTGGCCTGCGACCTGAATGATCTCTCATGGTTTGACCGGATTGATTTCCGGCCGTCAGAGGGAATTGTGTTTACAGCGGGAGGGCTGTTTTACTATTTTGAAAAAGAGCAGGTGCGCCGCCTTCTGTGCGCCATGGCGGAGCGTTTCCCAGGCGGCATGGTCACTTTTGATGCGGTGAATGCCGTGGGGCTTAAGGGCGTGAATGCGGAAGTGAAGATGGCGGGCAATAAGACGAAGTCCTTCTTTTCCTTGGAAAGGCCAAAGGAAGAAATGGAAGGCTGGTCTGACTGCATCGTGAATGTGGCGGAGCGGGATTACATAGACGGATACCTGAAAGGTGGCTGGAGAAAAAGCGTAGTTACCAGAATCTTCGCATGGGTGATGCGGACGTTCCATATGAGCTTTATGGTTCATGCGGAGTTTCGGGAAGGGCAGCAGTAAAATAAAATTGTCCAATCGGTGCAATTTGGGCGAAACGGGACAGACAAAGGATTTGGTTTTTGTTATCCTAAAAAAGAAAGCGGAAATCCGCTTTTTTTAAACAACTATGGTTAGCTTAATCTAACCAACAAGGAGGAAAAAACCATGTCAAACTCAAAAAATGGAAAAGGGCTGAAAGGGAAGGACCTTATCACAATCGGCATTTTTTCCGCAATCTATTTTGTCATCAATTTCGCCTTTATGTTGATGGGAGGCATCCATCCCGTGTTGTGGATGCTGATGCCCGGCTTTATTGCTGTCTTTGCGGGGATTCCCTTCATGCTGATGGCGGCAAAGGTGCAAAAGCCCGGAGCAGTGTTCCTGATGGGGCTGATTACGGCATTGATTTATTTTGCAACGGGACAGTTTACCTTGGTGATCCTGATTTCCATGGCATCCACCTGCATCCTGGCCGAAGTGATCCGCGGGATGACGAAGTATGATAGTTTTAAGGGGAATTCTGTTTCTTATGTGATTTTTTCACTCGGAATGGTTGGTTCCCCGTTACCCATCTGGCTGTTTAAAGCTGATTTTCTCGCACAGATTACAGAGCAGGGGATGCCTGCGGATTATGTGTCCGCAGTAGAAGCTCTTTCTTCCAACGCCATGCTGGTTGTGCTGTTTGTGTCTCCTATCATCGGCGGTATCATTGGTGCTTTTATTGCAAAAGCCCTGTTCAAAAAACATTTTGTAAAGGCAGGAATTGTGTGATGGGCGTTTCGTGCAAAAAACATATGCTGAAATTCGACCCTCGGACAGAGCTGCTGTTTCTGGTGCTGGCAAATGTAGTGGCTTTTACCCAGCATTCCCTATGGGTTGAGATTACATGGGTGGTTTTGCTGCTCCTGCTGATTATTGCCTGTGGCTGTACAAAAGCCGCAGGCAGACTGGCGTTTGCTTTTGGGCTCTGCTTGTTCCTGCAGTATTATGTTTTCTCAAACGGGCCGAAGATTTTAGCGAGCAGCTTTACCATTCTGGTTTCCTATGCGAGAAAGGTTTTTCCTTGCCTGATTGTGGGGACCCTGATATTACAGAAGACGTCTGTCAGGGAGCTTATGGCAGCTTTGCGCAGATGCCATATTCCGCAGGGGCTGATCATCCCGCTGTCAGTGACCATCCGATATTTTCCGGCTTTGAAGGAAGAAGTTGGGTACATAAGGGATGCCATGAAGCTGCGGGACATCCATGGGATACAGAAAATGGAGTGTCTGCTTGTTCCGGTCATGATTTCGGCAACAACAACTGCGGAGGAACTGTCTGCCGCCGCTGTCACAAGGGGGATTGAAAATCCGGTGCATAAAACAAGCATGGTTGAAATGAAATTTGGCGTGCAGGACTTTTTATGCCTGGCAGTCGGCGTTGTGTTTTGTTTTATCTCAGTTACGGCAGGATAGGAGGTGCGGTCTGTGGTAGAGATACAGGATGTTTCTTTTGCATATGAGAAAGAGCAGGGGACGCTATCCCATATTGACCTGCAGGTCGGGCAGGGTGAGTGCGTGCTTCTCTGCGGGGAAAGCGGGTGCGGCAAGACAACGGTGACAAAGCTGGTCAACGGCCTGATCCCCCATTTTGTGGAGGGCGGCGCTTTAACAGGCATGGTGTCGGTAAACGGGATGGAGGTTGCGGATACGGAAATGTACAGCCTGGCGGAGCAGGTCGGCTCCGTGTTTCAGAACCCCAAGTCACAGTTTTTCAATATTGATTCTGACAGCGAGATCACGTTCGGGCTGGAAAATGCGGGAGTTGCCCCGGAGAAGATCAAAGAACGTCTCGAAGCCACGGTTTCGGCGCTGAAAATCGGGCCGCTTCTTGGGAGGAATATTTTCTCCATGTCTGGCGGGGAAAAACAGAGCCTTGCTTTTGCAAGCGTTTATGCCATGAACCCGTCCGTGTTTGTGCTGGATGAGCCGACAGCCAACCTGGATGCGGAGGCAATTGATATCCTGCGGAGGCAGATCATGCAGATTAAAAAAGAGGGGCGGACGGTCATTGTCGCGGAGCATCGTCTGTATTTCCTGATGGATCTGATAGACCGTGCCGTATTCCTGCAGGACGGAAAGATCATTCGGATTTTTTCGGGGGATGAATTTAGAGGAATCCCGGAACAGCAGCGTATCCGTATGGGGCTGCGGAGTTTCACTGACCCTGTGATGGAACTGCCATGTGCCAGGCCGCCTGGAACGAAGGACGGTCTGTCGGTAGAAAATCTTTCCTGCGCATTTGACAGGCAGACGGTATTTGAGGGGATCAGCTTTTCCGCAATTCCCGGAGAGGTGCTTGGAATCGTGGGATATAACGGGGCGGGCAAGACTACGCTGACGCGGTGTCTGTGCGGACTGTTAAAGGAAGAGGGCGGGACAGTCCGGCTTGACGGGAAGACCCTGAACCGGAAACAGCGGAACAGGGCGTGCAGCCTTGTCATGCAGGATGTGAACCACCAGCTTTTCTCGGACAGTATATGGGATGAATGCGAGATGTCCATGCCGGAGGGCAGGGCGGAGGAAATAGAAAAAATCCTGAAAGCCTTTGACCTGCTGGAATTTAAGGAGCGCCACCCGATGGCACTGTCGGGAGGGCAGAAACAGCGTCTGGCTGTGGCAACTGCCATCCTTTCAGGAAAGCGCCTCCTGGTATTTGACGAACCCACCAGCGGTCTGGATTACAGGCATATGCTGGGGGTGGGCCGTATGATCCGGGAACTGGCGGGGCATGGATGCATTGTGCTGGTGGTTTCCCACGACAGGGAGTTCATGGAGAAGACCTGCGACCGTATTTTTGAAATGGACGGAAGGAGGGATGGGAATGGATGATTTCCTGCTTACGGGCGGTACCGGCGTGAAACTGGCGGAAAACGACGGATGCAGCGTGTACCAGTTCCAGAATGAAACAGGGGAAGGGACTATCACCATCTATGAGGTTTTTCCGGGAGTCAGCCTTTCCTATAACGATTTCCATATCCGTTATTACGAAAGCGAATTCAAGCCGGACAGGAATCTTTTCTGCATCGACCACTGCCGGGAGGGGCGGCTGGAGTATCCGGCGGCTGACGACGCCTACTCCTATGTGGAGGCGGGGGATCTGAAACTTGACCGCAGGCTTACCCATACCGGGCATTTTGAGATGCCGCTTTCCCATTACCATGGCGCAATGGTGTCTTTTGATATGGATGCGGCCTGCCGGTCCCTGCCGCAGGAGATCAAGGACTTTCCCGTGAACCTGCGGGCATTGCAGGAAAAGTTCTGCGGCGGCATTTACCCTTACGTCGTGCATGGCGCAGGCTCTATCGAGCATATTTTTGGGGAGTTGTATGCAGTGCCGGAAAAGATCAAGCGGCCCTATTTTAAGATAAAGATTCTGGAACTGCTGCTGTATCTGGAAGCACTGGAACTGCCGGAAAATCCTGCGGAGAAGCCGTATTTTTACCGGACGCAGGTGGAAAAGGTCAAGGCGGTGCAGCAGTTTCTTGTGGGGCATATGGATGAGAATTTCACGCAGGAGGAGATGTCGCGCCGTTTTGATATCCCGCTGACACCCCTTAAAAACTGCTTTAAATCGGTCTTTGGAGCGAGCATCGGCAGCTATCTTCTGGAGTACCGGATGAACCAGGCGGCAGTTTTCTTAAGGACAAAGCGGGAAATGAGTGTGGCGGAGATTGCCGGGTGCGTGGGATATGACAGCCCAAGCAAGTTTGCGGCGGCATTCCGCAGGAAGATGGGGATGACGCCGATGGATTACCGGAACCGCCTGCAGCAGTAAAAAAAGTATTTGTCCAATCGGGGCGAAACGGGCGGGGTGGAGCGGAAAGCGGCTTCCGAAAGCGTTAAGATAAGAATGGTTAGTGAAAGCTACCCGTTCTTATTTTGTTTTATGGAAGGAGTTTGCATATGAGTGAACGAAATTTGTCTGCGGACAGTCGAATCAAAAAGAAGAATTTTTTATCCTGTCTGCTGTCCTATGCCCGTGAAGGGAAACAGAAACTGATCTTGTCGGTATTTTTGTCTGTTATCAGCATTACGGCGGGACTTGTGCCTTACTATTGTTTTTACCGTATACTCTGTCTGTTTTTAGATGGGACGGTTTCGGTTTCTGGAATCTGGTCATGGAGCTTTCTGGCACTTGGTGCTTATGCGGGGAAGGTACTCTGTTTTGGGCTTTCCACCACAGCGAGCCATTACGCAGCCTATCACATTTTGGAAGGTTTGAGGAACCGTGTGGCAGACCGCTTTTTACACGCCCCGCTGGGGGAAGTGGCGAAGCACAGCATCGGGGAGATCAAAGGGATCATGGTGGATAAGATCGAGGACATTGAGCCGCCCCTTGCCCATCTGGTTCCGGAGGGCAGCGGGCATATTGTACTGCCGCTGGTAAGCATGGCGGCGCTTGTGGCGATTGACTGGCGGCTGTTCCTTGCGTCCCTGGTTACATTTCCGCTTTCTTTCATCTGTATGGGGCTGACCTTCAAAATCAGCGGGAAAAACTATGACACATACAACGAATCCCTTGCACAGATGAACAGCAACATTGTGGAATATGTGGAGGGGATCGAGGTCATCAAGGCGTTCGGGCGGGCCGGGGAATCCTATGGGAAGTTTTCCTCTGCCATCCTGAATTACAGGACATTTGTGGTCAGGTGGCTTTCCTCCACCTGGGTGACTATGAAACTAGCGTTTGCCCTGTTCCCGTCCACACTGTTAGGAGTCCTGCCTACGGCGCTCCTGCTTGGGGCGGGAGGGAAGATTACAGCGGCACAAACGGCACTCGCTGTCATGCTTTCCATGTCCATGGTAGGCTCCCTTGCGAAGCTGGAGGTATTTTCCAATGAAATTAAGAAAGTGCAGATGACAGTGGAGGAACTGCAGGAATATCTGGAACTGCCGGAACTGCCGGAAAAAGGGCAGGATGCAGAACTGAAAGGCTATGGTGTGGAACTGAAAGATGTCCGTTTTTCCTATGAAAAGGATGAGGTGCTGCACGGCGTTTCCTTAAAACTGCCCCAAGGCAGCTTTACCGCGCTGGTGGGACCGTCCGGTGGAGGAAAGTCCACGGTGGCAAGGCTGGTCTCCCGGTTTTACGATGTGTCTGCCGGGAGCATTTCCATCGGAGGTGTGGATATCAGGGAAATGCCCCTTGCACAGCTTTCCGGCATTGTCAGCTTTGTGGCACAGGATAATTTCCTGTTCCGCTGCTCCATCAAAGAAAATATACGTATGGGAAATCCGGACGCGAGTGATGAGCAGGTGTTTGCAGCGGCAAGGGCGGCACAGTGCGAGGAATTTATCAGGAAGCTCCCGAACGGTTATGACACGCCTGCAGGCGAGGCAGGAAAGCGGCTGTCTGGCGGAGAGAAACAGCGTATCGCCATTGCAAGGATGATGTTAAAGGATTCGCCGGTCATTATATTGGACGAGGCGACCGCTTTCACTGACTCGGAGAATGAGGATAAGATACAGAAGAGTATCCGGGAACTGGCAAAGGGAAAGACGCTGCTTGTCATTGCCCACAGGCTTTCCACGATTAAAAACGCAGACAATATCGTGGTACTGGAGAACGGAAGTGTGTTGGCGCAGGGGCGGCAGGAAGAACTGCTGACGGGCTGCCCGCTGTACCGGAAGATGTGGGAGTCCCATATCGGGGCAAAGAACTGGTCAGTAGGAAAGCAGGGAAAGGAGGCAGAAGCAAATGTTTAAGACATTAAAACGGATTATAGACTGGTGCGGTGAATTTAAGGGGAAATTATACGCCGGATTTGTATTTTCTTTCTTTTCCCATCTGTTTGCTGCCATGCCGGTGATGGTGGCGGCGTATACCGTGGGGCTTTTACTTACATCCGCAATGAAAAGGACTGTTTTTGATAAAAAATGGGCCGGCATCAGCTTTGGGGTAATCGCACTGTTAGTCATCCTGCGGTTTTTCTTTGACTATATGCGTTCCCGTTTTCAGGAAGCTATCAGTTATGAGCTTGTGGCAAAAGACAGGCTTGCCATCGGGGACGCATTAAAGCGGGTATCCCTTGGGTATTTCCAGAAAAACAGCACGGGGGATATTTTAAATTCGATCACCACAGGATTAAATACACTGGAAAACATGGGAATCCGTATGATTGATAATTTTGTGGGAGGATACCTGAATTTCCTTGTCATTTTCCTGAGCCTGCTTGTGTTTTCACCACTTACGGCACTGATTGCGCTGACTGGAGCAGCGGTTTCGCTGCTGTTCCTCCTGCTGGTGTCAAAACACAGTGTAAAGAATGCTCCAAGGGAGGCAGAAGCAGGGCGGAAGCTGTCCGGGGCAGCGTTAGAATATGCCCGTGGACTGGCCACCGTGAAATCTTTTGGGCAGGGCGGTGTCTCCATGCAGAGTATGAAGGAGGCAGTTATGGAGAACCGTGATATCCGTCTGAGGATAGAATATGGGTTTACCCCGGCAAACTGCGGACACCTTTTGGCACTGAAAACCGCATCGGTATTCCTGGCTGCGGCTGCCTGTTTTCTTGCCCTTGCCGGGAGCATGGAGATGCCGGTCATGCTGATGTTTGTGTTCTTTTCTTTCGGCATTTTCGGTTCGCTGGAGCCGGTCAGCGACAGCGCCCATGTGCTGGGTATCATCAATACGGCGATGGATCAGATTGACGCGCTGAAAGAGGGAAACTATATTGACCGTGACGGGAAGGATATCGTCCTTTCAGATTTCGGGATTGAATTCTGCCATGTGGATTTTGGGTACGGGGAAGGAAATGCTGCAGGGCGGGCGGTGCTTAAGGATGTCAGCTTTACCATACCTGAAAAAACATCCACTGCCATTGTCGGGCCTTCCGGTAGCGGAAAGACGACAATCTGTAATTTAATCGCCCGTTTTTATGACGTACAGGCGGGCAGTATCCGTGTGGGCGGACACGATGTGCGGGAATTTACCTGCGACAGCCTGCTAAAAAATATATCTATGGTGTTTCAGAATGTGTATCTGTTCCATGATACGATCCGGAACAACATCTGTTTCGGAAGGCCGGATGCCACAGAGGAAGAAGTCATAGCGGCGGCAAAGGCGGCAAGATGCCATGATTTCATCGTATCGCTGCCGCAGGGATACGATACGGTAGTCGGCGAGGGCGGCGGCACACTGTCCGGCGGCGAAAAGCAGAGGATTTCGATTGCCAGGGCGATGCTGAAGGATGCCCCTATTGTTATTTTGGATGAAGCCACGGCAAGCATCGACCCGGAGAATGAGCATCTGATTCAGGAAGCCATCTCTGAACTGACGAATGGGAAGACAATCATCACGATTGCCCACAGACTGGCAACGATTGAAAATGCTGACCAGATTCTTGTAATTGATGGCGGGACGGTGGCGCAGAAAGGGACGCATAAGGAGCTTTTGGAACAGGAAGGAACCTACCGTGAATTTGTGCGTATCAGGGAACAGGCGGAAGGCTGGCAGATACAATGATCAGAAAGCTGGTGGAAAGAAGGTGGCGGCATCGGGCGCGTAATGGTGATAGAATTTGCGGAGCAGGATTCTTCCGCATTTGAGGAGGTCATGGAAGTCCTGAAACGCCATCCGGTTTTTGAACATCTGCGGCTGCGGGATGAACCGATGGTTTCGCTTCCGGGGCTGGAGATTTATCCTGGCCGCAGGAAAATATACCGTGACCGCCGCGAGATAAGGCTTACGGCAAAGAAATATGACCTTCTCAGTCTGCTCGTGGCGAACAAAGGGCGCGTACTTACCTATGACCAGATATACAGCAAAGTATGGGGAGAGGATGCCTATGGGATGAAAACAACGCCATAGGCTGTCACATCCGCAACCTGCGGGAAAAGCTATATGAGGCAGAGCCGGATGCGCCGTTTACCATCCGCTGCGTGCGGGAGGTTGGGTACTGCTTTGAGGTTAATTCAGAATAAACGGTAAGGTAGCCTGGGAAACCAGGCTGCTTTTTCCGTCCTGTGGAGGTTCGCGGCAGCATATGATATTTAATAAAACGACATGAAAGAACAGCGAATAGTGACAAGCCTGCGGCTCATAAGATGCCGTAAGGCGGTTTTTTTATTTTACCCTCAAGTTTTCCCTTCTGCCGTGGCAATGAAATGGGAGGCTTTCTTATAAGCAGGGGTAAAATACATAAGCCTCCGCAGGAGGTGGTTCTCATGACGGAAGAACAGAAAAATGTGGTCATAAAGCGCCGCAGCAGCGGCTTTGGATATGCGAGCATAGCAAAAGAAATCGGGCTGACAAAGGATGCCGTGGTGGCGTTCTGCAGGCGGAACGGGCTGACCGGGAACATGGCGGGGAAAGTGCCGGAGGAGACCGGCAGCCGCTGTAAGGAGTGCGGGGCGGCGCTGGTGCAGGCCGAGGGGATGAAGACGAGGGTGTTCTGCTCTGCGGAGTGCCGGAAGAAATGGTGGAAGGAACACCCGGAGATGCTGAACAAAAAAGCGGTCTACACCCATACCTGCGCCGGGTGCGGCAGGGAATTCACGGCCTACGGCAATTCCAAAAGGAAATACTGCTCCCATGCCTGCTATATCAAGGACCGGTTTGGAGGAGGCGGGGCAGATGACTGAGGAGCAGTTCCGGGCGGAAAAGCTGTATTACATCTCGCTCTCCATCGCT
>Ga0137307_102685_pt1 | contig 11741 bp, 8 predicted proteins | sample NAcewD2O_March_2_FD_97180 | JGI IMG/M metagenome (GOLD analysis project Ga0137307, IMG submission 97180) | Mouse cecal microbial communities from Vienna, Austria - N-Acetylglucosamine amended D2O_March | ecosystem: Host-associated > Mammals > Digestive system > Large intestine > Cecum | place...
TAAAATGAATCATTCCAAATGGAAAAATAATTGGAAATGTATAAGTCGGAGTGCTAAAATCCAAAATATCGCCGCTATGAACCTCTGGAGGGCAGAGAATGAGTTCAGTGGAATAATTATTGGACATATTAACATTAAACAATCCATTGTGCAGGTTCAGAAAATCTTCCACAGAAGCCTTCGCATATTCATCAAATGAAGGAAATTTTTCTCCTACATAACGTGAGGCAAATGCAACAGCGGCAGAATCATCCATGTCAATTGCAGTCTGAACGGAAACTTTTCCGGCAATATGCTGTGCAACGCAATAATTTGTAGGATAGCCTTCATTACAGGGAACAGGTTCTAACGGTGTGAAATCGTTCCCGATAAACCGAACCAGATTATTGAACAGAAGGGTCAGATAATCGACTGCGATACGGGAGATGGCTTCATCCTCAAATTCACATAAATTATTTAATAATTTGTCCACGAGAAATTTCTGTTCCTCATAGGAATCTAAATCATATATTTCATTTAAAGACTGATAGTCAGAAATAAGATTCTCGAAATCAGCATTCGTAAGTTTACCGTTTTCAATCAAAATCTGTCCTAATAAAAGATAATCCGGTTTCTGGGAAGATAAGAGCTTATCTACTTCTTCCTGAGTCAGATATCCTTCTTCAACAGCAATTTCGCCGAATTTTTTATCTTTATGTGTCTGCTTGATTACGATATTATCAACTTCTTGAGCGGTCAATAAGCCCTCATGTATGGCTAGTGTTCCGAGCTTCAGATGTACGCTTGCCTGCTTTTCCATGATATGTACAAGCTCTTCCGCAGTAAGGATGCCTCTGTTTAATAAAAAATTTCCAAAAAACTGTGTATACATAGTTTACCTCCCATCGAAATGCTTCGAAAGCAGTCGTTGTAACTGTACTCTATCCAATGGCTTCTGGATGAAGTCATCAGCGCCTGCTTCGATTGCCATTTTCAATTGAGATTGTGTTCCGACAGATGACACAATAATAATATGTGCGTTGGAATCAGACTGAATAATTTCATTAACGGCTGCGATTCCGTCCTTGATGGGCATCACGATATCAAGGAAAACGATATCTGGTTTTTCGGATTTGTATAAGTCGATAGCCTCCTGACCATTAGCTGCTTCAATAAAACTTACTGCGCCAAAAGAGCTGATGATATCCTTTAGCTGTTTTCTGGCAAGAATAGAATCATCACCAATTAATATTTTCGCATTGTCCAGTTTCATATAGAAATACCCTCCAAAACTTTTATATAGTGATATTGTACAATAATTGACCGGAAGTTTCAATGACAAAATCCTTGAAGTTTCGGCATTTTTAAATTGAACGGAGAAAAGAACTTGTGCAGTTTGTATGGGAAGGGCTAATTTAAACGGAAAACGCATTGCAGGAAGCAAAAGAATGAGGTATGATAATAAAAAACAAAGGAGAGAATAGGTGATGGGAAATTTTGACTGGCAGTATGTAATTGATGGAGCGGCGGCATTGTATGGGCTGTACGTTTTAATGTCGGCGCTTAAAATGAAAGCGACCGGGGAAATAAGTTCTTTCGTAGCATCGCCGGAAGAGATGAACAAATGTAAACGAAAAAAAGAATTTGCCAAGATGGTTTCCGCAAAGATGATAGTCTTTGGATTAGTAACTTTTTTGTTTGGCATCAGTAATATCATCAATGAGATTTTCTGGAAAAATATCATGTATAATATTGCATCCTTGGGCGTATTTCTTCTGGTATGTGGACTCTTTATCATGTTTCTGCGGAAATCCAGAGCAGAATATCTTGGCGTTTAAGATGGAATGAAAATCAAAAAATGCATCGGAAAATTTGACTTTTCGATGCATTTTTCATACAGAATATTCTATCGTTCCTGAATCGGGATATAATTTTTTTGTTCGCCCACATTTTTATAGGCAGGACGCATAATTTTACCGTTATTATTCAAAAAATTGTCATAAATATGAAGTATTTTATGAATCAAAATGATGCCCGACATATTTATAAGCAGGACGGATAATCTTTCCTTTATTTACAAGCTCCTCTAAACGGTGCGCACTCCAGCCGGAAATACGTGCGATGGCAAAAATCGGCGTGTACAATTCTAACGGCAGATCCAGCATATGGTAAACAAATCCGCTGAAAAAATCAACGTTTGGACTGACGCCTTTATAGATTTTACGTTCATCTGCGATAATCTGCGGTGCAAGACGTTCTACCATGCTATAGAGTGCAAACTCTTTATCGTAACCCTTTTCCTTGGACAGCCTCTCTACAAAAGAGCGGAAGATAACCGCACGAGGGTCGGACAGAGAATAGACCGCATGACCCATGCCGTAAATCAGTCCCGCACGGTCAAATGCCTCCTTGTGCAGCAATGCACGCAGATAACTGCTGACCTCGTCTTCATCGGTCCAGTCATGAATGACCGCTTTCATATCTTCGAACATCTGGACAACCTTGATATTGGCGCCGCCGTGCTTAGGACCTTTTAAAGAACCAATAGCGGCAGCGATTGCAGAGTAGGTATCTGTTCCGGATGAGGAAACCAGATGCGTGGTAAAAGTTGAGTTGTTACCGCCGCCATGCTCCATGTGCAGAATCAATGCAATATCCAGTAATTTTGCCTCCAATGGAGAATATTTGCTGTCTGGTCTTAAAATATGCAGGATTGTCTCCGCAGTAGAAAGCTCAGGCTTCGGTGTATGAATAAAAAGACTTGCGCCATCATGATAATGGCGGTATGCCTGATAACCATATACAGATAAAAGCGGGAACAGACTGATAAGCTGAAGACATTGTCTTAATACATTCGGCAGGGAAATATCGTCTGCAAGATCATCATAAGAATATAGGGTAAGGACACTTCTTGCAAGCGTATTCATCATATCTTTGCTAGGAGCTTTCAAAATAATGTCTCTTACGAAACTGGTGGGCAGTGTCCGGTACTCAGAAAGAATCTTACAGAAATTTTGTAACTCCTCTTGCGTCGGTAACTTGCCAAACAGCAGAAGGTATGTACATTCCTCAAATCCGAAGTGGCTTTCAGGTTCAATTCCACGTACAAGATCCTGCACATTATAGCCGCGGTAGAAGAGTTTTCCCTCTGCGGGAACCACCTCGCCATTGATAGTCTCTGTCGAACACACATCTGAAATCTCTGTCAATCCAACCAGGACACCCTTGCCATTGATATCGCGTAACCCACGTTTTACATCATATTTAGAATACAATTCAGGGGGTATATAGGAAGCTTGTTTGCTAAGCTCGGAGAGTGCAAGGATCTCAGATGTGATTTCGCAAAACTTATTTGTTGCCATAGAATTCCTCCTTCAAGTCATTTTTATTGCAAGCAATACATCACAACATATCTATGTTAACATAAGTATAAAAACAAATACAAGAAAAATTCGATAAATTTAAAAGAAAATTTAAAATTGGTTTATGAAATTTTCATATTTGTAGAAATTTAAGCATGGAAAATAGCAGAAAAATAAGATAAAATGAATTTAGTTGAAAGATAAAATTCAAATGGAAACTGAATCAATTATGGAGGAAATATCATGGAGAATTCCAAATTATATGCTTATGTGGATCATACCGCATTAAAAGCGTTTACTACATGGGAAGAGATATCAATGCTCTGCGAAGAGGCGGTGCAGTACCGGACGGCATCGGTGTGCATTCCGAGCTGCTATGTGGAGAAGGTGAGAACGGCTTATCCCAAGCTTCGGATTTGTACGGTGGTCGGATTTCCTCTGGGATATGCGAACACTGCGTCAAAGCTTGCAGAGACTGCACAGGCGCTTGCCGATGGAGCGGATGAGATTGATATGGTAATCAATATCTGCGATGTGAAAAACGGAAGATATAAAGAGGTGGAGACCGAAATCCGGCGTCTGAAGGAAGAGACGGGAGAAAAGATTTTGAAAGTGATTATCGAAACCTGTTACCTGACGAAGGAAGAAAAGATCGCCATGTGTCATGCCGTCACCGATGCGGGGGCGGATTATATCAAAACCTCGACCGGTTTTGGGACTGCGGGTGCGGCAATGGAAGATATCCTTCTCATGAAAGAACATATTGGAGCAAAGGTCAAAATAAAAGCAGCCGGTGGCATCCGCACCAGAGAAGATATGGAAGCATATATCCATGCGGGATGTTCTAGATTAGGAACAAGTTCGGCAGTTGAGATTTTGGAAGAACGGTAAGTCTGGGATAGGAGGGACAGATGGTAGAGGCACAGATTGAAAGATTGATTGCGGAAGCATATGCGGCAAAGGAAAAGGCATATATCCCATATTCCGGCTTTGCAGTGGGGGCTGCACTTCTTGGCAAAAGCGGAAAGATATACAGAGGATGCAACATTGAGAATGCAGCCTATAGTCCTACAAATTGTGCGGAGCGTACGGCGGTATTCAAGGCGGTATCGGAAGGAGAACGGGAGTTTGCGGGAATCGCAATTGCCGGGGATGGAGACGACTATCTTTCGCCGTGTGGAGTGTGCAGACAGGTTTTGCGGGAATTTGCGGAACCTGAAAGCTTTGAGGTGATTATGGCCGGGAAAAATTGTGATTACCGGAAGATGACGCTTGCACAGCTACTACCGGTATCCTTTTCAAAGTCGGATCTAGAAATGGATTAGAACCGGATCGCAAAAAATATTCAAAATTTTACAGAAAAAAGATTGACAAAAAAATAACATAGTGTATAGTTGTAAGTGGTGTAATTTTTCTATATACAAGGCAAAAAATATTTCATATAAAAGTTAAGGAGGAAATACAACATGGCAACAAAAGCGTACTATCCAATTGATGAGATTGGTGCAGGAAAAGTTGGTTTTTCCAAGACACGTTCTATCATCGAAGGAGCTTTCTACGGAAACAACGTAGTGAAGGTAAACACATTAAGAGAGGCTTATGAATTAGCAAAAAATTCACCGGGTACTATCGTAACGGATATGCCGGTATACAGAGGAGAGGAATTTGGTCTTGATAAAGATGCAAAGGTTCTTTTATTCAACGACGGCGCAGTTACCGGACGTTATGCAGCGGCACGCCGCATCAAGGGTGAGCCGGGCGTAGACGCAGCGAAACTGGACAAGGTAGCAATGGATGCTGTTTATGAGTCTCGTTGGAAAACAATGTACCATGCAGAGGTTTTTGTTGGACTTGACCCGGAATTCATGGTAAAAGCTCATCTTCTGATTCCGGAAGGAGAGGAAAATATCATGTATAACTGGATGCTGAATTTCCAGTACATGTCAGATGAATATGTGAAAATGTACAAGAATTCCAAACCGGTCGGAGACGGAAAAGAGCCGGATATTTATATCTTCTCAGATCCGCAGTGGTTCCCGCAGGAGAGACCGGATGTGGATTATAGCTGCTTAAGCGATCCTCTTACTTTATGCTATTTCGATACAGACCAGAACTGTGCCTGCATCTTAGGTATGAGATACTTCGGTGAGCACAAGAAGGGTACTCTGACAATGGCATGGGCGATTGCGAACAGAAACGGTTATGCTTCCTGCCACGGCGGACAGAAAGAATATACATTAGCCGACGGTTCTAAGTATGTTGCATCTGTATTCGGTTTATCAGGATCTGGTAAATCTACATTGACACATGCAAAACATGATGGAAAATACCCGATTACTGTATTGCATGATGATGCATTTATCATTAATTCAGACACCTGCTCATCTGTAGCATTAGAGCCTACTTATTTCGATAAGACGGCAGATTACCCGACAGGCTGTGCAGATAACAAATATTTATTGTCGGCTCAGAACTGCTCTGCTACCTTAGACAGCGAGGGCAAGATTCAGTTGGTAACAGAAGATATCAGAAACGGCAACGGACGTGCGATCAAATCAAAATTATGGTCACCGAACCGCGTGGATAAGATTGATGCGCCTGTAAACGCAATCTTCTGGATTATGAAAGACCCTACGATTCCGCCGGTATTAAAATTAAAAGGAGCTGCTCTGGCATCAGTTATGGGTGCAACGCTTGCAACTAAGACATCTACCGCAGAGCGTGTGGCAGCTGGTACAGACTTGAACGCACTTCGTATCGTACCATATGCAAACCCGTTCAGAACCTATCCGTTGGTAAACGACTATGACAAGTTCAAGAAACTGGTAGACGAGAAGAATGTAGACTGCTATATCGTAAACACAGGCGATTTCATGGGCGCAAAGGTAAAACCTGCAGATACACTTGGAATCCTTGAGACAATTGTAGAAGGAAAGGCAAGCTTTGAGGCTTGGGGTCCGTTTGAGGATATTGAGATTATGTACGACTGGTCAGGAAAGACCGGTGACTTTAAGCCGGATTTATCTGATAAGGAATACGTTGCAGCATTAAAGAATGCAATGGAGAACCGTGTGAATGCTGTAGAAGGCTTTGCTACAAAGAAAGACGGATACGACAAACTGCCGGATGAAGCATTAGAAGCGCTTAAGAAAATCGTTGCAGAGGCTGCTTCTCTGTAAGAGTCAAGAAGGATTTTTTTAGAGAACTTTTAAATTTTTATCTTGCATAAACAGGAGGCGAATGCTAAACTGAACGTAATTCAGTAAGCATTCGCTTTCTTTATTCTATACGTACAGCCGTATCTGTTTTTCAGAAAATCGTTTCTTGTCAGGCATTAGAAGTATCGCGGGAGAGTCTCGGAAAAAAGCTTCAAAAAAACCTTATAAAAAATTTTCATTTTACAAAATTTGACACGAATTTTACATTGAAATGTGTGAGATAATAGAGTATAATAAATCTAGTAAATAACCTGGGATGTTCGATACCCTGCTATTTTGAACCTACATTTATTTTTATGGGATTCCTATATTGCTGTCAGGATGTCAGGCCGTCATTTCGCAGCGGAAGGCAGAATGTCAGTTGCGGTTACCCACCTAGCTTTGCTAGGAGTCAAAATTGCAGGAAACGGCATTTTGGGATTTACAAAAGAATTCTGCAAAAGAGAAAATTAGAAGGTACAAAAGAAACATAAAGTACGAAAGACAAGCATAGGATGTACCAAAGACAAATTGGTAAGATACGAATGATTTTTACCAATGATAAAAAATATACCAAAGATATGTTTTTTTACCAAAGATAACATACCGAAGATAACATACAAAAGATGAGAGAAGCTGCTTTGAGAGAAGCGGCTTCTTTTATGTGTACATAGGCATCAAAAGGAAGATTATCCGCAAGAGCTGTCGGAGCTTTTAGCGCACGGACAGGGATAAGATAATCCGCATGCTTGTTTATATCATGAGGTATTTGGGCTTTCCAGAGGAGGTGGCAGTATGCCAAGACAACGAATCTACCATAGGAAGAAAATAAAAAGAGGTATCAGTCTGCCGGCTCTTCTTTTAATATTGGTGATGATATCAGTTGGAATCGCCGTCTGGTTTCTGAAAAGCAGTCAGGAAAAAGAAGAGTTTTCCATGAACTATATCAGTACAAAAGAAATTCCGGGATTTTTACAATTTACATATTATGATGAGGAAGAATGGAGCAGACGTCTTGGAATGGAATTTACAGGAGCGCTCACTTATCAGAAGCTCCATAGTTTATTAGAATTGTTGAATATTGAAGAATATGTTGTCTATGAAGAAAAAAGGGCAGGGAAGAAGGTAGACAGGGAGACTTGGAATCAGGTTTATGAGCAGATTTTAGATATACTTGATACCAGCGGGAAGGTTTCAAAAGAAAAATTGCTGCTTCTTAAGGAACCGGGCGAGGATTCGCTTGAAACACAAATGGGGATATATCAGTATAGAGGTTCCATTCCTCGGCAGTATCAAGCATATGAGGTATACGTAATGGAGGATAAGCTGCTTGGAATCTTAAGTGAGTTAGAGGACGAGCTGGCAATTGAAAATGTGTATGTTACAGAAATGACGGATGAGCTGAAATTTTTATACAAAAACAGCGTTTATCGGATTCCGATCGAGGCAGAAGGACAGATCTCAGATACCGTCTGTGATATCTATATGAAAATGGGAGAAATCACAAGGATTCAGAAAAAGGAAGATACCATTGAAGGAAAGCTTCTGACAATGGAAGAAGATAAAATAGAGATTGAAGGATATGGCAGAATTGAAAGGGCAAAGGAACTTCCGGTTTACCAGATATATGGTGAGAGGATCGAAAGGAATCTTTCGGATATTGTAATCGGTAATATGAATATTTCTTATATCGTAGCAGAAAAACGCGTATGCGCAATTTTGTTAAAAGAACCAGCGGAAATCAAAAATGTACGTGTGCTGCTATTGAATGAGAGTCAGGGAATTGGAAGAGAAGAGGTGTATGTTACATCGTCAACGAATAGTCATCTCAGCCTGGGGGAGGAAGAGCTGGAATGCGAAGCAGATACTGTAATTAAGGCGTCCGATTATCTGGCGGAGCATCCGGAAGAAAGTCTTAAGATTGAAGGAGAGGAAGAAAGTCTGCTGTATTTCTGCGATGAAAGCGGAAGCAAGACCTCCTATGGCTATACCGGAAGTTTTGAAATCCGCAAATATGAAGAGGGATATGTGGTGGTAAATGCGCTTCCGTTGGAAGAATATCTTTGCGGAGTCGTGCCAAGTGAGATGCCGGCGGGTTATCCTATAGAGGCATTGAAAGCGCAGGCGGTCTGTGCAAGAAGCTATGCGAGTATCCAACTGTTAAAAGGCGCATATGCGAAATATGGCGCACATATGGATGATAGTGTGAATTATCAGGTATATAATAAACAGGAGCGAAGTGAGAGCACGACGCAGGCGGTCAACGACACCTACGGAAAGGTGCTGTCCCGCAATGGTGAAATTTTGGAGGCATATTATTATTCGACTTCCTATGGACATTCCGGTAGTTATGAGTCATGGAATCTGGACAATGACGGCTCCTTGGATTATTTGAAGGGAACATGGCTTAAGGATACGGAACCAGAACTTGATTTGTCGGATGAGGCGGCATTTTCGGAGTATATACAGAGTCAGGATGAGGAATGCTATGACAGTTTTGCAAAGTATTTTCGTTGGAATGCCGTTTTAGATCTGGAGGAAAAGAGCGGGGATATCAAAGAGAAAATAAATGCCAGAAAAGCGGCAAAGCCGGACAGTATTCAGATTTATCCGAATAAGGTAAAGGAAAAAGATAAGGGAAAAGAAGTCACATCCGCTTCCGCGCTTGGAAATGTATTATCTTTTGTTACAGATGGCAGAAATGTCTGCGGCGGTGTGGAAAAGCTGACTGTTAACTTTGAAAATGGAAAGGTTGACATTTTGGATGAATATAGTATTCGGATTGTTTTGGGCTGCGCAATTGAAAGCGTGACATGGAAGGATGGAAGCTCAGATGTAATCTCAGTTCTTCCAAGCTCCTATTTTGCGGTCACTGCTTCGGAAAATGAGAAGTATACTCTGTGTGGAGGCGGTTACGGACACGGAATCGGCTTGAGCCAGAATGGAGCAAAAGGAATGGCAGAGAAGGATTATACGTATGAACAGATTCTAGAAAAGTTCTATAATCAGACAGAACTTACCGATCTTGCGGAATTGAAAGGAGAAACTTCATGATCTGGAAAATAATCGGAAATATTAAACTTTTGGTGGAAAAATGTAAACGGGACAATATCAATGCGTTTGCAGCTCAGACAGCATTTTTTATTATTTTGTCCGCTATTCCGTTTCTGATGTTTTTCAGTTCCTTGTTAAGATATACACCGGTGACGAAAGGCGTCTTAATGGCAATTGTTAACCGCGCCATGCCGGATTATATAGCGCCTTTTTGTGTTTCTATTATTAATGAAGTGTACAATAAATCTTTTGGAATCATTTCTGTTGCGGCAGTCCTCGCTATTTGGTCTGCGGCAAAGGGAGTGCAGTATATGGCGGGCGGGCTGAATGCCATCAATGGTATCGAGGAGACAAGGAATTGGTTTGTGATGCGTTTTTGGGCAATTGTTTATACGATTGTTTTTGTGCTGGCTATTGTCATTACATTGGTGCTTTTGGTTTTTGGAACCTCCCTGCAGGAGCTAATTGTGAAATATGTTCCGATTATGGTTCATGTGGCAAATATCATTATCCGGCTGAGAAGTCTGATTATGCTGGGAATCCTGATTTTGTTTTTTACAGTCTTGTTTAAAATGCTGCCGAACCGAAAAGCGACGCTGCGCTCCCAAGTACCAGGAGCTGTTATCTGTGCACTTGCATGGTATGTTTTTTCCTTTGGATTGTCCATTTATGTACAGTATTTCAATGGGTTTTCCATGTATGGCAGTCTGACAACGATTGTACTGGTTATGCTGTGGCTGTATTTCTGCATGTATATTATGATGGCATGTGCGGAATTTAATGTGATTTTTGAAGATATCTTCCGAAAACATACCCAAAATAGAAAAGAAGAGGGTTGATGTTTAAAAAATGCTGTGGTATGATTGTTTCTAGTGAAAATGCTAAGAAGGTGTTCAGTAGATTTTTATACATTCGACAGAGAGGAAGAGCAGGCGGCTGAGAGCTTTTCTGGAATTAGGTAAGAATCGAATTTCCCACTGGAGCAGCATGGGTGAAAGCAGTAGTCCATGACGGTTCATACACGTTACGTATATTGAGAGTCTGGAAGAATTTTCAGGAATCAGGGTGGTATCGCGGAGATTGGCTTCGTCCCTTTTGGGGGACGGAGTTTTTTTATATCATAGGAAAGACCTTGTTACTGTGAAATACTAAAGTCTATGACTTTCCTATGATATAGAAATATTATGCGCACTCGTGCGAAAGGTATTATGTCGCTAGGGCTGGTAGTCCTAAGGAATCCCCCAGTCAAGTCTGGTATCCCTTAGGACAAATCCGCACTCGGCGCAGACGAGTAGGGGATAAATCTTCTCTACTCGATTTTTTGAAAAAAGGAGAATCAGTAATGAAAGAAAAATTGCAGAAATTGAAAGATGACGCAATCCGTCAGATTGAAAGTTCCGAAGAGCTTTCTAAATTAAATGACGTCCGGGTTGCATTTTTAGGAAAAAAGGGTGAATTGACCGCTATTTTAAAGAGTATGAAGGATGTTCTTCCAGAGGAGCGTCCGGCAGTCGGACAACTGGTGAACGATACCAGAGAGGCAATAGAACAGAAGATTGAAGAGACAAAACAGAAGTTAGAAGCTGCAGAGATGGAAGTGAAGCTGAAAAGAGAAGTAATTGATGTTACGCTTCCTGCAAAGAAAAACAAAGTCGGACACCGCCATCCGAATACCCTCGCTTTAGAGGAAGTAGAGCGAATCTTTACCGGAATGGGTTATGAGGTAGTAGAGGGACCGGAAGTAGAATATGACTATTATAACTTTGAGGCATTAAATATCCCGGACAACCATCCGGCAAAGGATGAACAGGATACTTTCTATATCAATGATAAGATTTTGCTCCGCACCCAGACCTCGCCGGTACAAGTGCGTGTCATGGAGCAGGGCAAGCTGCCGATTCGGATGATTGCACCCGGAAGAGTATTCCGTTCAGATGAAGTAGATGCCACACATTCCCCTTCCTTCCATCAGATAGAAGGAATGGTAATTGATAAGAACATTACATTTGCGGATTTAAAAGGGACCTTACAGGAATTTGCCGCAAGATTATTCGGAGCGGACACCAAAGTGAAGTTCCGCCCTCATCACTTTCCGTTCACAGAGCCGAGCGCCGAAGTAGATGTATCCTGCTTCAAATGCGGCGGAAAA
>Ga0137307_102686_pt1 | contig 11741 bp, 15 predicted proteins | sample NAcewD2O_March_2_FD_97180 | JGI IMG/M metagenome (GOLD analysis project Ga0137307, IMG submission 97180) | Mouse cecal microbial communities from Vienna, Austria - N-Acetylglucosamine amended D2O_March | ecosystem: Host-associated > Mammals > Digestive system > Large intestine > Cecum | place...
TGTTACAGCCAAATTCTTTTAGTGACTGTATTTTATCATCAGGTGTCCATTCAATGAGTGATATTCCGTCAAAGGATTCCACCTTTCCGTTATTCATTATGTTTTTAAAATACCATTCTACGATTGTCTGGTTTTCCTTATGGAAATACTGTTTTATGTCCCATTGCAAGACGGTTCCACGAGTATTCCATTCATCAAACCATAGCTTTATTTTAGAAGCACTGTGGTATTCTGGCCCCCAGCTTTCCATGTAAATGGCATTTTCAGTAAATATTTTTAATATTCCTAAATCTTTTTTTTGCAACCACATATCAAACCATAATCTGACGATTTCCTCTCGTCTATTCATTGCAAATCCTCCAATTCATGTTTTTACTGCTGATTTTTTGTACAGCAGGGCTGCTGGATATCCAGTCCGTCTAAAAAGTTCGTTCCCCAATTACACATGGCGTCCAGAACTGGGATAATGCTTTTCCCAAATGAGGTAAGCGAGTATATAGTCCTGGGCGGTTTATCCGGAATGACTTCCCGGTGTATCATTCCGCATTCTTCCAGATCATGTAACTGCTGTGATAGCATCTTTGGTGTCGCTTTTGGAATCATTCGCTGCAGCTCCATATAGTGGAGAGGTTTTTCTATCAGATACCAGAGGATGAGTGGTTTGTATTTTCCACCAATCAGGAACAGCGTGGCTTCCACCGGGCAGTTGAACTGGTCTTTTGAATATTCCATTGTTTATATCCACTCCTTTCTTTATAGCTACCTTTTTGGGAAGTATCTACCCAAAAAGTGCATTCTTGCGGAAAATATGTGTCCTGCTAAAATAAGGATAACGGTTAATCAACACGTTCAGTATATAACAGAAAGAGAGGATTTTCTACTATGGATTTTATCGAAATTGCAAAGAAGCGTTATTCCGTCCGAAGCTATCAGGATAAAAAGGTGGAAGAGGAAAAACTGCACAAGATTCTGGAAGCCGCTCATGTAGCGCCGACAGCGGCTAATCTCCAGCCCGTCCGCCTGATTGCCGTACAGAGCAGTGAGGGGCTTGGGAAGATAGGGAAAGGAGCGAACCTTTACGGTGCGCCGCTTGCAATCATCGTCTGTGCTGACCACAGCAAGGCGTGGGTGCGTCCGTTTGACAAAAAACAGACCGGAGATATAGACGCATCCATTCTGACAGACCACATGATGCTGCAGGCAACGGAATTAGGGCTTGGCTCCGTCTGGATATGCTATTTCAAACCGGATGTGATACAGAAAGAGTTCGAGTTGCCGGATAATCTGGAACCGGTCAATATCCTTGCAGTGGGGTATTCAGACGAGGAAGCGACTGACCCGGAGCGCCACTCACAAACACGCATCCCGGTGGAAGAACTGGTTTCTTATGAAACAATATAGTTAGATTTTGACAACTTAATACGGGTATCTTCAGGGCAGGGTGAAATTCCCGATTGGCGGTATAGTCCGCGAGCGTGAAAACGCAGGACTTGGCATAGGTTCAAGTCAGGATTTGGTGTGATTCCAAAACCAACAGTATAGTCTGGATAGAAGAAGATAGGGCTGCATCATACGAAAGATAAATATTTTTCGGATGGTATATGCTGTTTTAAATTACCTGGCACCTGAACGCATTATTTGGGTGCCAGTTTTATTTTGACGCAAAGGAGGAATCTGTATATGGAGAATAATACAAAAAAGATAACAACAACAGCTATGCTTTCCGCAATAGCTTTCGTGGCAGTGGTGGTAGGACGCTTTCCGGTGGTACTCTTTTTGAAATATGACCCAAAGGATATCATCATCACGCTGGGCGGGCTGATATGGGGGCCTTTGACATCTTTTATCGTATCGGTGATCGTGTCAATGATAGAGATGGTAACGATCAGTGAAAACGGGATTCTTGGGTGCATTATGAACATTGTATCATCGTGTTCTTTCGCCTGCACGGCGGCGGTGATTTATAAGAAAAATAGGACATTGAAAGGAGCTGTTATTGGGCTGTTGGCTGGTAGTCTGGCAATGGTGTTGGTGATGATGTTATGGAACTATCTGATAGCCCCTATTTACATGGGATATCCCCGTGAAGCGGTTGCAAAGCTGTTGATTCCGGCTTTCCTGCCATTCAATTTATTAAAAGCAGGACTGAATGCGGGATTTACATTCCTGCTTTATAAACCGATTACAACAGCATTACGCAGGACGGGGTATTTATCGAATTCTATTGTAGAACAGAAGAAAAAACCTATTGGTTTATGGTTGCTTTTTGGAGCGGTTATCATCACATGCATTTTACTGATTCTGTCTTTGAATGAGATTATATAGGTAAACCTATCAGTTGTAAAAAATGGTATGGATAAATATATGGGAGAAAGGGCTAGCAACCTTTCTCCACATATTTTTATTGCTGTTGGTATTTTTGATAAATCTTTCCCCATTCGCACAGCTCTTTTAAAATTGGTTTCAAGGTATTGCCTATTTCACTTAGTGAATATTCAACCCTCGGAGGAACCTCCGGGAAAACATTTCTCAGCACGATTCCCTGTTCTTCCAGTTCTCGGAGCTGTTGTGTCAAGGTCTTGGTTGTGATGTTCCCTAAGAGCCTTTGCAGTTCATTAAATCGGATTGTGTCTTTGGACAGATGCCAGAGTATTTTCAGTTTCCATTTCCCACTTAAAATATTAAGTCCCAACTCTACCGGACACTGCTGATCTGCCGCCTGTACCTTTGCCATGTATTGCTCCTTTCCACGCACAATTTCAAAAAGGAAACCTTGTTTCAAAAAAGTGCGTACTTGTTTTTAACTATTTTTAATGCTAACGTCATTATACCAAATCAAGGAGGTTTTGAAAATGGTCATAGACAGCCACGAACATATCATGTTCCCCACAAAAATGCAATTAGACAAAATGGATGCGGCGGGAGTGGATAAGACGATATTATTCTGTACTGCGCCGCACCCAGAGAAAGCAGTCACATTAAACGAGCTTGAAGCGGAGATGGTAGCCTTGAATAAGATTTTAGCAGGCTCCAACACTAAGACGGACAATATCAGCCGTCTGAAAAAGAATATTGCAGAGATTGTAGAAGCAGTAAGGGCATATCCAGACCGCTTCTTGGGCTTTGGCGCTGTGCCTTTGGGAATGGAATTGGAAGAAGTCGAAGAATGGATTGATACACAGATTACTTTCAATTCACTGTATGGAATTGGGGAATTCACTCCTGGTAATGAACAACAGATTATGCAGTTGGAAACAATTTTCCGGGCGTTAAAGAACACAAAGATTTACCCAGTTTGGGTACATACCTTTCACCCAGTTACAATGGACGGGATAAAATGCTTAATGACATTATGTGAAAGGTATCCTGACATTCCCGTTATTTTCGGACACTTGGGCGGCTCAAACTGGATGGATGTCATCAAATTTGCAAAAGGGCATGATAATGTCTACTTAGACCTCTCAGCAGCATTTGCTTCCATTGCCACTAAGATGGCATTAACCGAACTGCCGGAAAGATGCCTGTACAGTTCAGATGCCCCTTATGGAGAGCCTTATCTATACAGGCAGCTTATTGAATTTGTAAGTCTAGATAAAAGGACAGCAAAGATGGCATTAGGGGAAAATATATCTCGGTTATTGGAATTACATTAAGAATAAAGGGAAAAAGGGCTTATAGGCCCTTTTTCCAGTTTTCAAGATGGTACAGAAATGATGATGTTAGAATAGGATATTACTTTTTTTAAAATGTTGGCGTGGAACCTTATTTTCGTAGCAGATTAAGTAGATAGCGAACCATAGGAATTAAGTCGGCAGCTTCCTGTTCTGTGCAGTCTTTTTGCAAGGCAATGAGCTTTTGAAGATTTGGTGTTTCGTCTTTATAATCTGGATCGAAAATTTTGCTTGCTGGTATTTTCAGATATGTAATTAAAGGGTACAGTTTTTCAAATTTGGGGTTGCCACGTCCTGCTTCAATGTTAAGTATGGTACGTGAGTCGATATTCAGGATTTCAGCCAGTTTTTCCTGTGAAAGTCCGAGTTCTGTACGGGCTTCACGCACTGCGGAAGCCAGATTTTGTTTTGCATCATTCATTGTGATTCACCTCAATAGTAGTTTACAATACACATCGTCAAGCGTGAATTACACCAAAATACAGTTTAAAAGTGGATTGGAATACATGAAAGAACGATTTAAGAGATTACATAAAGTAAAATATAGAATAGAACAACATATAGGAATTGCCACACGTATAAGGGTGTATCGAAATGAAGGATAAAACCTCATTGAGATACACCCTTATTTAATGTCGAATTTAGAGAGATTGCGTGTCTTTATCAATTTTTTTGTCAACAACCTGCTGTCCTGGAGTGCGGGCAAGATATTGGTTAAGAGTATCCAGTTTCCGGTTAAGATTGGCGGTTTCTTTCTCAGCAGCTTTATAAGTTTTCTGTAGAGCCTGCTTTTTGGAATAAAGTGCATTGTAATCGCTGCGGAGTTTTTCAACGTCAATATTCTTCGGATTGATGCCAAAACGCTTCAGCATATTTTCAGCACCGTCGTGAAGAATAAGCTCTGTTTCATGGCGGCGCAGGTAAGCGTCTTTGTCTTTGGACTTCTGGTAGCGCACATGATAGATATGGTTGGTTTTATACTGCTCTGCATACTTCAAAACCTGCCCGAAATCCTTTAGCTGGCGCTCGGTTTCCACAAGGCTCTCACGGGCTGTTTTTGCCAGTGTGGACTTGGCGGCGATCTGCTTTTCAAGCTCTGCTATGGAGCCTGCCTGACTGTAGCTTGCGGCGGCAATTTTAAGGTTTTGGATGTCTGCCCAATGTTTCAAACCGGGGCTTTGTGTGAATTTTTCCTCGGTGGTGTCAATGAGATTTTTCCTTGAATAATCTTTGACAATGGGCTTTTTTCTGACAGGGAACGGAACACGCTTTTTATCCTTTACAAGTGCCTTTTCCTCAATGCGCCCCCTGATCCGTTCTTTAGTGTACTCCGTACCTAAAGACTTTGCGCTGCCACGGATAAAACGCTCCCTGTCCAGAGGACGGAATGAGATAAATTTATGCGCTTTTTCCCCGAAGTCCTCGCCTTTGATTTCGTAGCCTTTTGCCCGGATCAACTCAATGCACTCCTCGTAAGTTTCAGCGTTTTTTATTGCTTCGTCAATGTCGGCTTTTAACTGTTCTTTCCATGCCGAACCATTTTTGCCAGCCTGCCATTCCTTGTAAGTTTTGCCCCGCTTTTCTCCAGGAGTGATAACGGATAATTCATGCTCCCTGCAGAGGGTATCACTCAGATTGCGGATGTTGTAATAGGTCTTTTTACAGTCGTGATATTTCTCATGGTTTATGTTATCAGCGGCGCAGAAAATGATGTGGTTATGGACGTGTCCTTTGTCAATATGCGTAGTGACAACATAGGAATATTTGCCCTCTAAAAGTTTGTCGGCAAGCTCCACGCCTATCTGGTGGGCTTCCTTATAAGAAACTTCACCAGGGAGAAAAGACTGTATCAGATGATAGGCTTTGTTTGGATTGGACTGGCTGGTTTTTGACAGCGCAAATTTGAAATCATAGGCGGCGGTTTCAGGGCTGCAACCATAAGAAGAAATCAGTATGCCCTCATCAGTTTTGGCAGGGTTGCAGATGTAGTCTACTGCTTTATTGACGGTTGCCGTGATAGCATGGATTTTTGTGTATGCCATACCTTTTGCATCAGCTCCTTTACTTCTTTTACATCGGCTTTGTATACGTTGCCTGTGGCATTCATGCGCTTTGCAATCTGGTTTAAGTTGTTCCCGATTTTAGCAAGCGTAGTATTGTATTCCCGAAGCTCTGAATAGTCAATGTCATAGACATAACCGTATATGATCAGGTGCCGTAGGAAAGAAGATTTGTCTTTCATATTGGAGGTTTTGAATTTCTGCTCCAGTATGTAAAGTTCATCATCGCTCAGACGTAAGGTCAAGCGGTTTTGGCGCACTCTGTTCTCCATTGTTTGGGAAGCTCCTTTCATTAAATATGATTTGTTTTTGCAATATGCCGTATCCGACAGGGAGATTTTTCAAGCGTAAAAATTCACAAATTCCGTAGAGGTAATTTCCGGATTTTGGAGCGCAAAGGGGGTCAGGGGGATGTGCCCTCTGCAAGCCGATTTTCTCAAGTTTCCACTTGGAGAAACTTGGGCAAATCGAAGCCTATGGACGTCCATAGGCAGTGCTTGCTATTCTTCTGCAAACTGCCCGTAGGGAGTTTGCGTGTTGTACGGGCTTAGGCGAGTGTCTTACAACACATAAGGGCGTTACCGCCCGGTTTTTTGTAAAACCTTTCGGTATTTGGTTTTCAAAGGACTACTCTGGCAAATAAAAAACTGCCACAACCAGAGCAGGGCATAGCTGTCCTGTTCCGGCTCATAGCAGTTTGAGTGTACTTTTATGAAGTTATGATTTTATCCACTAAAGATTTTAACAAGCGACAGGAGGAAAGTCAACAAAAGATAGAAGGATAAATTGAATCTGAAGCAGAATTTAAAACGCTCAAAAATATTTGAGTAATTGGTACAGAAAAATCATACCGATTGCAAATAGAATGAGTTTAAAAATTCGCAGGAAGGAGGTAGAGCATGAATGCAGCAGAGCGCAGGAATGAGATCATCAGTATTCTGATTGTCCGGCATCACGCAACGACAAAAGAGCTGGCAAGTGAATTTGATGTAACTGTTGGCACGATAAAAAGCGACATTCAGGCTCTATCTTTTGCGTATCCAATTTATACAAAACCAGGTGTTGCGGGCGGGGTTTTTATGGGAGGGCATTATAATCCGCATATCAATTCCTTAACACAAAGGGAGCTTGAAACCTTAAAGGAAATATATGAAGAAGCAGAGGACAGGCATAAAGAAGTCCTTGCACAGATTTTACATAAATACGGCCCTGATAAACTGGAGATATAAACTTGTCATTCCGCTAAAGCACATAATCTTTATAAGAACCGTTCATAGCAGACGGAGAGTGTTTATGTGCTTTTTGGGCTGACAAGTCCAGAGATGATTTTATCCAAAACAGGCAGAAAGATTTCTGCCGGAGCGCACCTTGAAAATTGAATATGTAAATGCATACGGGACGTGTGGGATATGCGGAGCCACTATGCGGACACGCCAAGAGCTGCCTGCTCTTAATTCTGTGTGGGAGTGTATACGAAGGAATATTGAAATCTGGTATTGAAGTTAAGGCGGTGAGCGATAAATGTCTGGCAAAAAGTGTAGCAGTTACATGGGGCTATGAGGCATATCTTTGATAATGATACTTCCGGATTTTTCTGGTCAATTTAGAATGACGGTGCGATACCGATGTGGACAGTGTAATGAGCTGTCACCCGTATGTGTTTTTTGAAAGAGCTGGAAAGAAGTTTTGTCTGCTGATGAGAGCCGGGAAAGCGGTTCGTGGTTGTCATGGGCAGATAAGATGCTGCTAATCTATAGAGAGAAAGAGGTGATATTGTGGAGCGAATGAAAAATGGCAAAAGATTTGTTCGCTACAAAGAAGGAGCAGAGATGTACAGTATGTGCCAGAGCAAATTTGAGCAAATGGCGAAAGACGCAAAGGCAATTTATAAGGTTGATAAATTGGTGCTTGTAAATTGTGATATTTTTGAGCAATATTTGGAAACATTCCGATTGTATGTGTGATGATTTTTTGTTTGAGAGATTTTGCAGTAAAAAACACTTGACTTTTCGTATACGGAAAGTATAATAGTAGGTAGAAGTGATTGGAGGTGCATACAGATGGCTAAAATGGGTAGACCGAAATCTGATGCCCCGAAACTGAATACATTAAGTGTAAGGGTAACGGATAAGGAGCTACAAAAGCTGAAGGATTATGCGGACAGTCACGGAATGACCATAACTCAATTATTGCATACGGGTGTTAATTTATTATTACAGACACCAGATGCGGAGGTGCAAAATCTCTCTCCTTGAAGAAAGGAGCAGAGATGGCGAAAGCAAGAAAAGACAACAGGGGCAGAGCATTACGAAAGGGGGAATCTCAAAGAACGGATAACACTTATGTATATACATACACTGATCCGTTCAAGAAACGCAGATTTGTATATGCCAGGGATTTACAGACACTAAGGGAGAAAGAAGCAGATTTGATAAAAAATCAGCTTGATGGATTAGATGTCTATGTGGCTGGAAGTGCAACCTTGAATTATGTTTTTGATAGGTATATGTCAACGAAGTATGATTTACGCAGGACAACACGTTCTAATTACATATATATGTATGACCATTTTGTCAGAGAGGGTTTTGGACAGCGTAAAATTGGAGAGATTAAGTATTCTGATGTAATGTATTTCTACTATTATCTGTTGAATGAAAAGGATTTGCAGGCAAACACAGTTGATACAATCCATACGGTTCTACACCCTACATTTCAGTTGGCAGTGCGAGATGGAATAATACGCATGAATCCGTCTGACGGTGTTATGGCAGATATAAAAAGGAAAGCAGGAAAGAATAAAGGTATCAGACACGCTTTGACGATAGAGCAGCAAAGGGCTTTTATGAATTATACCGCAAACAATCCGGTATTTTACCATTGGCACCCATTATTCACGGTTCTGTTGGGGACAGGGTGCAGGATTGGGGAAGTAATCGGATTGAGGTGGGAAGATTTAGACTTTGAGAGCCGCCTGATCAGTATTAACCACAGTGTAACATATTATGCAAGAGAGGGCGGTAAAACACGCAAGTCAGAGTTTGCAGTGTCACTTCCAAAAACGGAAGCTGGTATCAGAACAATTCCGATGATGGATGCGGTTTATGAAGCGTTTAAGACGGAATACGAGGTGCAGAAAGAGGTCGGTTTTAACAGTACAGTGATTGACGGCATGACCGGGTTTGTATTCTGTAATCGTTTTGGGAATATTCATAATCCACAGACAGTCAACCGGACAATCAAGAGGATTTTGGAGAATTACAATGCGGAAGAAGTGATAAACGCCAAAAAGGAGAGAAGGCAACCTGTCATCATTCCAAACTTTTCCTGCCACCACCTGCGGCATACCTTTTGTACAAGGTTCTGCGAAAAGGAAACAAATGTAAAAGTCATTCAGGCTGTCATGGGGCACGCTAATATCGAAACAACAATGGATATATATGCGGAGGTCACAGACGCAAAGAAAAAGGAAGCAATCGAAAACTTATCACACAATCTTGATATATTTTAAGGAGAGAGTCCTTGAAATTAGGTGTGTGAATTGTAACAACAAAAAGAGCGATTTACTACAAAGTTACTACGAATTTTGCTTGCATAGTACGGAATAATACCTTATAATACGTTTTGGAAATGCGGCAAATACGGGAGGGTACTTGATAATGAGGAATAATACTTTATCTTCTTTGGTATTCCCGACGATGAAAAGTATCGGCGGCAGCGATTCATCAAAGAAGGCAGAAAAAGCGGCGTCAGCCGGAACGGAGGGTATGGCTTCCGAAGCTGCCCCGGTCATCGACTTTTCAAAAGTAAAAGTAGAGCCGCTGTTTGAGGAAATGATTGATTTCGACACCTTTGCGAAAGCGGATTTCCGTGCGGTGAAGATTGAAGCCTGTGAAGCGGTTCCCAAGAGCAAAAAGCTGTTAAAATTTACGCTGGATGACGGCACGGACCGAAAGCGCACGATTTTAAGCGGTATCCATGAGTATTATGAGCCGGAGCAGTTGGTCGGAAAAACCGCCATCGCTATTGTAAACCTGCCGCCCAGAAAGATGATGGGTATCGACTCCGAAGGTATGCTGATTTCTGCGGTACATGAGGAAGACGGCAGAGAAGGGCTGAATCTGCTGCTGGTAAATGACAGGATTCCGGCAGGAGCGAAGCTGTATTAAGACGGGTCAGGGAACAGGCCCGACTGCGGTTTGGCGTGTAACTGTGTAAAAATATATTGTGAAAATAAGGGCATTTTTCTGAGAAATGATTTTGGAGAAATGTCCTTTTTGTTATGGTTAATTATCAAAAGGGTCCTGCTCAAAATAAAAGGGCACTTGTCAGTGATTTTGAAACCGCAAAACAAATGCCTGGTTTCAAGTTCTATATCCTGCTGTCTATTTGGAAGTAACTTCTGTTTTTCCGTTTTCCTCAGTTTTCCAGCTTGATGTGTGCCGCTAATAGGCGGTGGGTATTTCATTTTCTGGGCGGGAATAGTAATCTGATGAAAAGCCGGTCAATTTTTTGTTTCAAGAAAACATTCAGGATTTAATCCTTCTCCGACAAGAGAAACCACATCATGATGATTCAATCCAATTATCCATTTGTATTTTTTTGAAACAATATAATAATCTGACCACCCTAAATCTAAAAAGGCACTTTGATTCAGAACGGAAAGCACTTTTGTTAATTCTGAAATTCCACTTTCAAAAATCCAAAATTGCTCACCCACATACCAGTAACTGCCGTTATCTATCAAAAAATAAACCATATCATCTTCCGGGACGATTTTGGGTAGCTGATAAAACCATGTCGCGTAATCAACAGGATAACATCCCACTAAATTTTTCATACTTTTAGGACTGTATCCATTTGTGTTAGCCCAATGCAATCCATTTTTCCATGTCTTTGTTTTGTCTGCAAATTTTTCTGTAATTGCCTGATAAATTCCTTTCCACTGATTTCCTCGAACCTTATGAAAACGGTCTTTAGAAATGCTGCATTTTTGAAGTAATTCTCTTTCAACGAAATAGGGGAATGTTTTCTTTGAACCATTCATAGCTGAAAGCCCTCTTTTTCTTAAACTTATTCTTAACGTTTAGTTTCCGTTTTTTATTATACAGTTCTAACTTGGCAAATGGAATAGGCTTTCTGAAAAACTTTTGGGCGGCAAATCTGCAAAGGGGTAGCTGGTGTCAGCCAGCGCATAGGAAGGTTTGCTTCCCCTGTGATGATTGGAGCAGATTAAAAATCTGCGGAAATCATCCGCTGTCCGCAGAACGCCCCCGGCAGGCGGGCCTTATCGTTGACATGCAAAAGCGCATGGCCGAGGGCAAGGGCCCGCTTATGAACGCCGGGGCAAAGTCTGTAATGCTCCTGGCCATACTCAGAGAACAGCTTCTCGCCGCTCTGGTAAGCGGCAGCGGGGTATTTAGTTTTTTAATGGGCTATCCGTTCAACAAATGGGAAGTTGTGTTTTTCACTCTACTTCCTCCCACTTCAACTTTGGATACAGCTCTCCTGTTTTAGCAAAATGGAGAACACATTCAGCAACCAGATTCAAATCATTGAGCGCATTTCGCTTGAGAACTGGAGTCTGTCCGCTGATATTTACAGGAGCGTCCTCTTTGGATGTACCATATTCGGAATTGACAGGCATATACATATGAGCTTCTTCATCTTCACCATATGTGTTAAAAGCCAGAGCCGCCCAATCATTCTCAATATCTACAGAAAGAAAGTCATTTTCGCCATATTCATCCAAAGCTAACCATGCAGACCTACAATGATTTCCCCGAATTTTGCACACCAGTTTGTCTACAGTTTCTTGTGTAATAGGTTCCCCTTCGCTATTAAGAAAACGAATAGCAAAATCACTCATATAAATTTACCTCCCTATTCCGATTTATCGCTGACACTATTATACAGCTTTAACTTGCTAAATGGAATACGCTTTCTGAAAAATTTTCACTTATCCGAGGAAACACCCAAAGAACCCGGTCACGAAAACCCGGCTGTTTCTCAG
>Ga0137307_101509_pt2 | contig 11738 bp, 8 predicted proteins | sample NAcewD2O_March_2_FD_97180 | JGI IMG/M metagenome (GOLD analysis project Ga0137307, IMG submission 97180) | Mouse cecal microbial communities from Vienna, Austria - N-Acetylglucosamine amended D2O_March | ecosystem: Host-associated > Mammals > Digestive system > Large intestine > Cecum | place...
TATTTGCGGCTCTACATTGGCTCTTATGGACGCAGGCGTTCCTATCAAAGCACCTGTCGCAGGTATTGCTATGGGGCTTATGAAATCGGAAGACGGTTCTAAAGTTGCAATTCTTTCGGACATTCAAGGGCTTGAAGACTTCTTGGGAGATATGGACTTCAAAGTTGCAGGTACAAGTCAAGGTATTACTGCAATACAAATGGATATCAAGATTAAAGGTATCGACGAACAAATTTTGCGTACTGCATTAGAACAAGCCCGTCAAGGCAGGTTGTTTATTTTGGAACAAATGTTAAAGGTGTTGCCTGCTCCCAGAACGGAACTTTCAAAGTATGCGCCTAAGATTATCTCGTTCAATATTGATCCCGATAAGATTAGAGAAGTTATCGGCAGCGGCGGAAAGGTAATAAATAAGATAATTGACGAAACGGGCGTAAAAATCGATATTACGGATGACGGTACGGTATTTATTGCTACTGCAGATCAGGAAATGTCCGATAAGGCCAAGAAAATGGTTCTTGCAATCGCAAAAGATCCCGAGGTTGGCGAAGAATTTGCCGGAAAAGTTGTAAGAATACTTGATTTTGGCGCATTTGTTGAACTTGCTCCGGGTAAAGACGGTATGATTCATATCTCTAAACTTGCTAAAGAGCGTGTGGAAAAAGTTACCGACGTTGTAAATGTTGACGATACCGTAGTGGTTAAAGTCATCAAAATAGACGAAAAAGGCAGAATTGACCTTAAATTAGTTAAAAAACTGTAACATCGGTTAAAAGTTAAAATTATTTGCCCTGTTTGTTTCTGCAAGCGGGGCAAATTTACATAATTTGTTTAATGCTTGCTGAATAAAACGGTTTGTCAAAGAAGCAAATGTTGTAAACGTTTCGGCAATATTATAAATAGTCGTGCCTTATTAGATTTTGAAGTTGAAAACTATACTTTAAGCTGTACGGTATCAAGACGCGATAGGGAACAAATTGTCAATAAGAGAATTAAATTTGTAAACAACACAATGGTAATTAAGTTAAAAAATAAGACTGCAATCGTCGGATCAATGCAAATGTACATTGCATTTGCAATTGAAAACTTAAAAAGATAACGCGAGAGAATTACGTAGACTGCAATTTTGTTTAGTATGTTTTTAAAAGAAAGTGCAATTTATCAGATTATTAAAATATAATAATTTAGGTGAATTGTATGAAAAACAGTATCTTTACGCACGTTGTAGCAAATTTTATTTTAGTCGTCTTGGTAATCGGGGTTGCTTCGGTCGGTTTCTTGGGTGCAACGACAAACGTATTTAAAAACAACGATTATGCGCCGATTTACAGGGGAAGCGGCGATAAACAGGTATCGCTGATGATTAACGTTTACTGGGGAACGGAATATCTTGATGAAATGTTGGCAATATTTGACAAGTACGACGTTACGACGACTTTTTTTGTCGGAGGTTCGTGGGTTGCTCAGTATCCTGAAATGCTGCAAAAAATTATAGGGTACGGACACGAAATAGGTAATCACGGCTATCATCACAAGCAACACAGTAAACTTAGTTATGATCAAAATGTTATGGAAATAAACGCTTGCGGAAAAATCGTGTTTGAATACGGCAGCGTTAATATGTCGCTGTTTGCGCCGCCTAGCGGAGATTTTGGAACGGAGACTTTAAATGCGGCTAAAGATAACGGGTACAGAACTATAATGTGGTCTCGCGACACAATCGACTGGAAAGATAAAGACAGCGAAATAGTATATACGCGCGCTACAAAAAATACCGATAGCGGAGAGCTGATTTTAATGCATCCGACAAAGCATACTGCCGCGGCATTGGAGCGTATTGTAAAGTTTTATTTAGATAAAGGTTTTACAATCACTCCGGTTAGTAAAAATATAGGTGAAATATGGACTTCTACAAACAATACAAAAGCGGACTGAGACTTGTCGCTAAAAAAATGGATAATTTATATACCGTTTCTTTCGGTATCTTTGTCGACGTAGGGTGCGTTAGAGAAACGGAGGAAACAAACGGCTACTCTCATTTTATAGAGCATTTGTTGTTCAAAGGAACAGCAAAACGGACGTCGCTGCAAATATCCGAAGAAATTGACGACATAGGTGCAAATATCAATGCCTATACTTCGAAAGACAATACTTGTTTTTATACCAAGAGCGCGGCAGAGGATTTAGAAAAATGCATAGACATTTTATCGGATATGTATTTTAACGCAACTGTGCCCGAAACAGAACTTGTTAAAGAAAAGAGCGTAGTGCTTGAAGAGATTAAAATGTGCGAGGACACTCCTGATGATGTCAGTCAAGATCTTGTAGCATCAGCATTGTTTTCTGAACAGTCATTAGGTCAAACTATACTTGGTACAGTCAAAAATATAAAATACTCTGACAGACATAATATCTTAAATTTTAAGAAAAAACATTATATTCCGTCATCGACAGTCATTTCTGTTTGCGGAAAGTTTGATATTGAAGAATTAGATAAACTGATTGAACGGTATTTTGAAAACAATTGTGATATGAGCTCCGTTAGAGTTTCGGATGAACCGGAAGTTATCTACACATCGAAGTTTTGCCATTCATTCAAACAAATCGAGCAGGCTCATTTGCAACTTGCTTGGGGCGCGTATAGTTTTAACTCCCCAAAACGCTGTGCAAACAATATGTTGGCAAGTATCTTGGGCGGTGGTATGTCTAGCCGTTTGCATCAAGTAATAAGAGAACAGCACGGTCTGGCATATACCGTATATTCGTATCCTTCCTATTATTCAAAAGCGGGGTCATTTGAAATTTATGCGGGGCTAAGTCCGGAAAACAACAAAAAAACTTGTAACCTGATTGCTGATGAAATCAATAAAATTGTGCAGGATGGCGTAAGTAAAAAAGAATTGTCCCGTGCTAAAATTCAAGCTGTAAATGCGTTGTATATGAATGTCGAAAGTTCTATGACTCTTATGCGTTTGTACGGACGCTCAATGTTAAAGTTCGGTGAAGTTTTCGATATAGACAAAGAAATAAAAGCTTACAAGTCCGTTACGCTTTCCGATGTAAACAGCGTTGCGCGCGAAGTACTGGTTCCGTCGTATGCGTCAGCATATGTCGGTCCGAAAATTTCCGACTATCACTATGTGTCAAAATTGAATATAAAAAAGTAATGATAAGCTGATTTGCGCATAGTATAAAAGTGAAAATTTGTAATTACTCTTTAATATTGAATTGTTGATTATTTTGACATAATATTGTATAATAAGTATAAGTGTTTAATTGCCTAGAATTTATCTAGGCGATTTAATTGTTTCTGCGTTTTAAACGCGTTTGTCTGGAGGTGGAATTTTTGAAATCCGAAAAAGTCAGCATCGGCAAAAAAGTCGGAAGTATCATCGGTATATCATTGGCTTCTATTTTAATAATAGTTGCCTTTTGCGGCAGATACTTCAATTCGGGGTTTAGAGATTTTGCGAACTTCTTTGTCGGTAGTTTTGGTATGTCTTTCTATGGATTGATGGCGGCAGTGATCGTTACTTGCTCTTTTGTTTTGGCGGGTAAAAGCGTTAAGATTCCCGCAAAATACGCAATCCATTTTGTTTTACTGTTTGTCGCTATCGCATTGTTTGTTCATACGTTAACTACGCTTTATATACCTAAAAGCGGCACAAATAATTTTTCTAACTATATCAGTTTAGTATACCATTATTACGACGGAGAAATGGGTGTTCCTACTTTCGGCGGCGTTGTTTTCGGAATTATTGCCTATGCTTTAGAAAAAGCTTTGACAATATACGGGGCGATGGTCGTTATAGTGGGATTGCTCGGTTGGACGGTATATATGGCAAGCGATTTCTTCTATAAGTATTTTACGGGTAAATTGTCTTTGGCTCAAAAGTCTAAAAATGTCGATATAGAGCCGTCTATCGAAACGACTGACGCCCCCGAAATCGTTCACGACGATAATATGGATGCAAGGCAAAAGGCACTGGAAATACTGTTTTCGCAACAGGAGGCTACGATTTCTCCCGTAGAAGTTACTAAAAAAGAAACCGTTGAACATTACGATACGGCAGAACAATCTAAAATAGACACCGAAACTGCCAAAACTTATGATCGTGCGCAAGCGGAAGACTTGCTGTTCGGCAAAGGTGTAAAAGCGGATAATAATTCGCGAAGGAATACTTTTTTTGCCAAACAGGAAGAACAGGAAGAAAAAGAAGACGATTTTATTGTCAGAGGATATTATCAAACGGCTCAGACATCGCAGAAAAAGGACGAAGAGAACAATTCGGATTGGAAAATTTCTTATAATAAAACACAGGATGACGTAGTTGAGGAAAAACCGCAAGTTCACACACCTATACAAACAACAAACGAAGCCGTTTTGCCAAAAACTGAAACTGTTTATGAACAACGTCGTACACAATCCAATTCGATTGATATAATAGATGCTACTATGCAAGATGACTCTTCGGATATTAGCCAAACTAAAACATTTGAGCCGATAGTTAATAAAGAAACGGAACAAGTATTCAAGGAAGAAGAACATTCCCAAACTGAAGTTGTACGTAACGTACCGGAGAAAGCACCCGAGAGACCCGTTGCAGAGTCTGTTGTAGAAAAACGGCAGTCTTCAAAGAAGGAGGATTCTGATGAAGTAGTGGCTGTTTTACGCGAAGATAAAGTTGACGGCGGAATCCAAATAGGGATGGATTTCTTGACCAAGGGCGAACTGGAAAAAACGAAGGAGACTGTCCATCAGTATTTAGAATATAATATCCCGCCCTTTGAATTGCTTAACGATGTAACAATAACACAAGACTACGAAGAAAACGACAGAAAGCGTTCGGCGGAAGCAATTACCAACAAATTAGCGGTATTCGGGATAAAAGTAGAAATTGCCGATATTATCGTAGGACCTTCCGTTACGCGTTATACATTCAGAGTTCTTTCGCAAAAAACCCGTATGGGAGATTTCAGACAGTATTCCGACGATATTAAAGCCTGTGTTGAGGCGCAGGAGGATATCCGTATCGAAGCGCCTATTCACGGAACGGGACTTGTGGGTATAGAAGTCGCAAACAAAAAGAAAACTCCCGTAGTATTGCGCGGACTGCTTGACAGCGACGAATTTACCAAAGCCAAAGGCAATTTGGTATTTGCAATCGGTCGTGAGATTACAGGTAAAGTAATAGTAGCAGACCTTGCGGATATGCCTCACTTGCTTATTGCAGGTACAACCGGTTCGGGTAAGAGCGTTTGTCTTAACTGTCTGATAGTAAGTATGATGTATAAATACGGTCCCGAGTATGTACGTTTTCTTATGGTGGACCCCAAATTCGTCGAATTGTCTAGATACAACGGAATACCGCATATGCTTACGGCTGAGGCTATAACAAACGTTCAAGACGCTCTCGGCGGTATGGATTATTTAATCAACGAGATGGAAGCGCGTTATCAATTGTTCCGTGCAAGCGGCGTTGGTAATATTAGCGAGTATAACAGCAGAATCAATCCTAAAATCACACAAAAATTACCTTATTTGGTATTTGTCGTGGACGAATTGGCAGACTTGATGTCTGTTAGTAAAAAAGCATTCGAACAAAAACTTATGCGGCTGGCGCAAAAGTCGAGAGCCGCAGGTATTCATATAGTTCTTGCAACTCAACGTCCCAGTGTAGACGTAATTACAGGAACAATCAAAGCCAACCTTCCTTGCAGAATGGCATTAAAAGTTGCTTCGCAAGCGGACAGTTCTACTATACTTAACGGCGGCGGAGCGGAAAAACTGTTGGGTAAGGGCGATATGTTGTTCTTGGGCGCAGGCGCGAGCGATACGCTCCGTGTTCAAAGCGCATATATATCCAACGATGAAATACGCGCATTGGTAGAATATTCAAAGTCGGCAAACGAAGTTTATTACGACAGCAAAATCGGCGACGAAATTTTCGTTACACGCAAACAGGAACTTGAAGCTCAGCTTGAACAGGAAGCGGCAAAAGACGCCGCAAATAACAAGGAACCTCAACTTGATCCGTATTGCAGAAAAGCACTGCGTTTCTGGTTGGAAAAGAACGGCGGACGTGCGTCAATTTCTTCAATCCAGCGCGGCTTAGGTATCGGCTTTAACCGTGCAGGACGTATTATGGATTCGTTGCAGAAACTTAAATATGTCGAAGAACTTTCGGCTAGCGATCCTAGTAATAAACAAGTCAGAGTTTTAGTAACTTTAGAAGAACTTGACGAATTATTCCCCGATATGGAAGACTGATTTTTATGAAAACAAAAGTTGGCGTGGTGTCGTTAGGGTGCGATAAAAATCGTGTCGACACCGAAGTAATGTTGGCAAATTTAGTTGACGGCGGTTATGAAATTACCGCCGATCCCGTCGATGCCGACGTAATTATTATAAATACTTGCGCGTTTTTAGAGTCTGCCCGCAAGGAAGCAATCGATACCGCTTTTGAAATGATTCGCTATAAAAAAAGCGGTAAATGTAAAAAAGTTATTTTAACAGGTTGTTTGGGCGAAAAATTCGGCGAAGAAGTCTATAAAGATTTATATGAAGTCGATGCTGTACTCGGTACGCAAGATTATAGTCGTATTGTCGATATTGTAGACGAAACGTTGCGAGGCAAACGTAACTTTTACCACACTTGCGATAACGGTATAACGTTCGGTTCGAGAATATTAACAACTGCGCCGCACACGGCTTATCTTAAAATTGCCGACGGCTGCGATAATTATTGTACATACTGTTTAATTCCGTATATTCGCGGACGTTATAGGTCTGTGCCTATGGATAAAATTATTTCCCATACACAGGAACTCGCCGATAACGGCGTTAAAGAATTGATTCTTGTGGCGCAGGATACGACAAGGTACGGTAAGAATTTATACGGCGAGTACAAAATAGTGGAATTGTTGCGAGAGATTTCTAAGATATCTCAAATACAGTGGATAAGAATTCTGTATGCATATCCCGAATTGCTGAGCGATGAACTTATACGCGAGATTGCAACTAATGATAAGGTAGTCAATTATGTTGATATTCCGTTGCAACACGTTAATAACGAAATGTTGCGTAAAATGAACAGACGCTCAAACGGCGATTCTATACTGGCATTATTCGATAAATTGTCTGCTGTTAATATCTCGGTCCGTTCAACCTTTATATGCGGTTTTCCGTACGAAACACAGCAGACGGTTGACGAAGTGGCACAATTTTTAACCAAATACAAGTTGCGTAATGTCGGCTTCTTTCCTTATTCTCGCGAAGAGGGTACTGCTGCGGCTAAATTTGATACGCAAATATCGGACAAGCTTAAAGAGCGCTATGTTGAGCAGTTATACAATGTGCAGTACGGCATTGCTCAACAACTTAATATAGGCGAAGTTGGCAAAATACATAAAGTAATTATTGATGGAATTGACAATACAGTCGAAAGCGTTGACGGTAATTATTGTTATATAGGCAGAACTTATTTTATGTCGCCGGAAATTGACGGGCTAGTTCGCGTATCTTCAAAACAACCGTTGCAATTAGGCAACTTTTACGACGTAAAAATTACAGGCGTAATAGAATACGATTTAATAGGAGAGGCAGTCGAATGAATATTCCTAACAGGTTATCATTGTCGCGTATATGTATGATACCGTTGTTTGTTGCGGCGTATTTTCTGCCGTACGAATGGGGTGTTTATGTTGCTATCGGTATATTTTTAATTTGCTGCTTTACGGACTTTTTGGACGGGTACATTGCGCGTAAATATAATATGGTAAGCGACTTAGGAAAGTTGCTTGATCCGATAGCAGATAAAATACTGGTGTGTGCGGCTTTGTTTTGTGTCGTCGCAACCAATCCGTTGCAATATTTCCACAATTTTAACGGCAATTTAACGACGTCCGCTAATTTTATTGAGTTGTTCGGTATAATATTGTTGACAGTGGGTTCTATCCTTATTTTAGCAAGAGAGTTGCTTATCAGCGCTGTCAGAATGATAGCCGCGTCTAAAGGCATTGTAGTGCAAGCAAACATTTTCGGCAAAATTAAAACGGTAATGCAGGATATTAGTTTGCCGCTATTGGTTCTTTTGAATGCGCAAAGTTTCTTTAATGACAATATCTCGGATGCTGCTGCAAGGACACTTGCTTTTGATATTATTTGGATAATGGGTGTAATTATATTCTCATTGGCTGTAATAATGACAATAGTTTCGGGAATTATTTATTTGGTACAAAACAGAAAGGTATTTGAAGACAAATGATAAAGTTATTGGCAAAAAATTATAGTCAAGCGGTAGCGTACTTGCAGGATAAATTAAATTTAGAAATGGCAGAAAACGATTTGCAGTTGACAAAAAGCAAATCTACCGCTATGGAATATGCGCGTAATGCGGTAAACTGCGGCGCTAAGGCGTTGATTGTAGTAGGTAATGTCGGAGAGTCGTGCTCTTTTTTTGCAGAAACATTTAATTTGCAAATGTTTTACGACAAATTTGCGGAACGGAATATTTTGCAGTACTGTAAACTCGCGCATATAGACGTTCCTCCGCAATATGCAATGGATAAGTTGTGCGTTGCTCCGGAAACTTTTAACCATTATGCATCTTCATACGGATATCAATGCGCTTGCTATGGAGAGTATAATAAGTGCAATGTGTTTTTTATTCCCGATGATTCGCGTGAGTGTGCGGTAGTATACGAAAATTACCTTTACAAAATTTTATTCAAAGGCGATTCGAGTTCTTTAAAATATGTATTTAAAGTATTCGGACTTTCTCAGCGGGATGTTTTGGCTAGGCTGAATTCGTTGCCGCGCAATGTTTCACGTCAATGTGAAACAACAAATTTGGATACGAAAATCGTAATCACGTTTCCGCCTAAATGCCTTAAATCTTTTGTAAAAGATACGCTGGAACGCTTTAAAATGCAATTCGGAGAATACATTTATGCAAATTCCGACAAGTCTCTTTCGGAAACGCTCGTGGAATTATTGACCAGTCTTAACAAAACCGTTTCTACTGCGGAATCTGTTACTGGAGGATTAATCGCGTCGTCGATTGTGGACATTTCCGGCGCAAGTGCAGTCTTGTATGAAGGTGTCGTAACATATTCAATTGCGTCCAAATGCAAGCGCTTGGGTATCAATCCCCATTTTATCGACGAATACGGCGTCGTTTCACAACAAGTAGCGCAAGCAATGGCACAAGGGCTCCGTCAAAACGGTAGCGATATTGCAATATCAATTACAGGAATTGCAGGGCCTAAGTCGGAAGACGGCTTGCCTGTAGGGCTGTGTTATATAGGTATTGCAACTGAAAAGGGCGTAACTGTATATAAAAATATTTTTGTGGGCGACCGTAATGCTATCAGAAATCAGGCGGCTAATATGGCAATGTATTTTGCGTATAAAGCATTGACAAAATAACAAAATTACTGTATAGATAATACTAAGGAGATAATAATATGACTGACGACAAAAAGAAAGCACTAGAGCAGACTATTTTACAAATTGAAAAAGAATTCGGTAAAGGTTCTATTATGAAATTGGGCAGTTATGCCGCTTCGCGTAATATAGAAGTTATTCCTACAGGCTGTTTACCGTTAGACGTTGCTTTGGGCGTCGGAGGATTGCCTAAAGGACGTATAATCGAAATATACGGACCCGAGGCTTCAGGTAAAACCACAGTTACTTTGCACGTTATTGCACAGGTTCAAAAGATGGGCGGTACAGCGGCTTTTATCGATGCAGAACAGGCGTTAGATCCCGTTTATGCCAAGAACTTAGGTATTAACCTTGACGAATTGTATATTTCTCAACCCGACAGCGGCGAACAGGCATTGGATATTCTCGATTATCTGGTGCGTAGTAATGCGGTTGACCTTATTGTCGTCGACTCAGTTGCGGCGTTAACTCCGCGTTCGGAGCTTGAAGGCGATATGGGAGAAAGTCATATGGGTGTACAAGCAAGATTGATGTCTCAATGTCTGCGTAAAATTATCGCAGTAGGCAATAAATCAAAAACTTGTATTATTTTTATCAATCAGTTGCGCGACAAAATCGGAGTTATGTTCGGTAATCCAGAAACTACTACGGGCGGCAAAGCGCTAAAATTCTATTCAAGCGTCCGTTTGGATGTAAGAAAGGTAGACCAAATTAAAGACGGTTCGGAAATTATCGGTAGCAAAACCCGCGTTAAAGTCGTTAAGAATAAAGTTGCGCCTCCATTTAAAACGGCGGAATTTGAAATCATATTTGGTAAAGGGATTTCTAACTCCGGTTGCATATTGGATATGGCAGTTGCGCACGGTCTTGTTGAAAAGAGCGGTTCTTGGTTTAGTTATAACGGAGAGAAAATCGGTCAGGGCAGAGAAAATGCTAAACTGTATTTAGAAAACCATCCCGACGTTATGGAAAGTTTGTCTACAATTATAAGAGACAGACTTAAACCTGCCGAAGAAGAGGCAGAAGCAGGAACAGAAGAATTATAAAATCCTAAGCGAAAAATGCCGTTGTGAATCAACGGCATTTTTACTGCTGTTTTAATTGTGTACATTTGCGTATCGGTAAAATTATTTTATAAAAAATAGCTATATTTATTATGTTAGTATTGACATATTGATTAAAAATGAGTAAAATATAAGTTAGTGAAATTAGGTTTTCATTTTTAACATTATAAGGAGGACATAAATATGCTTAACGCATTGCAGTTCTTCTTTGCTTCGACCCCTTCTTGGGCTAATATTGTAATACCGATTATCGTAGGCATACTCTGTTTGGCAGGCGGTGGCGCGGTAGGCGTTTTACTATATAGAAGACATAGAAATAAAATAGTTGGCACGACGCAGCAACAAGCAGATGCAATTTTGGATTTGGCAAAGGATGAAGCCAAATCGCTCAAAAGGGAAGCCATTCAAGAGGCAAGAGAAGAAACTCAAAAATTAAAAAACGAACAAGAACGTCAGTTCAGAGAACGCAACAGCGAACTTGCTAAGCAAGAGAACAGGATGAATCAAAAAGAAGAGGCATTGGATAAAAAAGAAGAGTTGCTTCTTCACAAATTAGACAGAATAGACGTTCAGCAAAAAGAACTTATTAACCAACAAAACGAACTTAGCAAGCGCAAACAAGACCTTGATAAGTCCGAACAAAAGATACAGCAAGAATTAGAGCGCGTGGCGGGGCTGTCTAAGGAAGAAGCCAAACAAACTTTGGTGGAAGAAATGGTCGCCGACGCCCGCAAAGAAGCGGCTTCGTTGGTACGCAAAATCGAAAGCGAAGCAAAGGCTAACGGAGAACAAAAAGCGCGCGAAATTATATCTACTGCAATTCAACGTTGCGCAAGCGACCAAGTCAGTGAAACTACGGTTACAACAGTGCCGTTGCCTAACGATGAGATGAAAGGGCGTTTGATAGGGCGCGAAGGACGCAATATCCGCGCGTTGGAAAATGCTACAGGTGTAGAACTTATTATTGACGACACGCCGGAAGTTGTAATACTGTCCGGATTTGACCCTGTAAGACGTCAAATTGCTCGTATAACTATCGAAAAGTTAATTACCGACGGGCGTATTCATCCTGCGCGTATAGAAGAAATGGTAGAAAAAGTTAAGCGCGATATGGATATAACTATCAAAGACGAAGGAGAAGCCGCGTCTTTTGATACGGGTGTGTTCGGATTGCATCCTGAAATTATAAAATTGCTCGGACGTCTTAAATACCGTACAAGTTACGG
>Ga0137307_102691_pt1 | contig 11716 bp, 13 predicted proteins | sample NAcewD2O_March_2_FD_97180 | JGI IMG/M metagenome (GOLD analysis project Ga0137307, IMG submission 97180) | Mouse cecal microbial communities from Vienna, Austria - N-Acetylglucosamine amended D2O_March | ecosystem: Host-associated > Mammals > Digestive system > Large intestine > Cecum | place...
AAATACACAAAAACCCACGCCAAGATTATCGACTGCGGCATCCGGCTGCTTTTTTCCGAAGCCTTTGATAAAGTTTCCATCAAAAACATCTGCGAAGCAGCCAGTATCTCACGTCCCACCTTCTATCTGCATTTCCGGTCAAAGGAACATCTGGTGGCGGAATATTACAGCGCAGCCTACTTTTTTTCCGAAAAAATGAAACAGTGGATTATTTCCATGGAAAATCCCTGGACAGCCATCATACGTATGCAGATTCTGTATATCCGCTATACCTGCAATACCGACCATGTGGTGCTGATCGGAAAATATCTGTCCTATCAACTGACCGAGGATTCCCGGAACAATCTCACCGACCTTCACGGCAGTTTTGAGGACACGCTGATCGATCTGATCCGTGAAGCCCAGAAGACCAGGATCATCCTCAACAGCTCCGATGCCCACTATCTGAGCAAGGCAATTTTTATGCTGCACACAGGCAATCTGTTTCACTGGTGCGCGAAAGGCGGGCGGTTCGACCGCTACACGGACTTTTTCTGGACGCTGGAAGCCATCCTGTCCGTCCGGGACAGCTGCCGGGGACTGTGGAAGATGGAGGAAAATTACATACTGCCTCCTCTGACGCCGTAAGCCCGCAGACCTGTCCTGCCAGCCTTTTTTCTGTCCTTCTCCGCTACAGAATATTCGTTCCCATCCACGGAAGCAGTGCTTCCGGTACGGCAATGCTGCCGTCCGCTCTCTGGTTCTGCTCTATGATCGCGGCAAACAGACGGCTGGTAGCCAGCCCCGAACCGTTTAGCGTATGGACATGGTGAATCCGGCCGAAATCGTCCTTATACCGGGTATTGGTCCGCCTGGCCTGGTACGCTCTGGCATTGGACACGGAACTGACCTCCATATAAACCTGCTCCGCCGGAAGCCATACCTGAATATCATAGGTTCTGGCCATTCCGAAGCCGCACTCGGCGGCCGCCAGTTTTACAACCCTGTAATGCAGGTTCAGCCGCCGCATCAGATGTTCCGCCTGAGACAGAATCTGTTCAAACGCCGCGTCCGACTGTTCCTCCGCCGTAATCTGCACCAGTTCCACCTTGTTAAACTGATGCCCTCTTATCATTCCCCGTTCTTTCGGGCTTTTGCCGGTCTCTTTTCGGAAACAGGGCGTGTAGGCCGTGTATTTCAGCGGCAGCTCAGCCCCGTTCAGCATCTGATCCCTGTGCAGGTTCACCAGAATCGTCTCCGCTGTGGGAATCAGAAAAAGCCCTGAATCCTGAATCCGGAAAACCTCCTGAGAAAACTTCGGAAACTGTCCCGCTCCGAAACCGCAGGCTTCTCTTGCCACCGGCGGCAGCATCAGCATCTCATAGCCGGCCTGCCGGTTTTCCTCCAGACAAAAATTTAACAGCGCCCATTCCAGCCTGGCGCCGGCCCCTCTGTATATCCAGTAACCGCCGCCCATCAGGCTGCCCGCCGTCTCATAGTCAATCAGTCCGCAGCTTTTGCACAGTTCCATATGTCCGGCCAAAGGAAAGGCAAAAACCGGTTTCTCTTTCCACTGATACAGAACCTCATCTGCCTCTCCCACATCATCATCCAGCAGATTGGGCAGACGCTGAAAAATCATCTCCAGCTCTTGCCTTTTCTTTTCCAGAGAACCGGTCAGACTGTTCAGCCTTTCACCGAGAGCCCCGACGGACTCCAGCAGATCATCGGCATCCAGCCCCTGTTTTTTTCGGCCGGCCACCTGCCTGGATAAGAGATTTTTCTCCTGCCGCAGCTCCTGGAGGGCCGTCTGCAAACGCAGCCTCTCCCTGTCCAGCGCAAGAACTTCCTCCACGGAACTCTCCGTACCACGTCTGTCGAAATTTTTCTGTACCTTTTCAGGGTGTTTTCTCAGCTCGCGAATATCCAGCATGACCATCCTCGCCCGAACTTCCGTTCGTATCGTCCGGACCAATTTCTTTTTATGTTCCTCAATATATCCACTAGATTCTAACACAGATATACGTTTTTTACAACACTAAGATTGAGACAGCGGAAAACACTGGCAGATTGCACAAATTCCTTTCCATCATCATTCATAAAAAATCGCCTCAGGATATCCGAAATCATAAGCATCTCTGCCAACACAGACCGCTTTTCCCATGAATGGCCCCATAATCTCCATTGACATTCTTTCTCCCTATCATGTATAATCGGTGACAGATCACAGGAGAAACAAGGAGCGGAATATGGCAGATTTTACACATTTTAATCAATTCGGGGAAGCCGTTATGGTGGACGTGGGCGACAAAAAAGAGACTGCAAGGGAAGCCGTCGCAGAAGGACGGATCACGATGAGCAGCGAATGTTTTCAGAAGGTACTGGAAGGAACGATGAAAAAAGGAGACGTTCTGGGCGTGGCCAGAATCGCCGGCATTATGGGTGCGAAAAAAACCTCCGAACTGATTCCCCTCTGCCATATTCTGAATCTGACAAACGTAGAAATCCGTTTTGAACCTGACGAACCGGCCTGCGCTTTCAATGCTGTCTGCACGGTGAGGACGGTGGGAAAAACAGGGGTGGAGATGGAAGCGCTTACCGGTGTAAACATAGCGCTTCTGACCATTTATGATATGTGCAAGGCCGTGGACAAAACCATGGAAATGAGCGAGATTCACCTGTGCAGAAAAAGCGGCGGCAAAAGCGGTGATTTCTTCCGCCCGGACGACTCTCAGGACAGGCCGTAGAGACAGCCGCGACGACAGAAGGAGACAGCATGACAAACATTCATTGCAAAACCAAAGTAATTTTATCCGGAGAAAATGATTTTTTCGGTCCGGGCATTTTTTATCTGCTGAAATGCATCGACGAAACCGGCTCCATTCAGAAAGCGGCGACAAAAATGGAAATGTCCTATTCCAAATGCTGCAAATTAATCAATAAGGCGGAGCGGGAGACCGGCTTTCCTTTCCTGAACCGGATAAACGGCGGCAAAACCGGCGGCAGTTCCACGCTCACCGACGAGGGAAGGCTGTTTATCAGACGATACGCCTCCATGATCGAAGAAGTGGAACAGGCCGGACAGCGTATTTTTGACGTTTATTTTCACGACGTTCAGTAACTGGGGAAAGCGAACTTTCCGCATCGGAATCCGGCAAATATAAAATCCGGCAAAATGGGTCTTCTCTGACACATTTTGCCGGATTTTTTCTTTTTATTGGCGTCCCGGTTCCTCACCCGTTTCCGCACTCTCCGTCCGTTCCCCGCAGAATGCCCAGTCCATGTTCCAGAGAAGGCAGGATATATTCCAGACTTTCCTTTACCGCCTTCGGACTTCCCGGCAGATTGATAATCAGCGTTTTTTTGCGGATTCCCGACGTGGCACGGCTCAGCATGGCCCGTTTCGTGATGGTCATGGAATACTGACGGATGGCTTCGGCAATGCCTGTGGCCATCCTGTCACAGACAGCGGCGGTGGCCTCCGGCGTCACGTCCCGCTCTGAAAATCCGGTGCCGCCCGTGGTAAATACCACGTTTACCTGACGCTGGTCCGCCAGACGGCACAGTTCATGCTGAAGCTTTTCCTTCCCGTCGGGCAAAAGCAGCATTTCCACCACGTCAAAGCCGGCCGGCTTAAGCATTTCTTTTATGGCGGGACCGCTTTTATCTTCCCGCTCCCCGGCATAGCCTTTATCACTCAGCGTAACCACCGCCGCCGTAAAGGGCCGGTCCGGCAATGGCTCCGTCATGGTAATCTCATCCCCCTTTTTGATGACGCCGCCCTTTAACACCTTTGTGAAAACCCCTTCCCTTGGCATAATGCAGTCTCCCACCGCTTTATAAATGGCGCAGTGGCTGTGACATTCCTTTCCGATCTGGGTCAGCTCCAGCACCGCCTCTCCGATCTGAAATCTGGTTCCCACCGGCAGCGTACGCAGATCAAAGCCTTCCACAACCAGGTTTTCACCGAAATCTCCGAATTCCACCTGCGCGCCCCGTTCCCGGAATGCCTCGATTTTTTCATAGGACAGCAGGCTCACCTGTCTGTGCCAGTTGGCCGCATGGGCATCGTTCACAATACCCCAGTCCACTTTAAGCTCGGCCGTCTCCACTTCCCGTTTCTGTGTTCCTTTTTTTTCGCTGATACAGATTGCAAGTATCTTTCCCATTTCATCCTCCTGTTTTGGTTTTACCCTATCTGATTTCTTCGCCATCGGCATTTTCTCCCATAAAGAAAACCGCGTTGGCCAGGGTGACAAATTTTTCTTTTATTTTCAGCTCATAAGATTTCCCGTCGTACCAGACGATCTTTGAACTGGCCGCCACTTCTGTTTCGCTTCCGTCGGATAAAAAATATCTGATGGAAATAACCGGTTCGCTGTCGGCGCCGGCATCAAGGGTAAATGGCCTGTAGTTCAGAAAATTTACCAGCTTGACCGCCAGCTCCACCGGCTCGCCCTCGGTGTATTCTTTTGTTTCGCCCGGAAAATCCCTGCTTGTGACAATCACCTTTTCAATCCGGTCAGGCTTTGGAGCGTTAAACAGCGGCACGCCCTTTGTGACAATATACTGAACGGTGGCGATTGCCGACACAATCAGTATGATTACGGCTGTCCGCAGAATCTGATTTTTTACCGGTTTCTTTTCCGGTATGTTTTCTTTTTCCATTTTCTAAAAATTTACTCTTGTCCTTTCTGATGTGAAACGCGGCATATGCATATGACGAGATTATAACACACAACACTACCTGCCGCCAGATAAAATGACATTCTTTTTTCATGTCTTTTTTCACTGTTTTTCTTAGACAGAACATGCAAAAAAACGGATTAAATCTATGCAAAATCAACACATTTACGTCCGTTATATTTTCTAAAATATAGCGTTTGCATAAATATTTTCTGAAAAACCATTGCTTTTATGTCATTTTGCCTATATAATGCTTCTATAAATACATAACATTGATAGAAAAAACAGGGTTCCGAGTAAGACAGCTTTTATGTTCCGGCAGCTTCAAAATGACTAATGCGCAATACAAGATTCCCTTTAGAGAAAAATCTAGAATTATCTCCTGACGGCTGACCGGAAAAAGCTTTTTTACTATGAAACGCAGGTTCAGCCGGCCCCCCAGGGGACGGCTGAACACATGGTTTCATGTAAATAGCAGCGCTTTGCAGAGCTGTTACATTTATATCATTTTTATATCAAGAAAGGGGAGATTTCATGAATTCACCAGCGGAAATCGCAAAAAACTATGTACCGATCGGTAAAGGCAAAACCACGATGAAAGCAAGCAAGCTGTTCGTCCTGGGCATCCTGGCAGGTATTTTTATCGCCATCGCCGGCGTCGGCGCTTCCACGGCATCCTGCTCCATCGGCGGCTCCGTAGGCAAACTGGTAGGCGCCTGCGTGTTCCCTGCAGGCCTGACTCTGGTTATTCTGGCCGGCAGCGAGCTGTTTACCGGGAACTGTCTGATTATTATCTCCGTTTTGGAGAAAGAAGCCACAATCGCCGGAATGCTGCGCAACTGGGTGATCGTTTACCTGGGCAACTTTGTGGGAAGTATTTTCGTGGCATGGGGGATGACGGCCTGCCATCAGTTAAGCCTGTTTGACGCAGCCCTTGCCGGCGCTACGATCAACACTGCGGTGGCAAAAGTTTCCATGTCTTTCGGAGACGCGTTTTTAAAGGGTATCTTCTGTAATATGCTGGTTTGTCTGGCAGTCTGGCTGGGCTTCTCTTCCAAGAGCGCCGCTGGCAAAATCGCCGCTCTGTTCTACCCGATCATGGTATTCGTGGTAAGCGGCTTTGAGCACAGCATCGCCAATATGTTCTACGGCCCCGCAGGCCTGTTCGCCATGGGCAACGCAGACTATCTGGCAAAAGCTACCGCCGACACCTCCAAGCTGACCTGGGGCGCATTCTTCGCGAATAACCTGCTGCCCGTAACGCTGGGCAATATCGTAGGCGGCGCGCTGTTTGTAGGATGTGTGTACTGGTTCATTTATCTGAAGAAGGATAATTAATTAGGATTTATATTCGCAAATTGAGTTACATATGAAATGTCAGTGAATGAAAGGCCGGTTCTTATGAAGATCCGGTCTTTTAAATGTATCCGAAATGTTCATATAATGCACCTAGATATTTTACAAAAAACAATTATTTTCCAATATGGATGTCAGGTAACTCTTATTCATCATATGTTACCTCTCCTTCCATTTCATCAAAATCATTATATATGGCGCAGATATGATCGTTTTCCTCTGCCACTCTGTCTGCTTCCGCATTCAGTTCCTTCCCTATATACGCCACTTTGCCTACAATATCTCCTCCTATAATCTTAGAATCCACAAGGGTTATATAAATATTATAAATATCGCTTAAACTTGTCTCCGACACGATATCTCCGATTTTGATATCCTCTAATTTTAATTTTGTGGTTTTCAAAAAACAGCACCTCCGTCAATGCCCGACCATTTCAACTATAAACACTTACTCCTGTTCTTTTGGATCTAATGCCATATTACGGAAAGCCGGTTCCTGTACGGAACCGACCTCCATTTTACAAAATTTCCGCCATACTACATCAACAATAATTTCACTCCCTCACAAAATGAGTCGCAATCTTCTCTTCTTTCTCCGGCAGCCCATATTTTTACCTGCCAAGCGCAATACTTTTCATCAAAAACGCCATATTCCGGGCCAGTGTCCGCATCGTCTGCAAGCCCTCTCCGTCCCGTTCGGCCTCGCCGGGCGTTCTTCCGTGGATACTGTTCCAGTACTGGCTGGAAGCCACGGGCATTCCGGAGATTGTGAAATATTTATTCAGCTCGTCAAAGGTGGCGGACAGTCCGCCTCTCCTTGCGGCCACCACGCTGGCGCCCACTTTCATGGTCTTGTCAAAAGGCGTGCTGTAAAACAGGCGGTCCACAAAGGACACCAATGTACCGTTGGCCGACGCGTAATACACCGGACTTCCGATCACCAGGCCGTCACAGGCTTCAAATTTGGGCGCCGTCTCATTCACCAGATCGTCAAAGGCACATTTTCCCTTTTTCACGCATGCGCCGCAGGCCACACAGCCCCGGACCGCCTGGCTTCCCACATTGACAATCTCCGTCTCGATCCCCTGCTGTTCAAAAATTTTTTCCATTTCACGCAGAGCCGCGTATGTATTCCCGTTGGCACGGGGGCTGCCGTTCAGCATTAAAACTTTCATCTATCGGAACCTCCTGTTATTTTTTATGTTCTCTCAAATCTCGCGGTACTTGATTTTACGTTCCCTTTCCCCTACCTGACCCGCATATATGCCGTATATTCCCGGTCAAAATGATATCCCAGCTTCCCGGCCAGCGCCACCGACCACAGATTTTGCGCGTCCCAGCTTGGATACCAGCCCCGGTCCAGACATTCCAAAATCAGTCTGGCGGCGCATATATAGGCCAGGCCCTTTCTGCGGCAGTCCTCTCTGGTATCAATTTCGATCTCAATGCCGCCGATATAACCGGTATAGGAGGACGCGCCGGACACCGGCTCCCCCTCTTTCAGAATTACCGCTCCCAGCCCGTATTTCCGATACATGGCGTAATTCTCATACTGAGATACCCAGTCCCGGCACCATTGGATTTCCTTGCAGCGCAGGAACAGCGCCTCATCCATCATCTGCAGCCGGTACCCCTCCGGCACAGAGGCCGCGGCGGCCCGTAGCTTCTCCCGGTCAAAAACATCCGGCTCCTTTTTTATGGCATACCGGGTCACTTTTTTCACTTTTTCACCGTAACAGTCCTCGATCAGTTCCGCCCACGCCTGGTTTTGGGGCACCATAATCGGAATCGTCCTGGGCTTAAAGAGTACCAGTTCCCGGTTTGGTTTTCCCGCGTAAAAGGAGAAATCACCCACCAGGGACATGGCCGCCGTGGGTTCTTCCGCGGAATCTCCGTAAATTGTCCCCATCACCTTTTGCAGACTGGACCAGATCAGGGTTTCCTGCCAGCCCTCAAACAGCGGCGCGGCTTTTTCCGTCTGCTTAATCTCAAAAACCATTGTTCCTCCCGAAATAGTTCTCTGCTCACCCGCTGTACGGGCTGTCCTTTTTCACATCGGATGCGGCGTCATCCATATAGACCGTTTTCTTTGCCGATATCGCCGCAGCTTCCAGCATCCCGCACCTTTGTTCCAGCCCTTTGCAGAGAGCCTCACATCTGGCCTCGTCGATAAACAGCGAGCCCTTAACGATGCTGCGCAGCTCGCCGGCTATCCCGTGCAGAGCGGAAAAACGGATCCAGTCAAAATCCGTCACCAGTCTGATCTGTTCTTCATGGCTGTTCTTAAACGGTTTGCAGCACATCTTCGCCGCCGCCCGGATCAGACTGACGGGCTTGTCAAACCAGAGACTGGTGCCGCTGTCATAAATCGGTGCGGCTCCCAGATACTCCAGCGTATCAGCCCTACGGATTACGCCGAAATTGTTCAGATGTCTGTCTTCGTTTACAATCAGATAATCCAGCACCAGCATCCGGTTCACAGCCGCTTCCATGCCGGGAATCCCCAGACGTTCACAGCAGTTCAGATAATGCTGGTATACCGACACATGATTCGGTTTTTTTGCCGTCCCCATAATATACCACGCAGAGATCAGCTCCGTATCCGCCGTGATAAAATCCTCACATACGCTGTAAGGGTACCCGTCTTCCGTCTGCATCCAGTAGGAAACATGGGGAATCCCCAGACGTTCGCAGATCCGGCTGGCCAGCACCTCATTATAAGGCTCCTGCCGGGCTGCACCGCTTCCGCCTTTCAGCAGACACCGTTTTCCGTCCACAACCGTCCACCGTTTTTTCAGCCATCCGTCGGTTGTGTTATCCGGGGACATCAGGCTGATCCGGCGGCCGGCCGAACTTTTTCCAAATAAAATATAACCCACATCCTCGGAAAAGGGATTTTCAAAAAAATGAATCCGCTTCCGGGAAAGCGCCGAATCGGCGGGGCAGATCCAGTACTGATCGGACAGGCTCAGTCCCAGACATTTTTCCGGCAAAAGCTGCGGGCTGTCCACATTCAGTTCCGCCAGAGCCCTGCGGATTCCGTCCCGGCTCGCCGGAATCGCCCGTCCGCTCCACCACTGGTTCAGCACTCCCCGGTCAATCACTCCCTTCCGAACCGGAATCCCCACCGGCACATGGGCAGTTTCATATACCTGTTCTACCGCAGTTACGGCGCCGGAAACCTGGTCCAGCACAAGCAAAGCCACACGGATATCCCCATGCATCAAAATATACCGCTTCATCCCGCCTCCCGTCAGATCAGACCGGCAGCTTGCACACATCCACCCATTCCTTATATCCGGAATACTGCTCCAGCTCCGGAATCGTCAGCTCAATGGCGCTGTTTGCGCTGCCGCAGGCCGGGAAAACGGTTTCAAACCGTTTCAGCGACTCGTCCAGATAAACCTCCACCCCTTCGTTGACCGCAAAAGGACATACGCCGCCCACCGCATGGCCCACCAGCGTTTCCGCTTCTTCCGGTGAAAGCATTTTCGCTTTTTTCACGAATTTTGCCTTATATTTGGCATTGTCAATTTTGGCATCTCCGGCGGCTACGATCAGGATTGCATGACCCTCCACCATAAAAGAAAGGGTTTTCGCGATTCTTTGGGGCTCGCAGTGCAGGGCAGCAGCAGCCAGCTCCACCGTGGCGCTGGATACGTCAAACTCCCTGACTCTTTCCCCGATTCCCAGTTCTGTGAAATATGCTTTTACTCTTTCGATTGACATTTTTTCCTCCTGCTTTCTCTTATGTGCTCTCCTTTTATGTCAGACCCGGATCTTTAAAGCTTCTCATACGCAAGTCTCGGATTATGATCTTCTTCCACATAAATGATCCCGCAGTATGTAAAACCCATTTTCGCCAGTAGGTTCTGCATAACCCGGTTATCTCTGTGTGTATCAATACGCAGATGCCCGCACTTTCGATATCCCCATTCCAGACAGAATGTGCCGATGCCTTTCAGAGAACCGTCTCCGGCAATCCGGTGTATCACGCCGTAGGCACTGTCATCCAGCCATGCCCCGTCTTCGATATGCCGGTAGGTCGGTTCTATCTCTTTGCCCTGCGCGAAGAAAAATGTCCCGACGATCTTTTCTTCATGAAGGCATACGTAGCTCTGCTTCCGTAAAATATCATTGTAAATCAATTGTCTCGGCGGCCAGTTCGTGGGACCCCACTGGCCGGGGTTCCCGTGTTCCGCCATAAATGTTCTGGCATATTGATAGATTTCCATTATTCTGTCAATATCCCCTTCCGCAGACTGTCTTATCTCCAAAATCAATACGCTCCTTCGTTCTTCCTGCCTTTTTCCTGCCGCCCCACTTATTCTTCAAACGGAATCTCCAGTTGGCGGAGCAGGGTTTTTACCGTGTCGTCCCACAGTTGCTCCAGACTTTTATCCATGGAAAAGGTTTTCAAAGATGTGGCGGAAATGGCTGTCAGCGTTTTTTTCTCATAGCGAAAATTTAAGTACAGGCCGCCGATCTCCTCCGGCCGGAAAGAAACCTGGTTCTGCCGGATCAGACGGTCTACATTATCCCTTGACAGCGCCAGGGCAATCTGAAATGAGAGAGGCAGTTTTTTTCCTTTAATCAGAGAAAAACAAACCGGCCTTAACAGCTTCCACTCCATCCATTCCGGATCCCGCAGCCCTTCCAGTTCCTCCTGAGAAAAATAATCCTTTTTCACGGCCCCGTCTATGGTAAACACATTGGACGTAACCACCACCGCCTCCTTCAGCAGAAAATAGTCCAAAGAAGGACGAGTGAAAATATGAGCCGTGGCCGTTTTTAAATCCGGCAGCCGTAATCCGATCATAAGTGCCTCCCCCCGCACGTTTCAAATCTATTGCTCTTCAAAATAAGTCCGGTAAATTCCAAAAAAATCCGCCCCTGCAATCTTTCCCTCTCCCGACATGGAAAGCTGCTCCCATGCGGACTGATTAAACTCAGAGGTAAGACCGGCCGTAAAAGTGTCGTAAAGCTGGGAAAAGGCATCCTTTTTCTTAACCACCCCCATCTGCTCCTTGTGTACCTGTGTCGCCTCCATATCGTAATCCTCCAGACATTTTACCAGATAAAGGCCCTTGTCCGTCTCGATAATATCGCTGACCTGGCCATCCTCCAGGGCGAACACGACATCCTCATAAACCTGGGGCATCTCCCCCCGCCCGATGGAAAAACAGGTCTGCTGGCTGGCATCATAGATTTCCGCCAGCTTGCCGAAATCCTCGCCGCTGTCAATCCGCTGTTTAATGGAAGCCATACGGTCAAGCCGGTTCTGCCTTTCTTCCGGTGATACGGAATTTCCTTCCGCGTCGACTGCGCTGAAAAAAATCTGCTGAATCTGCACGATTCGGGCGTCATTATCGCTGATCTCCACATCCACGTTCCGGGTCAGTTCGTCGATTAACTGATTGCTGAGCCGATATTCATAAAACACCTGATAGACATCATCCTCCGTTACGCCGGCAGCGGCCAGCTCTCCTGTGTCGGCAGACCGGCAAAATTCGACGGCGGCCTCCCGGATTCGCCGTTTCTCGGCTTCCGGCAGCGTGACGCCATACTCCCGTGCCATCAGCACCATACATTTCATCTGGGCCAGCAGCGCTTTCATCGAATCCAGTACCACGCCCTCAAAATCACTTTCGCCTATGGGAATCTTCCAGATTCCGTCTCCGTATACCGCCTCATA
>Ga0137307_102692_pt1 | contig 11708 bp, 15 predicted proteins | sample NAcewD2O_March_2_FD_97180 | JGI IMG/M metagenome (GOLD analysis project Ga0137307, IMG submission 97180) | Mouse cecal microbial communities from Vienna, Austria - N-Acetylglucosamine amended D2O_March | ecosystem: Host-associated > Mammals > Digestive system > Large intestine > Cecum | place...
ATTAACTGTCTGGGTATTTCTATTTGAATTACCATTTGGTAATCGTATTCTCAAACAAATACTCCGTCTATATCTTGAATCCACCTATTTTTATACCTGTGAAGTTGTTACAGCCTCTAGGAGCGTTCAAATGCTCTTTTTTGAGGAATTATAGGTCAAACGCTCAAAATCGAAAATACGGTCATTTTCGGAGATAGGAGGGCAGGAAACCTTATTTTCCCAGGTACCGGGGCTTATTCTCTATACCAGAAGAATATCTGTGCAAGCTCGCTGATGCCCTGTTCAATCACATTCCCCGAACCATAACATTTAATTCCGAGCCGTTTTTCTATCTGATGGCGGTTCATAGGTGTTGCTATGATATATCGCAGGACAAGGGCATTGTGTCTTTTTCCGAAATATTCCAGTTCCGGACCGTTAAAGCATTTCTGGAGGGTGGCGTGCCTTTGCAGGAGCCAGTCAATCCCTTTCCGGATATTGCTGTCTGGCGGTTCTGTGCGGTAGCGTTCCAGTCCTTGCCGGAGCAGTTCCCTTTCCCATTCGTGCCGATTGCCATTTCCCGGCGATGCCGGGGCGCTTTCCTTTTCCCCGGGCGTTCCCTCTGATGCCAGAATATCCATGACGGTCTGGCGGGCTGTTTCCTTGACGTAGTTCTCAATTTCTTGCCATTCCGTATCTGTCATATCAGTAAATCCCTTTCCTGTTCGCTCAAATCCTGAAAATCGTCCTGTATTCTCTTGATTGCCCGGTTTATGGTCCGTTCTGGAAGGAATGTCAAAAGTTCTTGGGCGTATTTCCCGGTGCGGATTCTCTGGTACGCTGATTTAGCAAGCCTTGATATATTCTGAGCGGTGCAATCCATAATCTTTGCTATGCGGGCGGTATTCATTCCCTGAAAATGCCGAGCCATAAGCACCTGTCTTTCCGTTTCCGGAAGTTCCTGAAGCGCAGAGCGTAGCAGGGCTTTGAGGTCGGTATCGTAGGAGCTGGCAAGGGCTGTTTCGCTGGTATTCTCATTTCCGGCGATCATGTCAAGGACTGTGCCAGATTCCTTATCACTCTCATTCAGATAGCTGTCAAGCATTTTCAATTCCAATTTCTGGATTGCCCAGAACGTAGTTTCAAAGGTTTTGTCAGAGAGCTTGAGGCGTTCCTGCAGAATCTCATTTGTGGCTGGTTCCCCATTTTCCCTTAACCTGTCCTTTTCTCTCATGTAGTCCCGGATGTGCTTTCTCATGTAGGCAGGAATGCGGAGGGCTTGACCGGATTTGTCATAATACCTGTAAACAGATTTCCGAATATAGCGCTGAGCAAATGAGAAAAATTTCTCTTCCCTGGAGCTTTCGTAATATCTGACTGATTCCAGAATGCCGATAAATGCCTGTTGCTCTAAATCCTCAAAATCTTCCTTGTCTGGTGGGTACCCATATTGTAGGCCTGTAAGCCTGTGAATGATTTTCCGGACCAGTCCCAGATTGTCAGTCCAGAGCCTTTCCAGAAGTTCTTCCCGGTTCCCTTGCCCGGTCTGTATCTGTATGACGATTGACTCATTATCCCATCGGTTCATTTTTGCGGTACCTCCAAAAATATTCCTGCTGCCTCTGAATTTCATGAGGCTTTTCCATGTAATTAATTGGTAAGGCCACAGGCTTGACCATATTATTTATTTATAAATAATATTCATGTGTTTAATCTGGTATTGTTTAATATTGGTATTGTTCTATGCCTTATGTTCTGGAATTCCTTATAATTGAGATTCCTCAAAATACGGAAAGTCTAAAAATAATGATTTTACTTTTCAAATGACCATTTATGCGTCATTCAACCATTTTTGTAAGAAATCTTATATGATTTCTTGTAGATTTCTTTACCAGAGATTAGAAAATAGATATTAGAGATATATAAATATATGTTACACTTGGATTTCTTGTATTATCTCTATTCCTCTCTGCCCTGCCCTTTGAAATCACAGAGCTTGTAAATTGTTCCTCTGCAAAGATTCCCAGACTTAATCCTATGCTTTTCAATAATCCCCCGTTGCTCTAACAACTTTAAATGACGGTAAAATCTATCTTTACTCATACCAGTATTTCTTATAAGTGTGTCAACGCTTGGATAACATTCCCTACTCTTATCTGCGTAACAGGATAAGCACGTATATATTAATCTTGCCTCTGGTGTTAGCGTAGGATCAAGTATAATAGAACAGTCCACCTTCCCATAGCCTCCTTTCTTTCTTGCCATAGACGTACCTCCTTATGGTTCCAAACAGCAAAACAGCTAGTTAAAAACATCAGTCCGCATATGCTTTATTACTCTGCGTTTCCTTGGTATGTATAGCTTCCATTGCCTTTCTGGTGGAATTTGCAACAAACAGCATAGCTGCCTGCTCTGTTATAGCTCGCTTACATTTGTTTCAACAAATTCAGCCCTATTTTTTTCAACTGTACACATATACAGTTCGCCATTATCTCTTAAACAAAGATATTTCGGCTCGTTCATCTGCATATCTGCAAAAATAACTGTCCCATAATTACTCATTGTTTTTATCATTCCTTCCATTATCTGGTAAATAAATTTGTACTTCCGTTTTTTCGCCATAAAATTCATTACCTTCACCCCAATAATCCGGCTTTCTATTTTTCAACCAAAATATCTGAGCGGTAGTATCTCCTGGAATGTGCTTTGTTGTCACAATTCTTTTGATAACAACGCCGTTTTTTGTTTCCTCTCGTACTTCCTCATACTCATACCCTACGGCTCTTTTAAAAAGTGCATTTTCCACTTGTCTGTCAGCTGCTTCCTTCCCCTTTTTTAGGGACTGACAAATCTGACAATACTTATCTTTCCAGTGGTAAAGAGTTCTTGCACTAATCCCCATATTCTCTGCTATCTGCTCATCCGTCAGTCCATCTCTGGCCCAGCCCTCCAAGATAATTAACTTTTCATCCTGTAGCCAGTCAACAGCTTTGGGCTTTGCCATCTCAACCGCCCCCTTTCCTTCGTTTGATAGACTCACCAATCAGATTGTGCTATTCGCTGATAGCATCAAGATACTGTTGCACCTTTTTCACATTCTATAATACACGGCGCCCTACTTGGATTCTTGCACCGGCAGCAATTCCAATTTCTACAGCTGTTTTTCTCCCGGATGAAAGCATAGCTTGCAACCCAGCTGTATCTACAGTTCTTCTGTCCGTTGTACTCTCAACTCTGTTTGTAGCATTCATTTTCCTGTACTCCTTCCTTTTTTCGTGTTGTTTCATCTAGTTTTCTGTTGCTTTCCATAATATAGCATGATAAAATGTTGTTGTAAGCTACCATAAATCATAAAAATATTATAAAAAGTTGGCATAAAATGTTATATTTATGGCACATTATTGGGGATAGAATTAGAAAAAACAGAAAAGAAATGGAATTAAGCCAAGAACAGCTTGCGGAATATCTGGAGCAGATAACAACCAATCCAATCAAACGCCAAACTGTAGCTGGCTGGGAAAACGGTAAACCAATTAAAAAAATAGAACAACTGACCGCACTTTGCGAGATTTTCGACTGTGATATGGCATATTTATTATGCGAATGTGATAGCAAAAGAATAGTTTCCCAACAGGTAGCTCCTGTACTGGGACTTTCAGAAAAAGCATTAGATAATCTAATTACTGCAAACAAAAATCAAAATCCATATGTACGCATATTATCAGCACTATTAGAGGATGAATCAATTTTACAGTATATTTCAAAGTGTACAACTGCTGATTATGGACATATCTCAACTCACGTAGAAATACCGGATCCATTTTCTCCCAAAAGAACACACCCCGTCTTAATTAGCCCTCAAGACATTTGCACTGGGGATAAAATGCAACTATACAATATTCTTTGTAACTTTGTTGACGAACAGCGCAGAAAAAATGGTCTATCAGCGTACAACGAATTATAAATAAACAATTGCGTATAATATCAAATACTAAAAAGGAATGTCTGGCAGCAGTTTTTCTACTATCAAACATTCCTTTTTTCGTGAAATGGGTTAAAACTGGGTTAAAAAAGACTTTCCAACACTCTAAAAAGTGCCAGAAAGCCTATATTTACGCTATTTTACTTATCCAAACTCTTCATCGTCGGGAACAACAGCACATCCCGAATCGCCGGGGAATTCGTCATAATCATCACCATCCGGTCAATCCCGAACCCGATCCCGCCTGTCGGCGGCATACCATGCTCCAGCGCATTCAGAAAGTCTTCATCCGTATGGTTCGCTTCCTCATCGCCCGCCGCTAACAGCTCTTCCTGCGCAGCGAACCGCTCTCTCTGGTCAATCGGATCATTCAGCTCAGAATAGGCATTCGCCATCTCCCAGCCGTTGATAAATAACTCAAAACGCTCTACGTAATCCGGATTTTCCGGTTTCTTCTTGGTAAGCGGAGAAATCTCGACTGGATGATCCATAATAAACGTAGGCTGAATCAAATGCTCTTCCACATACTCCTCAAACAACAGATTCAAAATATCGCCCTTCTTATGCCTGTCCTCATATTCAATATGAAGCTTGTCAGCCAATGCTTTCGCTTCTTCGGTTGTATGAATTTCATTAAAATCAATATCGGCGTACTTCTTCACCGCCTCAACCATAGTCAGACGCTCGAAAGGCTTGGATAAATCAATCTCATGCTCGCCATAGGTCAGCACCTGCGATCCGTTTACCTCCTGTGCCACATGACGGTAAAGATTCTCGGAAAGATCCATCATACCATGATAATCTGTAAATGCCTGATATAATTCCATTAAGGTAAATTCAGGATTATGTCTGGTATCCACGCCCTCATTACGGAAAACACGCCCAATCTCGTATACACGCTCTAATCCGCCGACAATCAGTCGCTTCAAGTACAACTCCAAAGAAATGCGCAGTTTTACATCCTCATCCAAAGCATTGAAATGAGTTTCAAACGGTCTTGCTGATGCACCTCCGGCATTTGACACCAGCATCGGCGTTTCTACCTCCATAAATCCCTGCCCATCCAGATACTGGCGGATACTGCTGATGACCTTGGAACGTTTGAGAAAAGTTTCCTTCACATCCTGATTCATAATTAAGTCCACATAGCGCTGGCGGTAACGCATATCCGTATTCGTCAGACCGTGGTATTTCTCCGGAAGGATATTCAGACTCTTGGAAAGCAGGGTGACTTCTGTTGCATGAATCGAAATCTCACCCTTCTGGGTACGGAAAACCTCGCCCTTAACGCCAATGATATCACCTACATCATACTTCTTAAAATCCTTGTAAGCATCTTCACCAATATTATCCCTAGCTACATATGCTTGAATATCACCCTTTAAGTCCTGCACATTACAGAAAGAAGCCTTACCCATGACACGCTTCAACATCATACGTCCGGCAACGCTTATCGTCTGACCTTCCATCTTATCAAAATTTTCTTTAATGTCCATGCTGTGAACGGTTACATCATATTTCGTAATCTGAAACGGATCTTTTCCGTTCGCCTGCAAATCCGCCAATTTCTCGCGGCGCACCTTTAAAAGCTGGTTAACGTCCTGTTCCTTTTCCTGTCTCTGTTCCGCCATCTTGATTCTCCTTTATATTTACCGGCTGCCTCTTATACGGGCTCCTGCAAAGACCCGATTCTATTTATAGCAGCGCCAAAAGTTGTGATATGGGTGTTTAGTTCGAACGCTGAATCTCCAATACCTTATATTTCAATATTCCTGCCTGCGTCTCAACCTCCACTACATCCCCTACAGTTGCGCCTATCAACGCTTTTCCCACTGGTGACTCATTGGAAATCTTACCTTTTAAACTGTTCGCCTCGGTAGAGCCTACCAACTTGTACTCCAGCTCCTCATCAAATTCCATATCAAGAATCCTGACCTTACAGCCAATGTTAATCTTGTCTAAATCCACTTCCTCTTCAACGACAACCTCGGCATTTTTCAGAATTTTCTCAATCTGCTCAATTCTTGTCTCAATGTCGCGCTGCTCGTCTTTCGCTGCATCATACTCGGCATTCTCAGACAAATCACCCTGTTCTCTCGCTTCTTTAATCTTCTGGGCAACCTCTTTACGTTTCACCAACTTCAGATCCTGAAGTTCATTTTCCAGCTTCTGCAATCCCTCATAAGTCAAAATATTTTTCTTATCCATGACGCTTTGTTCCTTCCTCACTCTATTTTCTATAAAATTCGTTTTCCATCCAATCATCGGCGGAAAAGCCACTGGCTGTTACCGCCCCTTTAACAATCACAGTATTATAACCGATAGGCACCAGAATGTCAAGATTCTCTGCGATTTCCCACTGCTTACGGAAAATCGGCAGATAAAAAATATCCTCCCGGAACATCCGCTGCAGCGGTTCTCCCCACAATTCAAAATCCATCACAAAACATCCCTTCGGAAACGGCTCGCATGACTTTTCCTCCAATTGGATAATCAGACCGTTTTCCTCATACATTGTTTGAACAAATTCCTCAAAATATTCGGACCGGCTTGTTCGGATTATCATACGATTTAATTCCGGTGCAAGCTGCTGCAGCACATTGTCCACCTGACGCCTGATCCTCAAGATTTCCCGCTCCGTCTCATATTCCAAAAAACTGGTTTCTGCAATTCCCCGCTGCACCTCTCCTTCCTCAAAGTCCAAAATCAGCGGATAAAACTCCCGATAGCCGCACCCTCTCCTTGCAAGTAATGTCTCTACGACCTTACGTACATAGGGAATACAGGGATTATCCGGCACTGTCAGGATGACAGGCTTCGATTCCGCCGGCATCAGAAATGTCCATCCCCGCTCCTCCTTCTGCCCCGGTGTACGGCGCAGCAGCAAATTTCGGAGTCTGCCCGCCAAGCCTGTCTTGCGCGGATTCAAAGCCTCCTGTCCGCTTTCTGCTTCCTGTAACGTCACATCCAAATCAAAGTTCTCTTTCACAATTCCACACGTCCCTTTTGGCCAAACATTATGATTCATTATATGACGCAAAGGAACGCAATAATTCCTCTAATTCACCGTATGTCTCCACTTCATTAATCCTGTTCCGCAGCTTTGCGGCATGTTTATAGCCGCCGGTATACCACGCCGCATGTTTGCGCATCTCCCGAATACCCATCATGGAACCCTTACACTCAATCTGCATTGCCGCATGACGGAGCACCATATCCACCATTTCCCCCACACTGGGCTTTGGAAGATGCTCCCCCGTCTCCAAATAGTGGGAAATCCGGGCAAATATCCAGGGATTTCCCTGTGCGCCCCGCCCAATCATAAAACCGTCACAATTCGTCTGTTCCTTCATTGCGGCAGCGTCTTCCGGCGTGAAAATATCGCCGTTTCCAATTACGGGTATGGAAACGGCTTCCTTCACCTTCCTGATAATCTCCCAGTCTGCCTTACCGGAATAATACTGCTCTCTTGTCCTGCCGTGAACCGCCACAGCCGCCGCACCGGACTCCTGCGCAATTTTTGCCATTTCTACCGCATTGACATGGGCGTCATCAAAGCCCTTGCGGATTTTTACCGTCACAGGTTTTTGAATCGCCCTTGCGGTTGCCTCAATAATCTGCCCGGCAAGAACAGGATTTTTCATCAGTGCGGAACCGTCTCCGTTATTGACGATTTTAGGCACGGGGCAGCCCATATTGATATCAAGAATATCAAACGGACGCTCTTCAATCTTCTTTGCCATTTCACTGATAATCTGAGGATCAGAACCAAACAACTGCAACGACACCGAATGCTCCCGCTCGTCAATCGCAAGCAGATCCTCCGTATTCCGGTTATTGTAAAAAATTCCTTTTGCGCTTACCATTTCCATGCAGAGAAGTCCTGCGCCCTGCTCCTTGCAAAGGATACGAAATGGCAGGTCTGTTACTCCTGCCATCGGTGCTAATATCAAATTGTTTTCTAAATTTACGTTTCCTATTTTCATCGTCCCTGCTTCTTATAAATGAGGCGCATTCCCTGCAATGTCAGCGTCTGGTCATATACGTCGATACAATCTGTTTCACTCGCAATCATCTTTCCAAGACCTCCGGTAGCTACCACCTTTACATTGGAAAATCCCGCTTCCTCAATCATATGTTTAACAATATACTCCGTCTGTCCAATTTGTCCGAAAACAAGACCTGCCTGCATACTGCTGATGGTTTCCCTCGCCAGTATGCAGGCCGGCTTCTTTATCTCTATCTCCGGGAGCTTCGCAGCATCCTCCCAGAGCGCCTTCGCAGAAATGCGGATTCCGGGTGATGTCACCCCCGCAAAGAAATTACCGTCGCCGTCAATAAAATCATACGTAGTCGCCGTACCGTAATCAATGACAATAACAGGACCGCCATACAATTCAAACGCACCAACCGCATCCACGATCCGATCCGCCCCTATCTGTCTTGGATTTTCCGACGTAATGCGGATTCCCGTCTTAATCCCCGGCTCTACGACCAGCGGGTGAATATCAAAATACTTTATCAATGCGCTGCATAGGGAATGCATCACGTTCGGCACAACAGAAGATACTATCACATCCCGGATATCACCGACCTTTACCTTGTTATGCTCCAGCAAATCCATAATAACAATTCCATATTCATCCGACGTCCGCTGCAGCTTCGTTGTCATACGAAAGGTCGTCAATAATTCTTCTTTATCAAACACGCCAATCGTAATATTTGTATTTCCTACGTCAATTGTAAGTAACATTCATTTCCTCCTGCTATCCCTTTCTCTCTTCCTTCGCTTACTCTGCATCAGCCAGTGCCGACGCATCCGAAAGAAAAAATACCTTATAATACATTTCCAGTGATTCCAAAAGCTCCTGACGCTCACGCTGAATCTGCTTAATCTTTAAGATACTGCCGATTTCATCATAGGTAAAATCCCCTTCTTCGCACTCCGTTTTTAAAAGAAGCTGTCCCTCTTCATCAAAAATCATTTGAAACACTCCGCCGATATCTTCTGTATAGAGCACACAAAGAATCTGCAGATCATTCTTCACGCCATCCGGCAGACCCTTAAACTGCTCATTCAGATAAAATTTCTTCGTGTACGCGCTTGCGCCGCACAATACCACTTCTCTTTGCTCCATCCGTCTATCACCTATACATATCCGTAAATTCCCCGGACAGACACCTCTCCGGAGGACACCAGCTTTCTGGATTCCCATGTATCCACAATCAACTCGCCCCTTGCAGTAATTCCCTGCGCAACACCTTCGTAAGGATCCTTCGGGTCCAGCACCCGAACCTTTTTCCCCCGGTTAGCAAGGCACATATCATACTCTGCCGTAAGCTTCGAAACATCCTGTGTCTCCATAAAAATCCCATAATAATTCTCGAATTCCTCCCAAACTGCTTCTATCAGCATGGCTCGGTTGACCCGCTTTCCTCCTTCCAGCAGGATAGAAGTCGCCCGTTCCGACAGTTCTTCCGGAAATTCCTCATTATGTACATTGATGCCAATGCCGATTACAATATGATTAACATAATCTATCTGTGCACTCATTTCCGTCAAAATGCCGCATATCTTTTTCCCGTTCAAAACAATATCATTTGGCCACTTGATTTCTGCTGCAAGCCCAGTCTCCCGCTTAATTGCCTTCGCCACTGCCAATGCGGTTACCAATGTCAGCATAGACGCATTCTGCGACTCTAGCTCCGGCTTAAGAAGGAGCGTCATAAAAATTCCGGTATTCGCAGGAGAGCTCCAGCTCCTGCCCCGGCGTCCCTTACCCGCTTCCTGCCTGCCGGCAACCACAAGCGTTCCATGCTCCGCTCCTTTTTCCGCAAGATGATTCGCTTTCGTATTAGTGGAATCCAGCACGTCAAAATAATAGATTTGCTTTCCCACCCATTCGGTCTTACGGATACTGTTCAGCTCGTTCTCACTGAGCAAATCCGGTACAGACAGGATGCGATATCCGCGGTTCGTAACCGCCTCTATCTCATATCCCTCTTTTTTCAATTGATTGATTGCTTTCCAGACAGCCGTCCGGGATACTCCGAATGCCTCACATAATTCCTGTCCCGATACGTATCCATCTGTCTCCCGAAGCGCCGCAAGTATCTTAGCCTTCATGTTCTTCCCTCTTTAGCGTCTTTTATCATCTATTCACTCAACGTTGCCAGCATGACCGCTTTGATCGTATGCATACGGTTTTCTGCCTCGTCAAATACGACAGACTGTTTTCCCTCAAACACGTCATCGGTAACATCCATTTCCGTTAAGCCGAATTTCTCATGGATTTCATTTCCAATCTTCGTTTCCAAATCATGAAATGCGGGGAGACAGTGCATAAAAATAGCGCTATCCTTTGCATTTTCCATCACTTTGGCATTCACCTGATAAGGAAGCAGGTCATGAATCCGTTCCTCCCACACTTCTTCCGGTTCCCCCATCGATACCCATACATCAGTGTAGATGACATCCGCATCCTTTGTACCTGTAAGGACGTCCTCGGTCAATGTAATCGTTGCACCGGTCTGCTTCGCTATGTCTAAACACCGCTCTACCAGTTCCTTGTCCGGAAAATACTTCTGATTGGTACAAGCAACAAGATCCATCCCTAGCTTTGCACAGGTTACCATCAGAGAATTTCCCATATTATAGCGGGCGTCCCCCATATAAACAAATTTCACGCCCTTTAAAGTTCCAAGCTGTTCCCTAACGGTCAGCATATCCGCAAGCATCTGCGTCGGATGAAATTCATTGGTAAGTCCGTTCCAGACCGGAACCTTTGCATGTTCAGCCAGCTCTTCCACAATTGCCTGTCCATATCCGCGATACTCAATTCCATCATACATCCTTCCAAGCACCCGCGCCGTATCCTTAATGCTCTCTTTCTTTCCGATTTGTGAACCGGATGGATCCAGATATGTCACATGCATTCCCAAGTCATGGGCTGCAACCTCAAACGAACAGCGAGTTCTGGTACTGGTCTTTTCAAAAATCAATGCAATATTTTTACCGGTAAGACTGTCATGGGATATTCCCTGCTTTTTCTTCTCCTTCAAATCGGCTGCAAGGTCAATCAGATATAAGATTTCTTCTGGTGTAAAATCCAACAACTTTAAAAAATTACGTCCTTTTAAATTCATGATCTCATCCTTTCTATTAATAATAGACGAATCGGGCTGTCCCAAATATGCGGCAGCCCGTTTACTTTTTATTTATTCACTTTTAAAACAGATCTATTTCTCATTGGCTGCAACTTCGGTGACAGATTTCACCAGACCGGCAACACCCTGAATCTCTGATGGGATAATAATCTTGGTCGCTTTTCCATCCGCCGCTTTCGCAAATGCCTCTAAGCTCTTCAACTGTAAAACAGCGTCATTCGGAGCTGCTTCCTTTAAGAAACGAAGACCGTCCGCATTCGCCTGCTGAATCTTGAGAATTGCTTCTGCCTGACCTTCCGCCTCACGGATGGTTGCTTCCTTTTTCGCCTCTGCACGAAGAATCTGCGCCTGCTTCTCAGCTTCCGCATCAAGAATTGCCGATTCCTTCTGACCTTCTGCTACAAGGATGGTAGATTTCTTCTCACCTTCTGCCTTCAGAATCGCTTCACGTCTCTCACGCTCTGCCTTCATCTGCTTCTCCATCGCATCCTGAATCGCTCTCGGCGGAATGATGTTCTTAAGCTCTACACGATTTACTTTGATTCCCCAAGGGTCTGTTGCAACATCAAGGGATGCTCTC
>Ga0137307_102694_pt1 | contig 11703 bp, 10 predicted proteins | sample NAcewD2O_March_2_FD_97180 | JGI IMG/M metagenome (GOLD analysis project Ga0137307, IMG submission 97180) | Mouse cecal microbial communities from Vienna, Austria - N-Acetylglucosamine amended D2O_March | ecosystem: Host-associated > Mammals > Digestive system > Large intestine > Cecum | place...
AGTAAATTGTCGTCGTTGAAGCGGTCGAAGTCCGACTGAAAGAGTTTGTCTTGGATTATGCGGTATTTCTCAAACTCCGATTCTGCAAAACTCTTGGCAAATTCAGCGGTGATTTTGCCGGCATCTGTCAGAACGGCATCGCCGGACGCTTCAAGAATTATGTCGATTCGTTTCGCCCAGTCTTCCATCGTCATGGGAATATGGCGTTGAGCCATACGCTCCGCCATATCAAGCACGGCATTGACAAGTCGCCCCATGTCGGCAAGTTCCACCTCCTTGAGATAGTTCTTGGCGATACCTACGTCAGGCTTTACAATCTTCCCGTCAGGAGCGTTCTCCCATGTTGTCAGTCCCATGTGTTCTTTCTCGGCGTTGGCTCGTTCAACGATAAGCTCAGCGGCTGTATGACCATGCACAGCGTAGTGCATCTTGTTCTGAACCTTCTTGAAGAATAGTCTTGTGGTGGGTGCATCTCGGTTGTAGTCGATGGCAGTAGCATAAATATCGGTCAGTTTCTGATAGAAACGCCGCTCACTGAGGCGAATCTCCCGGATCTCAGCCAACAGATGCTCAAAATAGTCCTCTCCGATAAACGAACCGTTCTCCATACGCTTCTTGTCAATCACATACCCTCGTATGGCAAACTGACGCAAAATAAACGTACACCACTGTCTGAACTGCGTGGCTCTGGTGCTGTTCACACGATAACCGACTGATATAATGGCATCGAGATTGTAGAATTTCAGCGAACGATTGACCTGACGCTCGCCTTCGGTTTGAACTACCGAGAAATTCTCGGTAGTTGCCTCCTGGGTCAACTCTCCGGTCTCGTAAATATTCTTTAGATGCAACCCGATGTTGTCAGAAGAGCAGTCAAACAACTGCGCCATAGCCTTCTGCGTACACCACACAGATTCGTCATGGTATATCACCTGCACACCTGATTCCTTCCCCTCAATCTGGAAGATCAGGAACTCGGCAGTGCTATTTCGTATCTCAAACTTATTCGTCATTTTACTTCAAACTATTCAACGTTTCTCCTATATATGTCATCATCGATGCGCTGACGCGCAGTGTCAAGCAGATAGGTCGAAACCTTCAACCCATCCACATCCTGAAGACCGATAGCCGTCTGCCAAGCATCCGCCTTCTCCTTCTGCCCCGGTTCCCCATGGACTATGTACTCGTCAAACTCACTCATATATTGTTCTCTTAAATGATACTCCTCTTGTTTCTGTATAGTAGTTAGAACGGCAAATCTTCAGCAGAGGTCTCATGGTCTCCAAAATTAGATAATGAAGTTAATATATTATATCGTTTTAATAAACTATTGATGCCATGCAAAACGTCAGGTTGTAATAAAATTGGATTATGGGAGTATTCTTTGTAAATTAATTCCACATAGACACGTTCTATCGTGGGAAAGCTATTAATTATGTCAATCCACTGTAACGCTTTTTCGGATGTCTTTGCATTAATGAGAAGTCTGGCTAAACTGTTACAGTAGATTCCATGAGTACGCTCATCTTTAAACACACATTCTGCAACCTTTTGTGCAACATGTGATGCATCAAGACCATCGGCTTTAATCATTTGATATCTTCCGAAGAAACCATAAGGAATAATGTCTTTTTTTATAGGAATACACAATTTGTTTTGTCCCAATGCTATTCCAACCTCTTGATCACACCAACTACTATATCTAAATCTTTTTACTAATATGGCGCAAAGAGCGTTCATCGAAAATAGAGCATCTGTTAGAATCGAGGTCCATTCTTTAGATGGTTCTATGTCTTCATGGGCTACAAAGCCGTGAATCCCCCATTTCTCTAAGCAGACTTTAAGATTCTTCGCCGAGACTTTATTTTCTGAGATATGACTTATGAAAAGACGAAAATAATCCAGATTCCATATAGATTCTGTAGTAGGTGTATAAACGGTAGCATCATCGTATGGCACAATGATTGTTTTGTTAATTACAAGCGACTCAATGCTCTTAAGAGCATTATCGAATGCATCAGTAATATCTTCTATAATTTTATTTTCGTCATCACCTTTTATTTGAAGATATTTTTCTACCGAAACTCTTAATTCGATTGTAAAGTAGTCAATGCCACCGTTCCAATTATCGTGATTATCAAAAATCTCATATAGATTCTCCTCTTTAAATAGTTCAAATGCCTTTTGATTCTGATATTTAAGAAAATTATGAACGGTTCTATAATATGTTTTGAATACATCTAACATAATAGAGTTTACATAAAGGTTTGCATATCGAGAACTTTTAAGTTGCCGGTCTTATCAAACATGAAGTTACCTTCATTCAAGTCAATACGACCTTCGGGACATATACTAAACAATTCGTCATAAGCCTTTTCTATGAATTCAAAGAAAACAGATATATAATGAATCCGTGTGGATATTTGTTGGTCTGAGAGTTTTATGAACGTGTCCTCATCATCATTGATATGCGATAGATAATCTTTACACAGCATTATGCAACGATTGATTTTAGCGGTTTCTTTATTCTTGTATATTGACCATAAATCGCTACAAGTTAGACAATTGCTAATTGGGTTATCTGTAAAAAGAGTAAACCATGCATGTCTAAAGTCGTTAAAAGCATCATTAACCCATTTTTGTTCTGATGTTTTATAAAGTTGTTCCATAATAATCCATGTGTACATTCGCTTCTCACTGACGGAGTAAAAGTCACCCATATATTCAATATTGCATAGATATTTACAATGGCGACCTTGGAGAGCGTTGCATACAAACACCTCTTGTTGATCAGAGGTTAATTTCAATACTTTCTCTTCAGGTAGAGCAAAGGCAATCCCATGATTCCCAGTCCCAAGTAATCCTATAATATTAAAATAAGGATTCTTGAGAGAAAATTCTTGTTTCAACTTATCTATTTTCTCTTTTCTCATTTTTATAAGTCTTCATCATCAATATCGCTGTCATCAAGATAATCTTCTATTATATCAGGCTTTAACTCATCCTTCCAGTGATCTGTTAACTTTATAGTCTGACTCTTTGGTTGTACATGATGAGGTAATTCTTTTACCTGCATAATAATTGGGAGGTCAGCGATAAGTCCTGATAATACACATGCACCCACTGGTAAAATGGGAAGTTGTTCGACTGATACTTTATCCAAGTAGGAGACAGCCTTCTCAATCATTTCTATGTCTTTGTTATTCACCAACCGATGAATCAGATAATTGTGCAATTGAGAAACAATTGTACCTGATATATCTGACGGACGTTGGCTTGACAAGGTGAGAAAGACACCAAACTTGCGACCCTCTTTAATTATTTCTTCAAAGGTTTCAAGCCGAAAGTCCTTGAATGATTCATTTTCTCTAAGAGATTCAAATGATAATATATTATGTGCCTCATCGATAATTATATTCAGAGAGTTGGATTCATTGGCTGTCTTTTTCTTATCTTCATATAGCTGATAAGATACAAGCATAGGAATCATTTTCTTGACGAGAATATTGCAATGGTTTAAATTGATGACTACAATATTCTTGTTTTGCCAAAAATCTTCATCGGAAATATTCAGGGTTTTGTTGAAATCTTTTATAAAACTTTTCAACTTGTTTATTACGGGTGCTATGTGATCATTTTGGGCACGATTAGAAAGCACATCATTAATAAGCTGTATATATAAAGTATCAACTACAGAATCAAGGAAATCTTCTGGGATAGTATATTTACCGGCAGCATGATACAAATCTGTCGTTTTAATATTATCAGAATTTTCTCCATTAATGTATAGATTTTTACCTTTCTCTATACGATAGTAACAATTTTGCTTTCCATGCCAGTCTAACTCCCTTTGGAGAGGGATGTCTAAGTCAAGGTCATCCTTATCATGAGGAAGAATCTGTTCAAAGTAATCAAACAAAAGTTTAGACTTGACTCTGTCAGATAGCACCAACGTATTACTAACCTGATCTTGCAATATGCCACGAATGTAATTCAGAGATGATTCTTTCTTTTGAATCCTTTCATAAAGATTGAGAGCTCTTCTTATGAATGGTTGTTGAGTTTTCTCAGATGCGCTACATAATATTGAAAATAATTCAGGCCTCAATAAATCAATTTTATGAAGCGGAATTTTATCATCCCCATCTCCCTTTAGGGTTGATAGGTTATATACCTGTTTCGATGATGTTATGACTTCTTTGCCAGAGTACTCACCATTAAAATCAAACAAAATGAACTTCGCGTTTTCATTAAACCTCTTATTTTTACCATATTTATCAAAGAGTGTTTGATATAGACTTGCGAGAGTATGGCTCTTGCCACTACCAGTATTACCGAAAATGCCTATATGGCTTGCAAACAGCTTGTCAACACTAATTGAAATGGGAACATTTTGGTCAGCCATTAAACATCCAATCTCGATACAATCCTCGTCTTCCTTGGCAAATTTATGTATAGTTGAGAAACTTTCATTATCTAAAAGGATACACTCATTCCCGATGAGAGGAAGTTCCTTAACTCCTTTCTTATAAACTGTTCCATCAAAGTATCCAATCAGTTTCGCTATGAGAATCCTAAAGTTTTCCTCTCCTAATGTATGGACTTTCTGAGAAGAATTTGAGTTCTCCTTTAGACATTCGCTTTCAACTTTTACAACAAGGACATCGAATCCCTTCAATATTTTAAGATATCCACCAACAGAAACATTTTTGATGAGCTGCCCACAATACATTAGATGTGAACTATTCTTGTTCACATCAACTTTAATAGATATTTCTCTGCCAGAAACAGAGTAGACCTCACCAACTCTAAAAATTGAACGCTTATCAACGTCAATACGAACAGACTTCTTCATATCATTCGTTTAAGTTGTTGATAAACAAATTTATTAATGGTAGCCATATCAAAACATTCCAACTTATGGTCTGTTTGTTGCTGTGCCCAACCCTTGTAACTCTCATCTTGTTGAGATAGGAAATCCGTTGGGGTGACAACTACGATATTATCATGCCTTGAAGTCCCTCCTCTATGTAAACAATCTTTTATATATTCTGCGGCGGCTTTATTATAGGCAAATACGATAATCGTGAGTGTGGGATTATTGTTAGCACATCTTACAGTTAGATTTGCCATATGTTCGTCGGCAAAGGAGAATCCAGAGACAAATAACAATGAGTTTTGAGATTCAAGACTGTTAGAATAGATTCTCATTAATTCATAAAAGTGATGATCAATTACGCTTTTCATGAATTTTGTCTTTCTAGGATTGATCATGACGAGCTTCTCATACTCTTTTATGAAATCTTTGATTTCTATCGTTTTTTCATCTTTGTCCAATTTATTAATTTCTTCTTCAGTCCAAAGCTCTGAAAGAGACTTGTCTTCATCTGGAATCGGTAGAATGACCTTTTGGATCACTTCTAGCTTTTTCAAAACCTTTCTTAAGGTCTCACAGTTGGCATCATATTTAATATCAATACCATTGCCATCCTTCCAGTTTATAGATCCATGTATTTTAAGAAGATTAAAAGTGGGAATTTCGGAGGAACTGACAAAAAGGGGACTTAATTTAGAAAGTACATTTGAGAAGACCTCCTCCCTGAATGTAGGATTATTACGTCCCTTAAAACCATCGTTAAACTCCACTTCTGCTTCCGCAATAGCCTCTTCATTGAAAAGGTCAATATTTGTAGTGAAAATATTTATCTTCTTGCCTATAAGCGTATTTGCTCTTGATGCCAATATGGAATTCCATGTTGTATAAAAGGAGATATAATCCTTTAGTGTAATATCAAAATCATCATTGGAGAACCTTTCATGAGCAATACATGGTGACATGGCACATCTAATATATGCAGATAGCAACGAAGCCTCAATCCTGTTGGAATATGGGCATAAATAGCTGCCTTCCTCAAGATTCATCAGTTCAGTAAGCCATTTCTCAATATTTCCGAGTGTCCCCAAATAAGGGCGTGAACACCCAGAACCAAACAAGAAATTTACATGAGATGACTGCACTGCGTTACGCAAGTTATTAAGATTAACGATATTCATATTATTTCTTGTTCAAAAGTAATTACTCAGATAATTTGTGAGTTTTAGTCGATCGGCTATCATTGATAACGAAACATATCCGATGCCATTAGAATCCATTGAGTGGTATCAAAGACCATTTGTATTATAAATGAATGCGAATCGACTAACACGCTCATATACCTTGGTAAGATATAATGCTATTGATAAAATACTTCGTAATTATTTAATATTTAACAGCCTTCCCATAAGGAGGTAAAGGTTCATTAAATAATGTTCCAGTAAAAGGGTTAGTGTTATAGTTAAATGGTCTCTCGTTTGGTTCGAAAATTTGAGAAACAAAATAGGCTGACGCATCATCAATATCAGGCAACACTTCTACATCTCTTTGAATCGAATCTTGAAGTGCTTTTGCAATATGCCACATCAAAACAGGTGGGATGGCATTCCCAATTTGCTTATAAGATTTGGCCTCTGAATTGTTCAAAATAAAATTTTCGGGGAATGACTGAATACGAGCTGCTTCACGAGGAGTAAAGCGACGATACAGTTCTTTATCAGGGTCAACCAAAAGTAAAGGGTCGCGTGAATTAATACTTGTTTTCGCCAAATGAGACGTTATTGTTAGGCAGGGGCCATTAAGGTCCTGCCATAATCCACGCTTCATATTATTCTTCGCATTTTTCATGCCCTGAACCGCACGTTCTGAAAAATAGTACTTTTGCTCAGGAATATCCAATCGTTCAATGACGGTGCTCAATGGGACAGCGTTTTCAATAGAATTTAACGGCATGGGATATTGGAAACTATAATCTATATCTTGGCGGATGCCAACGATAAAGACACGTTCACGGCGCTGCGGAATTCCAAATTCCACAGCTTTCATAAGTCTAAATTGCACCTTGTAACCTACGCTTTCAAATTCGCTAACAATTTTTTTGATTATTGCGCCTCTTTGCAAGGTAATTAGTCCCTTGACATTCTCGCAAATGAAATATTTGGGAGATTTTTCTTTGAGGAAGCGAACAATTTGTTTATACAAATTGGCTCGTTCATCATTTGTATCTTTTGTGGGATTTACCGTGCTAAAAGATTGACAGGGGAACCCGCCAATTAGAAGGTCAATCTCTGGTAGTGCCTTGAAGTCAACATCAGAAACATCGGCACATGAAGCCGGATGTAGGAAATTTCGATTATATGTATCAACAGCGTATTTGTCAAAATCAACGGCATATATTATATCGAAGTTCAGACGCGGATAATGGTGGCCCAAGTATGTAAATCCACCAAGTAAGCCGAGGTCTGAACCTCCACAACCACAGAATAATGAAGCTACTTTAAGCATATGTCAAATCGGGTAACGATTTTGGATAACATCTGAGCCAAAATCCATTTGATATATCGTAGGAACTACATCAATTTTGCCCTCTTGTGAAAGAGCAAAAGGATTCTGAATGCGGACAACTATAACTTCAGACTTTGTGAAATACACTCTATAAATATTGTAAGCACTACCAAATTGCTCGGCAGCAATCCATTCTTTACGGGTAATATTAAGAGAGTCTGCCCATGTTTGGTTAAATGAGGGTCGAGTAGTTCGTTTCGTGGCTTTAACTTCGATATAACGAGCAAATTCAGGATTGTGAGGATTTTCATCGGCTTCAATAGAAGCGATGTCGTAACCAAGTCCTTTGGTCTTGCCTAAAAGTAGAACTTTGTTGACTAAACGTTCTTTATAAGCCCTTACTCGATCTTGTTCAAGTTTGAAAACAAATGCTTCGCCCTCATCACCAAGGTCTGTGGTGGACTTAATCGCAGTTTTAGCCGCTTTTAGCTCATCTCTTGTGGAAATAGAAATCGATGAAATATCAGAAGCCAATAACTCTTTGTTGAAATGTCCGTTATACTCTTTCCATTCATGTAACATCAGTTTGCGTCCATCGATTGTGGAAAGATTATAAGAATGAACGTCAAAGTATGGAAAATTTAGGCTCTTAATGAAAAACGCTATTGCATTCGATTCTTCACTATTAAGCCATATTCGTTCGGAATCATGTTCAATTAAATTGGCAAGTTCGAGAAGGTTAAACTGCTCTTTAATGTGTTGCCATTCGTTAGATCCAGAAAGTTTATTACGTTTAACGCCATCTCGTCTATCAGACATTATGCGGTCATAAACTTCCTGGGCCGGAACCTTACCTCGAAGCACGTCCAAATTATTTAGGACATAGTAGCCAATTTCCTGTTTAGACAGTAGTTGCTTATTGCTTTGTGCAATGAAAAGCAATTTTATAACATAGCAGAATGGCTTTATCTTTATACCTAAATCCACCTCGTCCTTTACAACTGTCGCTTTCTTTTCCCCATTAGGAAATTGAAAATTTAAGCATAAATTTTTAAAGAACGTAGGAAAGTCACTATGGTCTATTAAATAACGACATGATTCCGACTCGTGTATAATAATCTCATTTGCGTCGTTATCAAATACAGGATAAAATAGGTTTAGCAAGACACCCATTATTTCTGTATAATGGTTTTTGACAGTCTTAAGATTATTCTCAGACAAAGAAGAATAATCTCTAACATGAAAAAGAGCGTAAGATAAATCTGAATATGCAGAACGCCTAAATACATCCTCGTTACAAGGACAGTATTTATGGACAATATTTGCATACAAAGGAAGTAAGTCCTCCATCTCCGTTTGGGACTTACCACGAATTATCGTGCATCTATATTGATTCTCCGGATTATACATCAAAGTAAGGCTTTAATTTGAATTGCAATTTGTTGAGCAAGTAAGGGTGGTACCGCATTACCCACTTGTTTTAACTGACTACCCTTATTGCCTAAAAATATAAAATTGTCAGGAAAACTTTGAATACGAGCAGACTCACGAACAGTAGGGACACGATTGTATTTGTAATGAAAATGATGATTGTGGCCACAATCAATTGTGAAACTTGGTTTCTTGCTGTTTAATCGCGTCCATGCAATGTGAACCTTTCTTGTATCCCAAAGTTCTTGTGGTAAATCTTTATAATTACCACCATCGGGCACCATTGAGATAATATCTTGAGTGCGTTTTGTGTGAATAGTTATGTCATGGTTATATACCCCATTACTATTAGTGCGGCATAATTCTTGATACTTTGAAAGGGCAGGAGTAACGTAATCGGAGCCATCTATTTGAGATTCTTCAGGTAAATCACTTATGGCCTCCTTGGAGGTTACTCTAACAGGAGTTGTTGGATTGGGAAAATTGAAGCGTGTACCGTCTTTGAAGCCAATAAATATAGCTCGTCTACGGTTTTGAGGAACGCCAAAGTCAGAGGCTGTGAGTATTTTATATGAAACAGTATATCCCAAAGTATTAAAGTCATTTAGAATAGCGTCTCTTACAATGCCGTTACCTATTGATAATATATTGGGTACATTCTCCATAACAAAAGCTTTAGGAGAAAATACGTGCACAAAATTTACAAATGATTTATATAACGTATTTCTCTCGTCCTCAATAATCCGTTTGCCAGCAACAGAAAAGCCCTGACAGGGAGGTCCGCCAATTATCAAGTCAACATCTGATAAGTTATATGCTTCTTTAATTTTTTCAGGATCAAGCAAGGACAAGTCAGCACACAAAGTGTTAGCAGACTTACGATTATATGAGTAGGTATCTAATGCATCTTGCCAAAAATCTATAGCAAGGAGGCTTTTGAATCCTGCCGTTTCGAAGCCCAAAGACATTCCTCCACATCCGGAGAATAAATCAATGAATGTGTGCAAACTATCTTGCATAACTAATGAAAAGAACTTCCGAGTAGAGCTGACGGGCGACCAAACCCTTTTGCGGCTACAAGGAAGTTCCTTAATATGATGTATATAAGTTATTACTTACATAGATTGGTCTTTGTCAGCGCAAGCGCAGTTTATAGTGCAAAGTTACGAAATTTTTTCGAGACTTCAGCTATCGGCGACAAAGTTAATGAACGGCATGGGCAAGAATCAGACACACCAAAGTTAAGAATGGTTGTTATTGCCATAAGACTGCTCTGATTCAGGCTCGGCGGCTATGGATGGATTGTCTATGTCTGTCTCGATAAGGTATGATTGAGCCGAATTGACAATGCGGTCATACAAGTGTTTGAGATATTCCTCTCGCTGTGCTACGGTCTTGATTTCGCACTCCCATACCCGGATAATGTGCCATCCAAGGGCTTTCAGCTCGGCTTCGTTACGGACATCACGGGCAACATTACGCTCTATCTTCTCTTTCCAGAACTCGACATTGGACTTTGGTAAGCGGAAATACCTGCAACCCTCATGCCCATGCCAGAAGCATCCATTGACGAAAATGACAGTCTTGTACTTCGGCAGTACAATATCAGGATTCCCCGGCAGTTTTCTGACTTGTACCCGAAAACGCAGACCTCGTGAGAAAAGATACTTCCGCACAATCATCTCCGGCTTCGTATCCTTTCCCTTGATAGCCGCCATACAGCGGCTACGCTGCTCCGTTGTCATAACATCTGCCATAATGTAATAACAAAGTTACAATCTGATTGTATGCAATCCAAGAATTATATACGAAATTTTACGAAGATACCCCGGCAAGATGGTTGGTCTTGTCGGGGTGTCGGAAGGGATTATGGGAACGTTAGCGGGGTGAGGTCAGAGGCGGTAGCAGGCTATGCGGCAGCCGGGGACTTGGTCGGTGGTGAGGGGTTCGTGGTTCTCGTCGGCGAAGTGGAGGAAGCCGTTGATTTTCACGGTCTGCTGAAGCCAGTGGACAAAGGCGGTCATTTCAGTGCGGGCCGTTTCCTTGATGCCTCGGACGCTGATGTTGATGACGATGAGGGTCATGTCAGGGATTCCGAGGTGGCCTTCGGCACGTTCCCACAAACGGAACTGGATGTTTCGGCGGTTGTCGAAATAGTGGATACAGGCACCGACTGCGTTCCAGTCGAGTGATACGTCTTCGGGGTTGCCGCCGAACACATCGGCGACATAGGCACGCACATCGAGATAAATGTCCATGATGGCGTTGCGGGTTGAAAATTGAAGTGATTGCATTGTGATTTGAGATTGAAGTTTGTGAATTACCAAAAGAGATTGCCGGATTCGGGAGTCCAGGAGTCGGAGGGTCGGAAATAGACGTGGGTGCGCTCGGCGTGTTTGCGATGTTCAAGCTGGATTGTCATAGTCTTGATGCTATCCTGCTCCTGCTTGGAGCCAACCATCATGGCTTCTTCTCGGAGCATCATGTTACGGATGCCGTCAGCGTCATAGCTGACTCGCTCGTAGCGGTAGAGCCATTCGACTTTCTGAAGATGGGTGTTCTCCTGATTGAGATGATAGCTCCAGATGCCAAGCCCGACGGCAATGCCGAGAATGGCTATGACTACGGCATACGCCCACTTGGGGATTGCCGCCCATACAGCACCGTTGACGATGCTATACATCCGTTCCCGGAGTCTTTCCGCCGCTTCCTTCAAGCCCTCGGTCTGACGGCTGAACTCGCGGTTGATTCCTTCATAGAGCGCGTTCTTGACATTCTGGTCAAGCCCGTCCTTGAATATTGTTACAAAAGCATCAGCTAGATCTTTCGAGAAATCCGAGAAGTCGAGCTTTTGGGCGATGTCCTTTTTTTGCTGTTTCAATGCCGCCTCCACC
>Ga0137307_102695_pt1 | contig 11702 bp, 10 predicted proteins | sample NAcewD2O_March_2_FD_97180 | JGI IMG/M metagenome (GOLD analysis project Ga0137307, IMG submission 97180) | Mouse cecal microbial communities from Vienna, Austria - N-Acetylglucosamine amended D2O_March | ecosystem: Host-associated > Mammals > Digestive system > Large intestine > Cecum | place...
CTAACACAAATTCATTACATAGCCGCCTATTGCGGCAGATTGGAGGAGAAATGGCAAGATTTACATTACCACGTGACTTGTATCATGGCAAAGGTGCATTGGAGGCACTGAAATCATTTGAGGGAAAGCGGGCAATTATCTGCGTTGGCGGAGGCTCCATGAAGCGTTTTGGGTTCTTAGACAGGGCAAAACAGTATCTGGAAGAAGCCGGAATGGAAGTGCAGCTCTTTGAAGGGATTGAGCCGGACCCGTCAGTAGAGACCGTTATGAAGGGCGCCGAGGCAATGGCAGAGTTTGAGCCGGACTGGATTGTAGCAATGGGCGGCGGTTCTCCGATTGATGCGGCGAAGGCAATGTGGATTAAATATGAGTACCCGGATATCACATTTGAAGATATGTGCAAGGTCTTTGGAATACCGAAGCTGAGAAGAAAGGCACAATTCTGTGCAATCTCTTCCACATCGGGAACGGCTACTGAGGTGACTGCATTTTCAATTATTACAGATTATGAAAAAGGAATCAAATACCCGATTGCAGATTTCGAAATTACGCCGGATGTGGCGATTGTTGACCCGGAGCTGGCAGAGACAATGCCGCAGAAATTGGTTGCACATACCGGAATGGATGCGATGACCCATGCAGTTGAGGCATATGTATCTACAGCTAACTGTGATTTTACAGACCCGTTGGCTTTGCATGCAATTAAAATGATTCAAAGTGATCTGGTGGCGTCTTATAATGGAGACATGGCAAAGAGAGACTCCATGCACAATGCACAGTGCCTTGCAGGAATGGCATTTTCCAATGCGCTGCTTGGAATCGTACATTCAATGGCGCATAAGACCGGAGCTGCATTTGCAGATTTTGGCGCGCATATTATACATGGGGCGGCAAATGCAATGTATCTTCCCAAAGTCATTGCCTTCAATGCCAAGGACGATACAGCGAAAAAGCGTTATGGTGAAATCGTAGATTTTATGGGATTAGGCGGCGATACTCTGGATGAGAAGGTGGAGCTTTTGATTACATATCTCCGTAAGATGAATGATGATTTGAAGATACCGCACTGTATTCAGAATTATGGAGCGGACAGTTATCCGACAGAACAAGGCTTTGTACCCGAGGAAGTATTCTTGGAGAGACTGCCGGAGATTGCAGCAAATGCAATTCTGGATGCCTGCACAGGTTCCAATCCCCGTCAGCCGAGTCAGGAAGAAATGGAAAAGCTGCTGAAATGCTGCTATTATGATACCGAAGTAGATTTTTAAAAACTGCGCAGTTTGCGAATAAGGACAGAGGAACGGAAAATATGGGAGGTGTATGCAGCCTCCCATAACCTCTCACATCAAATCAGATCGTAAGCAGGAAAATTCCTGAGAACATCAATATACATTTCTTAAAAATCGAGCAGTTTTCTAACCGCACTCTGCATGGCAGGATGATTTCTGAACTGGCGTACCAGTTCCTTTTCCAGTGCAGTCAGCCGGAAATTATTATTTTCCGGAACATATCCGAAAGCGACCAGAATATCTGTAATGTTATAAATTTCGCAAAGAAGCATCAACGTATCTGCATCTGGCTGGGATTGTCCGCTTTCCCATCCATAGATTGTCTTTGGGGATACGTTCAAGCCTTTTTGGGACAGCCGGTCAGCCACATCATTTACAGGCAAATGATTCTGTTTGCGATATTCTTTTAATACTTTGGCAATGTTTGCATTCTTCATAAAGACACCTCTTGTTGTATCTTATCCCACTCTTTTCTATACGTCAATAAATTCTCGATTATAAAGAAAAATATTGATTTACATTCTTTGTAACAAAGAATATAATGGAAGTATTAACAAAATATGCAAAATGATAAGTGGGTGGTGAGACTTGTGAAAAGCAGAACGATGACAATGCGTCTGGCAGAGTATATCCGTGACAATCAGATTTCTACCGAACAGGTGGCAGGGGAAACCGGCATACTGGAAGAGAAGCTAAAGACGGATACAGATTCTATTTTGAATGCAACAGAATTTTTGGAGCTATGTGCATATTTAAGTGTGAAGCCGGAAGAACTAAAATAATTTCATTGCTATGATATCTGAAGCCTTTTCTCTTTCTGAAAATTTTCTCTTATATATTATTGATAATATTTCCGAATGATAAATAAATAGTCTTTTATGCCTGTATAAATATACACCTTCCCCTTGTGATTTACGGGAAATTGTGCTATAATCCTTCCATTATGGACATGATGCAGATAAATGTATCATACAAAGGAGGATAATATGAAAAACATGAAAAAGTTTGCAGCTCTGGCGCTTTTTACGGCAATGGCGATTTCCGTAGCAGGCTGTGGTTCTTCCGTACCGGCAAATACAGTATTTTCCGCAGATGATCTTTCTGGGAAGGTGATTGCAGTACAGCTTGGAACTACAGGAGATATCTATGCATCCGATGAAGCCGATGCTCTAAATGAAGCGCTTTCCACAGAGGGCGGGTCTGATGCAGGAGAGACAACGGTTGACCGTTACAATAAGGGAGCGGATGCTGTTCAGGCATTAAAGCAAGGCAAGGCGGATGTAGTGATTATTGACGAGCAGCCGGCAAAGGCATTTGTAGAAAAGAACGATGATTTGATCATTTTGGACGACGCATTTGCGGATGAAGAGTATGCAATCTGTATTTCCAAGGATAATACGGAATTGACAGAGAAGTTCAATCAGGCAATCGCTGAATTGAAGGCGGAAGGGGTTTACGACCAGATCATCTCTAATTACATTGGTGATGATACGAAGGGAACCTGCCCGTATGTAACGCCGGAAGGCACAGAGTATCCGAACGGTACTTTGACAATGGCAACGAATGCCGCATTTGAGCCGTATGAGTTCTATGACGGCGGAAATATTGTGGGTATTGATGCGGAATTTGCAAAAGCGATCTGTGATAAGCTGGGATATGAATTAAAGATTGAGGATATGGAATTTGACGGAATTGTTGCAGCAGTACAGTCTGGCAGGGCTGATTTTGGTGCGGCCGGCATGACTGTAACAGAAGATCGTTTACAGAATATTGACTTTACGGATACTTATGCGACGGCGCGTCAGGTCATGATTGTAAGGGATAAATAATCTGAATAGCTGCTAATCTGGCACAATAGATGACGGAGGTTATATTTTGGACGGTTTTATAAAGTCATTCCATCAGAATTTTATAGAAAAAGATCGGTATATGTATCTTTTACAAGGCTTTGGCAATACGGTTGCAATTACATTGTTAGCGGTTGTGATAGGTATCATACTGGGCTTTCTGGTTGCGATTGTGCGGTCTACGCACGACAAACATGGCGGTCTGAAGATTTTAAATGCTATTTGTCATGTGTATCTGACTGTAATCAGAGGAACGCCGACAGTTGTTCAGCTGATGATTATGTTCTACCTTGTATTGGTATCCGTAAATAACAAGATTGTGGTAGCTGCTGTTGCCTTTGGATTGAATTCCGGTGCATATGTGGCGGAGATTGTCCGATCCGGAATTATGTCAATTGACGAGGGACAATTTGAAGCGGGGCGAAGCCTGGGATTAAATTATGGGCAGACGATGCGTCTCATTATCATGCCGCAGGCATTTAAGAATGTCCTTCCGGCATTGGTGAATGAGTTTATTACGCTGTTAAAGGAGACTTCCGTCAGTGGATACATAGGAATTATGGATCTGACCCGCGGCGCAGACATCATTCGTTCGGGAACGTATGAGCCCTTTATGCCGTTAATCGGTACGGCAGTCATTTATCTGCTGTTAGTCATGCTGCTGACGGCAGGGATGCACAAACTGGAAGAGAGGTTGAGAAGGAATGAGCGATAGCGGACAGGTTTTAATTGAGGTCAGGAATCTGCAGAAAGCTTTTGACAGTCATGTCGTATTAAACGGGATTTCAACAGAGATCCGTCAGGGAGAAGTGGTTGCTATTATCGGGCCTTCCGGCTGTGGAAAGTCCACGTTTCTGCGTTCACTGAATCTCCTTGAAGTGCCGACGGGAGGAACCATTCTGTTTGAAGGAACGGATATCACGGATAAGTCGGTAGATATTAACAAGATGCGTCAGAAAATTGGTATGGTGTTCCAGCAGTTCAATCTCTTTCCCAACTATACGGTGAAGGACAATATCATGCTGGCTCCGGTGCAGACCGGACTGATGACTAAGGCAGAGGCGTCAAAGCGTGCAGATGAGCTTTTAGAGCGCGTAGGGCTGTCAGAGAAGGCGGGGGCTTATCCCGCCATGTTATCCGGCGGGCAGAAACAGCGAATTGCCATTGCAAGGGCGCTTGCCATGAATCCGGATGTAATGCTGTTTGACGAGCCGACTTCTGCGTTAGACCCGGAGATGGTTGGTGAGGTTTTGGAAATTATGAAGGAACTTGCGGCGGATGGCATGACGATGGTAGTGGTGACCCATGAGATGGGCTTTGCCAGAGAGGTGGCAAGCCGCGTGATGTTTATTAACGAAGGTCAGATACAGGAAGAAAATGCACCGGAAGAATTCTTTGCAAATCCGAAAAATCCGAGGCTGCGTGATTTCTTGGCAAAGGTATTGTAAACAGCGGAGAACGGACGTATCCCTATGCCGGCAATCTTGTAATATTGCTGGTGTAGGGAACTTCTATATATGCGAAGCGGGGCAGCAAAGGAGTATTGCCCGCTTCATTTTAGTTAGAAATTTGGCGAACTATGTTGAAAAAGATTTTTTAACATGGTACACTTAGAATTCAAGAAATATAGCGAATGGGAGGCATACGCATGAGTAATGGAAGAAAGAAACTAAAAGAAACATGGAAATTTTTAACTTGCCGTACAGGAGAAGAGGATAGTACAGAGGAATTTAAGAGAAAAGTAATTTTGTTGTGTACAACAGTATTTGTTTTCTTTGTTGCCATGACGGTGTTCTATTATCTGACTGGCAGGGTTATCTCTATGAAAGGCACGATGTTAATAGCGACCGGGACGGGAGTTATAAGTCTTTTCTGCACCTACACGAAGGGTGAACTGGCAGTTAGGGTTATAGCTGGCGTAAGTGTTATTGCTGTGGCAACGACCCTTCTTTTTCAGGGGGCTGGCAGAGGGTTTGGCGTTTACTGGGTTGTGGTGATACCTGTCGTTTATCTTTTGTTCTTTGGATTATTGGATACGCTGGTCGTTGGCGGTTATTTCTGGGCGCTCTTTATGCTGACCTATTTTATTCCGATTAGACAACATATTCCCTATTATTATTTCTGGGGAATCCGGTTTTATTTTCCGTATCTGTATACATGGGTATTTTTCGCAATCATTGCGCTCGGGATACATGAGAAACGCAAGATGATAGAAATACATAAGAGGAAGATTCAAGCCGAGGACGCTGTAAGGCGCGTGATGGATTACATGTCATGGATTGCGGCAGATATGCCGGAAGTCATAGAGACCATTCCGGAACTGACGGACATTTGTTGTGCAATTGAGGAAATGCACAGTGGGCACCGGGGCGGAAGATGCTATGCCAAGGAAGAAATTTTAGAGACTCTGGCAGCAGGAGCAGGGAGTAGGTATGACCGGAGGATGGCGGAACTGGCAATCTTGCAGATAGAAGACGGCATGCTTGAGGATGTGGATGACGGTTTGGAGCGTTCACGGGTCGAGTAGAGATGTGTGAAAGAAGAGAGTGGGAAGAGAATGGCATTTGTACATTTGCATACACATACGGAGTATAGTCTTTTAGACGGCTCCAACAAGATTAAAGAATACGTTTCCAGAGTCAAAGAGCTTGGCATGAATGCAGCAGCAATTACGGATCATGGAGTGATGTTCGGCGTTATAGAGTTTTATAAAGCTGCAAAAGCAGCGGACATCAATCCAATCATGGGCTGTGAGGTCTATGTGGCTCCGGGATCACGCTTTGACAGGGAGACGGTTCATGGGGAAGACCGATATTATCATCTGGTGCTTTTGGCGGAAAACGACAAGGGATACGGGAATCTGATGAAAATCGTTTCCAAAGGCTTTGTTGAGGGCTATTATTATAAGCCTAGAGTGGATATGGAGGTATTGCAGGAATATCACGAGGGGATTATTGCATTAAGCGCCTGTCTTGCAGGAGAGGTGCAGCGATATCTGGTGCGCGGTCAATATGAGGAAGCAAAGGCGATTGCGTACCGATATGAGGCGTGTTTTGGAAAGGGGAATTTCTTTCTGGAATTGCAGGATCACGGACTTCCGGATCAGAAGCTGGTAAATCAGCAGCTTCTTCGGCTGAGCCAGGATACGGGTATTGAGCTGGTGGCAACGAATGACATTCATTATACTTATGCAGGGGACGCAGAACCTCATGATATTTTATTGTGTATGCAGACCGGGAAGAAATTAGCGGACGAAGACCGGATGCGTTATGAAGGCGGTCAGTACTATGTGAAGTCGGAAGAGGAGATGCGGACTTTGTTTCCGTACGCCTTACAGGCATTGGAGAATACGCAGAAAATTGCAGACCGCTGTCATGTGGAGATAGAATTCGGAAATACGAAAGTACCGCATTTTGAAGTGCCGGAGGGATATGATTCCTGGACATATCTGAATAAGCTTTGTTTTGAAGGATTGAAGCAGCGGTATCAGGAGAGGGCTGAGGAATTGAAGCCGAAGCTTCAGGAGGAGCTGGATGTCATTCGGAAAATGGGTTATGTAGACTATTTTCTGATTGTATGGGATTTTATCCGTTATGCAAGGGAGCATGATATTATGGTGGGACCGGGGCGCGGAAGCGCTGCCGGTTCACTCGTGTCTTATACCACCGGAATTACGAATATTGATCCGATAAAATACAGTCTGATTTTTGAACGCTTTTTGAATCCGGAGCGTGTATCCATGCCGGATATTGATGTGGACTTCTGTTTCGAGAGGCGTCAGGAAGTCATTGATTATGTTGTGGAAAAGTATGGCAAGCAATGTGTGACCCAGATTGTCACCTTTGGTACGCTGGCTGCGCGCGGGGTAATTCGGGATGTGGGCAGAGTGATGGATTTACCTTATGCTTTTGTGGACAATATTGCCAAAAATATTCCGAATGAACTTGGAATTACAATTGATAAGGCGCTGGTCATGAATCCGGAGCTTCGGGCCATGTATGAAAGTGATGAGACGGTGAAGAACCTGATTGATATGTCAAAGCGTTTAGAGGGGCTTCCGCGGCATACTTCCATGCATGCCGCAGGCGTGGTGATCAGCCAGCAGCCTATGGATGAATATGTTCCATTATCGAGGGCTTCGGATGGAACCATTACTACCCAGTTTACAATGACCACAATTGAAGAACTGGGACTTTTGAAGATGGATTTCTTAGGACTGCGAACGCTGACTGTGATTCAAAATGCAGTGCGGATGGCGGAAAAGAGCCATAACATTGAAATCGATATAGACCATATCGACTTTGAAGATAAAAAGGTGTTAGATTCCCTTGGAACCGGAAAAACAGACGGTGTGTTCCAGTTAGAAAGTGCGGGAATGAAGAACTTCATTAAGGAATTGAAGCCTCAGAGCTTAGAGGATGTGATTGCGGGAATTTCGCTGTATCGTCCCGGTCCGATGGATTTTATTCCAAAATATATCAAAGGGAAGAATGATTCTGAAAATATTACATATGACTGTAAAGAGCTGGAACCGATCTTGGAGCCGACTTACGGCTGTATTGTGTATCAGGAACAGGTAATGCAGATCGTGCAGAATCTGGCAGGCTATACGATGGGACAGGCGGACAATATCCGTCGTGCCATGAGTAAGAAAAAGCAGTATGTAATTGACGCCGAACGAAAGAACTTTGTTTATGGAAATGAAGAGCAGGGAATCAAAGGCTGTATTGCAAACGGCATTGACGGCAGGGTGGCGGATCAGATTTATGATTCGATGGTGGATTTTGCAAAGTACGCCTTCAATAAATCCCATGCGGCGGCTTATGCGGTCGTGTCCTACCAGACCGCATATTTAAAATATTATTATCCGGTAGAATTTATGGCGGCTTTAATGACCTCCGTATTGGATAATACGGCAAAGGTTTCCGAATATATTTACACTTGCCGCCAGATGGGGATTGGGATTCTTCCGCCGGATATCAATGAAGGAGAAGGCGGTTTTTCGGTTTCCGGGAATTCGATCCGTTACGGGCTTTCCGCCATTAAGAGCATCGGGCGTCCCGTGATAGAGACAATTGCAGCAGAGCGGGAAGAGCGGGGCAGATTTACTACACTGAAAGATTTCGTGACAAGGCTTTCCGGCAGGGAAGTCAATAAGCGCACGATTGAGAATTTTATCAAGGCTGGCGCATTAGACGGACTTGAGGGGAACCGCAGGCAGAAGATGATGATTTATGGTTCTTTACTTGACAATATCAATCAGGAGAAGAAGAATTCTATGGCAGGTCAGATGACGCTGTTTGATATTGCAGATGAAGAAGATAAAAAGGATTTTGAAATCCGTCTGCCGGATGTGGAAGAATATGAGAAAGAGGTTCTTTTGGGTTTTGAGAAAGAAGTGCTGGGCGTATACATCAGCGGACATCCGTTGGAGGAATATGTAGAGAAGTTAAGAAAGAATACTTCGTCAGTTACGACGGACTTTGTTTTAGATGAAGAAACAGGAGCCGTTAAGATAAGAGACAATGAAAAGGTCATAGTCGGCGGCATGATAACCGATAAGACAATTAAATATACAAAAAACAACAAGGCAATGGCGTTCATTACGCTGGAAGATTTAGTGGGAACCGTTGAAATTATTATATTCCCGAAGGATTTTGAGCGCTATCATGCGAAGCTGGAGATAGACGCCAAGATATTTGTGCAGGGACGTGCCAGCATAGAAGAGGACAGAAACGGTAAGATTATCTGCGAGAAGATTTTTGCATTTGAGGAGACGAAGCGGGAATTATGGATTCAGTTTGCCGATAGGGAAGCGTATGCTGCAAAGGAAGAAATGCTTCTTTCTATGATGAAAAATTATGACGGTAATGACAGCGTAGTCATCTATCTTTCTGCCGAAAAGCAGATGAAACGTCTGCCGGCGAGCAGAAATGTGGCGATAAATGGAGATTTATTAGAAGAGCTGTACGAGTTTATTGGTAAAAATAATGTAAAACTTGTAGAAAAGTCATTGGAAAGCATTGCAAAATAAGGCTTTTGGGATTAAAATAGGAGAGATTAGATAAAAAAATAGGAAAGAGCGGTTACATATAGGAGGTAACAACATGGCTAAAGAGATTAACACAATCGGTGTGCTTACCAGTGGTGGTGATGCGCCAGGTATGAATGCGGCAATCCGCGCGGTTGTGCGTGAAGCGATTGCAAAGGGCAAGAAAGTAAAAGGAATTAAGAGAGGATATGCGGGTCTGCTTCAGGAAGAGATTGTTGATATGGAAGCGAAAGATGTATCCGATATTATACAGCGCGGCGGTACGATTTTACAGACGGCTAGATGCATGGAATTTATTACGCCGGAAGGACAGGCGAAGGGCGCTGAAATTTGCAGAAAGCATGGAATTGATGGAGTGATTGTAATCGGCGGAGACGGTTCCTTTAAAGGAGCGCAGAAGCTGGCAGGGCTTGGAATCAATACTATCGGAGTGCCGGGAACGATTGATCTTGATATCTCCTGTACGGATTATACGATTGGATTTGATACTGCGGTAAATACGGCAATGGAAGCAATTGACAAGGTGCGTGACACGTCTACCTCCCATGAGAGGTGCAGCATCATTGAGGTTATGGGCCGCGGCGCCGGCTATATTGCATTATGGTGCGGTATTGCAAATGGTGCAGAGGATATTTTATTACCGGAGAAATACGACTATGATGAGCAGAAGCTTGTAAACAATATTATTGAGAAGCGTAAATGCGGCAGGCAGCATCATATCATCATCAATGCAGAGGGAATTGGACATTCTGCAAGTATGGCGAAGAGAATTGAGGCGGCAACCGGTGTTGAGACAAGAGCTACTATTTTAGGACATATGCAGCGCGGCGGAAGTCCGACCTGTAAGGATCGTGTATATGCTTCTACAATGGGATGCCTTGCGGTTGATTTGTTGTGCGAGGGCAAGTCTAACCGTTTGGTGGCATATAAGAACGGTGATTTTGTTGATTATGACATTGATGAAGCATTGGCAATGGTTAAAACAGTTCCGGAGTACCAATTCCAGATTTGCAAGAATCTGTCACGTTAATTATGATTACCAGCAGCAGCAATTCACAGGTAAAGAATTTAATACAGTTATGCAAAAAAGCAAAAGCCCGGAAAGAACAAGGGCTTTTTGTAGTGGAAGGCAAGAAGATGTTTTCCGAAGCGCCGCAGGAGTGGCTGCATCAGGTCTATGTATCCGAGAGCTTTTTAAAAGAGCCGGAAAATAAAGCGCTGCTTTTGGGAGCGGAATACGAAGTCCTTTCGGACTCCGTATTCAAAGCGGTTTCGGATACCCAGACGCCGCAGGGGATACTGGCTCTTGTACGGATACCCGGATATACGTTATCGCAGCTTTTGAAAAAAGAAAGGACGCATCTTTTGATTACGGAGGGAATACAGGATCCGGGGAATCTCGGAACGATGTTCCGTACCGGAGAGGGCGCGGGAATTACAGGAATGATTTTGAATAAGACTACGGTAGATGTATTTAATCCGAAAACGATTCGCTCCACAATGGGAAGCATTTACCGGATGCCGTTTGTAGTATCGGAGGATTTATCAGGGACTTTGGCAGAGCTGAAAGCGGCAGGCGTACAGTTATATGCCGCTCATTTAAAAGGGAGTCTGTCTTATGATGAACCGGATTATAGGAAATCAACTGGATTTTTGATTGGAAATGAGGGAAATGGACTGAGTGATGAAATTGCCGGATTGGCAGATACCTACATCCGCATTCCAATGGAGGGAAAGGTGGAGTCGTTGAATGCGGCGATTGCGGCAACCCTTTTGATGTATGAGGTAAAACGTCAGAGACGGTAACCAGAAAAAGTATATATGCAGATCTGTTTGGACTGTTACCAGAAGAATCTTTCAGGGTTCTTCTTTTTTTGGAAGAATATTGTACAAGGGACAGAGAAATGATATACTAGACTACTGACAAGACAGATGAATAGAAAGCAGGGAAGAGATGTTTCGATTATGGGCAAAAGAATTTAAAGACAATCGGATGCTTAAAGATATCACGATAGAGGATGACAGGGAGGATACGAGAACTCACAAGGTATTTCAGGCATTGGATAAGGTTTGCTATGAATTTGACTTGAGTAAACCAATCTGGCTGGAGACGACGATTGCAGAGTTTAAGCGTCATGCGAAAACGAGGTTTTATCAGGATAATTTTGTGGACGAGATAGAGTTCGACTATTTGGAGATTCATGTAATTGAGGAAGATTGAGAGATAGATTGCGGATGTGGCAGAAGGTGATGAAAGGGAGGAAAATATGGAAGGTAAAACAAGGCGGGAGCAGATTATTGAATTGCTAAATAAGAGCAGCGTGCCGTTGTCAGGATCGGAGCTGGCGAAGCTGTTGGGAGTCAGCCGGCAGATTATTGTGCAGGATATTGCGTTGCTTCGGGCAATGGATAAGAATATTTTAAGTACCAATAAGGGATATATCCTGTATGCTCCGGACCGGGAGAGCCGGAGAGCGAAGCGCACGATAGCGGTGAGCCATACGGATGATGAAA
>Ga0137307_102698_pt1 | contig 11698 bp, 7 predicted proteins | sample NAcewD2O_March_2_FD_97180 | JGI IMG/M metagenome (GOLD analysis project Ga0137307, IMG submission 97180) | Mouse cecal microbial communities from Vienna, Austria - N-Acetylglucosamine amended D2O_March | ecosystem: Host-associated > Mammals > Digestive system > Large intestine > Cecum | place...
CCTGTTCCAGTTTTTTCCGGCCTCTCTGAAGCCTGCTTTTTACCGTGTTTTCGTTCCATTCCAGGAGCTCCGCGATTTCACGTATATTGAAACCCTCTCCATAATATAGAAGAAATATGGAACGATCCTTTTCCGGAAGCTCCCGCAGCAGATCATAAAACTCGTAGTCGCTTTCGATCCATGTACCTGCCTGTTCTTCGGCCTGCTCCATGGACACGGTTCGCTTTTGGCGGCGGACTACATCGGTGCAGTGGTTGATCAGGATTCTGGTGAGCCATGTTTTAAAATAGGACACGGTTTTCAGCTCCCCGATGTGTTCATAGGCGGACAGGATTGTATCCTGTATCGCATCCGCCACGTCCTCCTCATTTTTTAAATAGGTCTTGGCAACTTTGTAGAGCGCGGTTTTGTATTCATCGATCAGTTGGATAAATGCATCGGTGTCGTGTTTCTGCGCCCGTTTTATCAGAAGCATGTTCAAAAGTGTTCACCCCGTTTCTGTTTTGTTTTATACTTATTAGACGGGGAAGGGTCCGGTTTCGGTGCAGGGAAAATGATTTTTTTGTAGAAAAAAGATTTCGTTGTGGTACAATGAAACGGGTGAACGGAAAAAAAACAGGTGAAGGAGGAAAAGGGATTGCAGAAACTGTTGGTAGTAGAGGATGACAGGAAGCTGAACCGCGCCCTGTGCTACGCGCTGGAAAAGGAAGGGTACGGCGTAGTTTCTTCCTATTCTATGGAGGAAGCAAAGAGGGCCTACATGCAGGGCGGCGTGCGGATGGTTCTGCTGGATGTGAACCTGCCGGATGGGGAAGGGTTTGAATTTTGCAGATGGGTGAAGACGCAGGCGGCGGTGCCGGTTTTGTTTCTGACGGCGCGGGACTTGGAGGAGGACGCGCTGAACGGGTATGAGCTGGGGGCGGAGGACTATGTGACGAAGCCCTTTTCCATGAAAATCCTGTTGAAAAAGATTGATGTAATTCTGAAACGGACGGAAACGGACGGGCATCTGTGCTTTGATGACGGTTTTTTGAAGGCAGATTTTGAAACCGCAAAAACGGAAGCGGGGGGACAGGAATGTGTGCTCACCCCCACGGAGTTCCGGCTTTTAAAGCAGTTTGTGACCAACCGAGGGCAGCTTCTGACCTATGAGGTACTGCTGGAGCGGCTCTGGGACAGCAACGGGCAGTTTGTGGACAAGCACACATTGGCCGTCAATGTGAATCGGCTTCGGAGGAAGATCGAGGATGAGGAGCACCGGTATATTTCAAATGTATATGGGATGGGGTATCAATGGCTGGGATGATGGTGTTGACTGCGTGCGCGCTGCTTCTGTCGGCAGTTCTGGGGTGGAAGCTGTATGTTTTGAAACAGGATATTTACCGGTTTGCAAAACGGCTGGAAGAAAGCCTGGACGACATCCTTTCCGGGAAAGAGCCGAAGCGGGACTGGGAGGATGAGGATTCGCTGTGGGGAATGGTCTGCGAAAAGCTGCGGCGGGTGAACCATGTCTGGCAGAGAAAAGAGGAAGAAAGCCTGTCCGAAAAAAATAAAATGAAGGAGCTGATCTCGGACATTTCCCACCAGACGAAAACGCCGGCCGCCAATCTGAAGCTGTGCATGGAGATCCTCCAGGATGAACCCATGTCGGACCGGGCGGAGGAATTTTTGAAAAGCATGGAGAGCCAGATTGGAAAGCTGGACTTCCTGATACAGGGCATGGTCAAGATCTCCCGTCTGGAAACAGGCGTCATTCGGATTCGGGATCATGAAACCGATCTTCGGGCGACCATCGGACGGGCGGTGGCTGCGGTCGTTCCCAGGGCGGAGCAAAAGCAGATCCGGCTGTATGTGGAGTGTGATCGGGAAATCCGGGTCCGCCACGACGGGAAATGGACGGAGGAAGCCATATTCAACCTTCTGGACAACGCGGTAAAATATACGGAAAGAGGGGGTTCTATCCGCATCGAGACCGTGGTGCAGGAAATCTTTACACAGATCCGCATTCGGGACACCGGAAAGGGAATCGCGCCGGAACGGCAGGCAGAGATTTTTACCAGGTTTTACAGGGAACCGGAGGTTCACGAGCAGGAAGGGGTGGGGATCGGGCTGTACCTTGCCAGAAAGATCGTGGAACTGCAGAAGGGGTATATTGAAGTAAAGTCAGAGGTAGGAGAAGGGGCGGAATTTCGAATCTGCCTGCTCAATGAAAGAATCGAAATTCCGCCGCAGCTGTGAAACACTCTGCAGATACATAACTGCAGCGGAAAATAGGGATCAGAAAAATCCGGCTGTTCAGTCAGCCGGGTTTTTTGCAATCTCAATCAAAACTTTTACCACCTGTTCCATGGCTTCCACCGTGATATGCTCCATGGGCCCGTGGAACCCTTCTCCGCCGGTGCCCAGGTTGGGGCAGGGAAGTCCACGGAAGGAAAGCTCCGCGCCGTCTGTGCCCCCGCGGATGGCAGGAGATTCCGGCGTGATGCCGACGGCCTTCATGGCAGCCCTGGCTTTTTCTATGATGTAAAAATGCTCCTTCACCACCTCCAGCATGTTCCGGTAGCTCTGGGTGATGGTCAGGGTCACCGTGCCCTGTCCGTAGGTTTCATTGAAGGAGGCTTCCAGATCTCTAAGAAAGGCAAGCCGTTTTTCAAAGGCTTCCTGATCGTGGTCCCGGACGATGTACTGAAGCTTTGCATGGGCCACCTCCCCCTGCATGTCGGTCAGGTGGTAGAAGCCCTGCCGGTCTTCGGTGTGCTCCGGCACTTCCTCCGTGGGCAGCGCGCGGTGCAGCTCGCAGGCAATGGAGCCTGCATTGACCATGATATCCTTGGCGCTGCCGGGATGGACGTTAACGCCCTTGAACTGAAATACGGCGGCTGCTGCGTTGAAATTCTCATATGAGATCTCGCCCTCATAATCCCCGTCTACGGTGTAGGCATAATCCGCTTTGAAGTGCTCCAGGTCGAAGGCTTCGAAGCCACGCCCCACCTCTTCGTCAGGGGTGATTCCCACCCAGATATCCCCGTGGGGAATCTGCTCCCGGACAATCTGCTCCACTGCGGTGATAATCTCCGCGGCCCCGGCCTTGTCGTCCGCGCCCAGCAGCGTGGTGCCGTCCGTCACGATCAGGGTCTGCCCCCTGCGGGAGGACAGCCTTGGAAAATCCGATACCCGGAGCACGTCCCCGGTAGCCTGCAGGGTCACGTCCCCGCCGTCATAATCCGGGATGATGACCGGATGCACATCTCTGCCGGAAAAATCCGGCGCTGTGTCCATGTGGGCGATCAATCCCACGGCCTTCTTGTGCTCATACCCTTCTGTGGCCGGAAGCAGGCCGTATACATAGCAGTGTTCGTCGCATTTTACCTGGGAAAGCCCCAGTTCACGCAGCTCCTCTGCCAGGGCGCGGCCAAGTTCAAACTGCCGGTTCGTGCTGGGAATCTGCTCCTGCCCGTCGCAGGACGTGGTCCAATAAGAGACGTATTTTAGAAATCTTTCTTCTACTTTCATAGGTAACCTCCTGAAAACTATCAGCGGCAAGCGCTCTCTCTAACAATCCTGTATGATCCATGGCTATAGTATACGCAATTGAAATTTAAAAATCAACCTAAATTCCAGCCCTGTTTTTGTTCTTGCGTCTCATTGCGGAATGAGGTATGCTAATGTAATGTACTCTTTACTATTCATAGAGAGAAAACCGCAGTATGACTGCATGAATACAGGGGGGAAATACCGTGAGAAAAGAAAATGATCTGGGCAGGGATCCGATTGGGCGGGTGGTGCTCCGGCTGGCAGTTCCGACGATGATCGCCCAGTTTGTCAATATTTTGTACAGCATTATAGACCGGATGTACATCGGAAATATCCCGGACATCGGGGATCTGGCTCTGGCGGGCGTGGGCATCTGCGGCCCCATCGTGACACTTTTGAGTTCTTTCGGAACACTGGTGGGGCTGGGAGGCTCTATCCTGATGGCAATGCGCCAGGGGGAGGGCAATGAAAAGCGGGCAAGGCAGCTGATGTCAAATTCCTTTTTGATGCTGCTTGTGTTTGCGGCTGTGCTGACAATTTCATTTTTGCTGCTCAAGGACAGGCTGCTGATGTGGTTCGGCGCCAGCGAGGTTACGTTTGAGTATGCCAATACCTATATGACGATTTACACGGCAGGCACATTCTTCGCGCTGATGTCGCTGGGACTGAATTATTTTATTACATGCCAGGGCTTTTCCACCGTCGGAATGGCAACTGTACTGACAGGCGCGGTCACGAACATCGTATTAGACCCTGTGTTCATTTTCGGACTGAATATGGGGGTGGCAGGGGCGGCCATCGCGACGGTGATCGCGCAGACGGCGTCCTGCCTGTTTGCGGTTCTGTTTTTAACAGGAAAGAAGGCGCCCATCGGAATCTGTTTCGGAAATTATTCGGGAAAAACCATGCTGAAAATCATTGCGGTCGGCTTTTCCCCGTTTATGATTCTGGCAACGGACAGTGCGATCATACTGGTCACCAATACGGTGCTCCAGAAATACGGCGGGGCGGGACAGGGAGACCTGCTGATATCCGGAGCCACCATCGTACAGAGCTATATGATGCTGATATCCGGCCCGCTGCTTGGCATCAGCGGCGGGACACAGGCGATTTTAAGCTACAATTACGGGGCAAGGCAGACGGAACGGGTGAAAAAAGCGGAGTGGAGCATCCTGCGGATGGGGATCATCTTTACCACCATTATGTTTCTGCTGACACGGGTGGCCGCGCCGTATTTTGTCATGATCTTTACAAGGCAGGAAGAGCTGGCCAGCCTTGCGGTGTGGGGAATCCGGGTGTTTACGCTGGGAGTCATTCCGATGAGCTTCCAGTACGTACTGGTAGACGGCCTGACGGCGCTGGGCAGAACCAAGACGGCCCTGTGCCTGTCCCTATTCCGAAAAACAGGGTATGTTTTGCTGACCCTGGCGCTTCCGGCGGCGCTGACTGCAAAGGCTGCCTTCTACGCAGAGCCCATCATGGACGTGACGGCAGCGGCTGTGTCAACGACTACATTTTTGCTGGTGATCGGCAGGCATCTGCGGCAGAGGGAACAGGAAGGGGTGACTGGAAGCGGACTTTAGGATGCGCAGAAATCCGGTATCCAGGGCGCGCGGCAGGTTTTCTGGATCAAGACACAAATTTACAAAATAAAGCGTAAATCTACAATACTTTTCCTGCAGAGCTCTTTATACTGGTAGAAAACAATTGCACGAAAGGAAAAGGAACATCTATGATGAATTTAAGAGATCTACGAGTAGAATACCGTAAGAATCCCATAGGGCTCTCCGTAAAAAGACCGCGCTTTTCATGGAAAATGGAGTCGGATGAGAAAGAGACTGTACAGAAAAGCTATCAGATTGTTGTAAAAAAATGCATTCCGGATTTAAAATCCCGGCCGGAAGGAGCGGAACCGTGGAGCGGGCTTAAGCAGCAATTGGAAGAAATCGTCTGGGATACCGGTGTGACAGAGTCGGATGAATCGGTCCTTCTGGAGTATGATGGGACAGAGCTGGAACCGGAATGCGTCTACCATGTCCGAATCCAGACGGAAGATAACCATGGGAACAGGGCATATGCGGACACAACATTCGAGACAGGGATCTTTGACAATCAGGGCTTCCACGGGGACATGATCACGCATGATTTTGCCGGAGAAGAAACGGCCTGCCCGGTGTTCTGGAAAGAGTTTTCCATCGGAAAAAAGGTTGCCCGGGCAAGGCTATATGCTACGGCTCACGGCGTTTATGAAATCTGTCTGAACGGAAAAAAGGTGGAAGATTACTACATGGCTCCGGGATGGACAAGCTATCACCACAGGCTTCAGTATCAGATCTATGACGTTACAGAGCAGCTATCCCGTGCAAACCGGATTGAAATGACGGTGGGCAATGGCTGGTACAAAGGCATCCTGGGATTTTACTGTCAGCCGGATCAATACGGAGACAGAGTATCTGCATTTGCAGAACTGCGTATTGTTTATGAAGACGGGAGCCGGGAGAGCATTGCAACCGATCCGAGCTGGGGGGTGAGGACCGGAAAGATCCGTTACAGCGAGATTTATATGGGTGAGACCGTTGACACAGACGATCCGGATATCCAGACAGGACAGGTATCAGTCATGGATTTTGACAAATCCGTCCTTACCGCTCAGGAGAACGAACCGGTTCGGATTACGGAAAGAATCCCTGCCGAAAAACTGATCGTTACGCCAAAGGGAGAGAAGCTGGTGGACTTCGGGCAGAATATCACAGGCTTTGCCGAAGTTCATGTACACGGGAAAAAGGGGCAGAAGATCCAGATCCGCCACGCGGAAACCTTGGATAAAGACGGAAACTTTTATCCGGAAACACTCCGGCAGGCAAAATCTGCGGATACCTATATCTGCAGCGGACAGGATCAGATTTTGCATCCCCATTTTACGTTTCATGGATTCCGCTACATCTGCGTGGAGGGGATGGAGACTATGGAGCCGGGGCAGTTTACCGCATGTGTGCTGCATTCGGACATGGAAAAGACCGGAAGCTTCTGGACGTCCAATCCAAAAGTAAATCAGCTTCAGAGCAACATTGCGTGGAGCCAGAGGGACAATTTCCTGGATATTCCAACAGACTGCCCGCAGAGGGATGAACGCCTGGGATGGACCGGAGACGCGCAGATCTTTTCGTGGACAGCGGCGTTTAACAGAAACACGGCATTGTTTTTCAGCAAATGGATGCGGGATGTGGCGGCAGAGTCTTCTCTGGAAAAAGGAGTGCCCCATGTGGTGCCGGATATCCTTAAGCAGTACAGCGCGGCGGCCTGGAGCGACGTGGCGGTGATTGTCCCCTGGGTGGTTTACCAGATTTACGGAGACAGGCGGATTCTTGAGGAAAATTGGAAATGTATGCATGAGTGGGTGGACCATATCCAGAGCCATTGCGGAGAAAACGGATTGTGGCAGTCCGGCTTCCAGTATGGAGACTGGCTGGCGCTGGATAAGGAAGAAAGTGCAGACCGCACAGGCGCCACGGACAAATACATGATCGCAAACGCATATTATCTGTATGCCGCGGATCTGGTAAGAAGAAGCGCAGAAGTTCTTGGCAGGCATGAGGAGGCGCGGAGGTACGCGCAGCTTTATGAGCAGACGCTGGAGGCGTTCCGGAAGGAATATTATACACCCACCGGCCGCATCGTAAGCGAGACCCAGACAGGGGCTGTGTTGTCACTGTATTTTCATCTGGCACGGGAGCAGGATCGGCCGAGAATCTTAAAAACCTTGCTGACCAATATTGAAAATCACAAAAATCATTTGTCCACAGGGTTTGTAGGGACGCCCTACATATGCCATGCCCTGTCGGAAAATGGGGCCCATCAGACGGCAGGGACTTTATTTATGAAAGAAGACTATCCCTCCTGGCTCTATGCTGTCAATCAAGGGGCGACGACGATATGGGAACGGTGGGACTCCATCAAGCAGGACGGTTCCTTTGACGAATCGGGAATGAACTCACTGAACCACTATGCCTACGGCTCCGTGGGGGACTGGCTGTACAGGAAGGCTGCGGGCTTATCGCAGCTTGAGCCGGGGTATAAAAAATTCCTGGTCAGGCCCATGTTTGTGAAGGGAATAGAGGAGACCGGGGTCAGCTTTGAATCGGTATATGGAAAAATTGAGGTGCAGACCTCCTGCAGAAACGGAAAGATCCGCGTACATGTGCAGGTGCCGGCCAACACCTCCGCCGTGCTGATCCTGCCGGAAAAAGAGGGAGAGATCAGGCTTGGTTCCGGAAGCTATGCGTATGAATATGAAACAGATACCAGCCTGGAAGTAAAACGCTTCAGTCTGGACAGTACGCTCTCGGAAGTGCTGGCACAGCCCCTTGCGGTTGAAATGTTCAACCGGATGGCGCCGGGAATGCTGGAAGGACCGATGATCCAATTCGCATATCAGATGACCTTTGCGGAGATGCTCGGGGCGGCGCCGGAGGCACGCCCGATGTATGAAGCGGTCATTGATGCGCTGAATGAACAGGAAAGATAAGTGAAAAATGGATGCAGATGTTACGATAGTAACATGCTGATACAGAAAATCCATGCGGCTTACCGCATGGATTTTCTGTATTCATAAGGCGTCATATGATATTTTTTCTTAAAAACATTCTGGAAATAGGACTGGGAGGAAAAGCACAGATATTCGTTGATCTCACTGATGGATTTTTCCGAGTAAGCCAGCAGGCTTTTTCCTTCCTCCAATTTTCTCCGCATAATAAAATCACTCAGATTAAATCCCAGTTCTTTTTTAAACTTCTTTGACAGGTAGGAGCGGCTTCGGCCCACCGCTTCCGCCACATCTTCGATGGAAAGCGGCTGGTTGGTGTGGGTGGATATAAATTGGATGCACTGGAAAATATCCGGAGACATGCCCCGGGGTATTTTGTTTGCAGCCACCCTTCTGGTAAAATCCAAAATGGCAGTGTAGGACAGACGCTTTACCGTGTCTACGGACTGCGCGCGTTCGGATTCCTGGATATAGGTGTCGCTTAACTGGTAGGCAGTTTCAACGTCAAGGCCGCCGGCGATGCCGTGTCTTGTCAATAAGGTGACCAAGGTGATAAACAGATTTTTTGCCTGCCGGAGAGAATCTTTACCGATGGTGCCGGTCGTGATATTCATGGAAGGAAGGTTTTGGATCGCTTCCACATTTCCGGTTTCGACATAATGATAAAGCTGTTGTTCAAACTGGTAGGAATTATGGAAGACTTCTTTTTCTTTCGCCTCATACAGCATAGAAGTATGTTTTTCATTGATCGTGTCCGAATGGTCTCCGGCATATCCGAAATAACAAAACGGCTCCTCCACTTCCTGGTTTAAGCCGGCGTTGATGAGCGCCAGCAGGTATAAAAACCGGTCGTGTGAAACAGGAGGCAGGATCTGGAAATAATTTTTGACGGCATCCTTGTGCTCTGCAGAAATCGAACATTCCGCCATGATGCGCGGCAGCTCGTTTGGCCCAATGTGCGCGGTGCCGGCCGGTCCTAGAACAACATCTTCCCCTGTTGAAAAATTGCGAACGATTCCAAAATAAAGAAATTCATCGGAGATGATATAATGCATCTTCTTTTCCGTTTGTTTGAGAAGAGGCAAAAATACTTCCGTGAAATCAAACTCTTCTTCCGGCTCAGGAATCTGCAGGAGGCATTTGCCCTCTTTGTAGTAATGGATGGGCAGATAAATACTCTGGTACACCAATTTTAAGTAGGAAATCATGTCGTTCATAGGAATCCCTCCCGCATTCTCTTTTCATCAAACAGGTGATGCTTCTGATTTGGCTTAATTTTACAATATATAGCTCAATATTACAAGACAGGAACCCGCTTTTTCTGTAGAATACAATTACAAATTGAAATAAGCGCTTATAACAAGTGAATTGCAAAAAAATAAAGAATGATAAGAAGAATGTTAAAAAAATGAAGAATGAGAGGTAGATGAAATTATGGCAGGGAAACCATTGGGAAAAGACAGCATGGGCATTCAAAAGACGATGCGCCTGGGAGATTATCTGGGCGACGGCCTGGGGCAGCTTCCGCTGAACGTGATTGAAAATCTGGAAGGCCAGCTTACCTATTTCTATACAGAAAAGGTGGGCCTTGCGGCGGGGATGGTCGCAACAATGCTTTTAGCAGCAAAATTTGCGGACGCGTTCTCTGATCTGGTTATGGGGAAGATCATGGATATGGGAAATTCCCCGAAAGGAAAATGCCGTCCCTGGTTTTTAAGAATGGCGATTCCGGCGGCTGTGATCATTATCATGCTGTTCACTGTGCCGAAAAACGCGCCGGGCGGTCTGCAGATGGGATACGTTTTGATCACGAATATACTGCTCAGCGCCGTTGTCTATACGGCAGTCGCAATCCCATACGGGGCAATCATGGCGATCCGCACGGAAAGCGTGGAAGAACGGGGCAGGATGGGAATTGTCCGTACCATATTCGGATATGTGATCGGCATGGTTATTGCTATATTGCTGATCCCGATCACCAATATGCTGGGCGGGGATCAGGGTGCATGGATCAAAGTATCTGTTGTATTTGCAGTGCTTTCGGCTGCCAGCCTGTTTATCCTCTACAAAACATCGCGTGAAACTTCCAAAACGGCGGCAGAGGAGGAACCCCAGGATACAGAAGAAAAAGTACCATTTGCGGAGGCGATCCGGATGCTTTTCCAAAATAAGTACTGGGTGATCATGCTTCTGGTGAATCTGCTCGTAAATATTTCTTACGGATTATCTACCGGAGGCGGTACATATTTTGCAAAATATATCCTTGGAAACGACAACCTCGTGGCCCTTTTGGGAGCGGTCGGACTGCTTCCGACGTTTATAGGATTTATCATTGTAGGGCCGATGACGAAAAAGCTGGGTGTGGCGGGAGCCTGCAAAGTGTCGGCGCTGATCGGGGCTGTGGCAATGGTTGTGAGAGCCTTTACACCATACAGTATCGTGACAACCGTTGGATGCGGGCTTTTTTCAAGCTTTGCGACCATTCCCATGATGTGCCTGACCGCACCGATGGTAAACAATTGTGTAGAGTATAACGACTGGAAATATGGGAAACGTATGGTCGGTATGACCAACAGCGCAAGCTCTTTCGGCGGCAAGATCGGATCAGGGATCGGCGGTTCGCTGATCGGGTGGCTTCTGGCGCTTGCAGGCTACAATGCCGCCGCAGCTTCACAGCCGGGAAGCGTAAATATCGCAATTTTCGCATTTGCAATCTATATTCCGCTGGGGCTGTTTGTGATTATGGCCGTTCTGTTCCACAAATATGATCTTGAAAAACATTATGTAGAAATCGTGACGGCATTGAAGGAAAGAAAAGCTGGAAAGTAAAAAAGCATCCAACCATACAGGTGGAAATAATTCAGGCAGGATGGCAGGGCGCCTCCTGCCTTCTGAACAGGAGGAATTGCATTCATGAAACAAATACAGGAAATCATCCGTAACATGACTCTGGAAGAGAAAGTGAAGCTCTGCTCCGGCGCGACATTCTGGGAGACGGAAAGCATGGAACAGCACCAGATCCCATCTGTCTTTATGTCGGACGGCCCTCATGGACTCCGCACACAGAAAGGAGAGGCCGACCATCTGGGCATCAACAACAGCGAAAAATCGACCTGTTTTCCTACGGCCAGCGCAAGCGCGGCATCGTGGAATCCGCGGCTTTTAAAGGAAATGGGAGAGGCTATCGCAGAGGAAGCGCTGTATTATGGTGTGGACATTGTTCTGGGGCCGGGGGTAAACATCAAACGCAATCCTTTGTGCGGGCGTAATTTTGAATACTTCAGCGAAGATCCGTATCTGGCCGGAGTGATGGGCACAAGCTGGATCAAAGGCGTTCAGAGTAAGGGCGTGGGTACCAGCCTGAAACACTTTGCGGCCAACAATCAGGAACAGGACCGTATGATGGGGAACAGCATGGTGGATGAACGGGCATTTCGAGAAATCTATCTGCCGGCATTTGAAATGGCGGTCAAAGAGGCGCAGCCGGATACGGTGATGTGTTCTTATAATCAAATCAACGGTACATTTGCCAGTGACAATCAAAGGCTTTTGACAGATATTCTGCGCAAGGAATGGGAATTTGAGGGGATGGTGGTGACAGACTGGGGAGCAATGAACGAC
>Ga0137307_102699_pt1 | contig 11698 bp, 14 predicted proteins | sample NAcewD2O_March_2_FD_97180 | JGI IMG/M metagenome (GOLD analysis project Ga0137307, IMG submission 97180) | Mouse cecal microbial communities from Vienna, Austria - N-Acetylglucosamine amended D2O_March | ecosystem: Host-associated > Mammals > Digestive system > Large intestine > Cecum | place...
CGCTCCATAGACTTCCTTTTCGGGATTGAGTACCAAATATAAAAATTCGGAACCACCTATTCGCCCATTGCAAATGCAAACGCCATCATATCCTCTGATAATTCCGGCTCCTGCATCTGCTCCATTCCGTCTATATCAGTTTTATCAGCAGAGGCATCCACACCAGCGTGAAAATCGGCAACATATTCTCTAAAAGCTCTGCTGATTTGCCCTGCAAGAACTTCTTGTAATTTAGGGAACATCTCATGGAATTTTTCTTCTAACACCCTGTCCAGCATTTCTTCAATAATGTCAGCGGTATTTTCTTTCAAGACAGCAGATTCGTTTTCAGCTTTATTCACTCCAAGTCTTGTCCTCCCATCAACAGCCTCCACAAACGCATCAGAAAGTATCTTCCCATAAGAACCGTCTTTTCGTGTCATGCCTTGCAAGTATTCCCAAGTCCTGCGCTGGTTTTCATCTTCCATGCAGAATTTTATATTGCTGCATTTATAGGTCTTTCTCATTCTATAACCTCATTTCTACACTACCTGTCTGCGCTGTTTCTGCGTTGCAAGGTACTCGTATCCTTTTGCATTGGCACAGATATCCTCAATAAAAGTTACATTCCCTTTTGAAGTAATATCGCTGTAATACCTGAGCAGACAACCGCCTCCACCAATCACATAAAGATGAACTAAATTTTCCTTATATCCATAATCAACCAAGCGTTTTAAAATATCCTCTGTATATCTTGTAGCAATCCGTTCCACAGTTTTTGCTGTTACATCATTCCTGCCCTGCAAACCGTTTATCAATATCGATTCAATCATAATCTCTGGTATGTTTTCCCCTGCCGACTTAGACAATTCCTTTTGAATTTCCTTCATACAGATAGACACACCGAATTTGTCCGTCACAAGGCTTTTCTCTAACGGTCTGCCGTCAATAATCTGCATCACGTTCATCGTGCCATTTCCGATATCCGCTATCATATTAAACCCTCTCATCGAACCGGCATTGCACACCGCCGCAAATCCCTGTGGGAACACTTCAACTCCGCACAAATACACCCTATATTTTTCTTTACGAAATGAGAAAAACAGTTCCTGCTCCTGCATCAGATATTTCTTGAAATCCGCTGCTTGACTTTTTGCCCATGCAAGAGGAAGTCCAACCGCCAGCAGCACTTTCGCCTCATGCAGTCCCCGAACTTTCAGTTCTTCTGCCAGTCCTGCCAGCGTAAGGATAAAGAAGTCCTGTGAATCTGTTTTGTTGCCCTGATAAATCAAATGATTCTCCCCAATCACATAATACTTATCCTTATATTTGATATAATTCGTGCTGACTATCGGTTCTTCTTCAAAACATTCCACTCCTGTCCTGAATATCCTGTGCGCTGTTTTCATGTTGCCATAGCCATGATCCAAGCCAATAATAGTTTTTGTGCTGTTATATTTCTGCATAATATATATCCTCCATATTAATCATTAATCTTGTTTTCTATTTTCCAAATTTTCTGTTGACGCTGTTGACAAATGCTTTGAATACTTGATTTTACGAAACTTTCTTGTAAACGCCCGTTGACAAAACCGTCAACAGACTGTGTCAACAATGCTGAAAAGAGTTTCATAAAATAATTTTTACTTTTCAAACGGCGTCTCTGCATCTTTGGATATTGAAAAAAATCCTCCACTATCGCTTTTTCTTCTCCAGCCCCGCTGTCTGCCGTATCCTTTATCGAACCTGTGGGAATTAACCTTCTCCCACCCTTCAATGCAGGTGTTCATAATATCATTGATTTCGTTAATCTCCCACCGTTTCGGTTCCTCATACTCATGCCGCAGCGCTTCCCTGTAAATCATCTCGCTACATACATATTCGTCAGTACAATCGTCCAGCCAAGCCTGAATAACGCCCACCTTTGTATCTTCCGGCATAAACTGTTTTTGCATTTCCTTCAGGTATTCTTCCATTTCCTTTGACAACTTCAGCTCATGCGGACAGTTCTTATAGATAACCATTGCCTCCGCCCATGCCTGCACAATATATTCCCTCGACTCCTTTTCGTCCTCAAGAATATGTTTTTCCACTCTATCCTGATGAACCAGAACAGGTGCAAACCTTCTGTTTCCCGTCCTGTCTAGCGGGAGAAAATCAAGGTTATTTGATGTACCGACAAAAATACACTGTCTTGGTCTGTCCTCCGCATAAGTCTGATATGGAATGCGATATGTTTCTTTCTGCCTGCTCAAAAATGATTTAATATCTTCAATGCTTTTTGCATTGACAGTGGCAAGCATTTCCGACATCTCAATGATCCAGTGCCCCTGCATCTTGCTGTAAACATTTTCATCATCCATACGCTTCAAATCGTCCGTAAACCATTCATCATTGACAGCAAGAAAGCGGAAGAATGTAGACTTTCCTGCGCCCTGACCACCCACAAGGCAGACCATGATTTCAAACTTACAGCCCGGTTCGTAAACACGATGAACTGCCGCCAGCATCAAAAGCCGTATGATTTCTCTTGTATATTCATTATCATCTGCGCCAAGAAAACGTGGGAGCAGACTTGCAATCCTGCTTTTCCCATCCCATTGCAAGGTTTCAAGAAAATTCCTGATTGGGTGATAACTTCTCTCACTGGCTGCAATACTGACAGCCTTATTGATGACTTTATCATTGGAAATGCCATAATGTGTTTCTATGTAACGCTGAATCTGGTACATATCCACATCAGTGATACTGTTTCCGTTCCGCTTCCACAATAGCGGCTTTACAATGTCAATTTTGTTTGTCAGCTCATTTTTACATATGGCATCCTTCAGAAGCGGATCTCTGTATAAAATAGTCATGCAGTTTTCGATGGAGGATTTCACATTCCCTTTCTGCGTTCTTGCAAGTGACTCCAGCACGTCCTCTACTGTACTCATTTCCATATCAAGTGCTTCCCCGACTGCATCCCATAATTCGCTTTCTGCCTGTGCAGACTTTTCCTGCAATTTCCTTCACCTTCTTTCTATCATTCAAAAACAGCTCCTGCCTCTCTAAAACATCTCCTATACACAAAATATCCATCCAGTAATTGATAAGCGGCTCTGCATGAAGTATCTGTGTATAATCTTCCGAAAAAATAATGTCAGGCGGTTTTCCAATGAGGAAATGATTTACATTGTCAATCTCCAAGATACAATTTCTCAACATATCAATCGTCTGACCGCACCATTTTTCAAAACGCTTTTTAATATAAACTATTCTTTCACGCTCTGCCTTTTCCCTGCGGATACGTTCTTTTTCCTGTACGCTTAAATCTTCATTTCTTTTTGTATCAATAGGCAGCACAAAATCCGTTATCAGCTTTAGTGCTGCATCATACTGTGACAGCCCAAACATACGGGAAACATAATCAACCACATCTCCACCCACACCGCAGGCAAAACAGTGATAATTTTTTTCAATTTTCATGCTTGGGGGCTTATCATCATGAAACGGGCAGCAGGCAGTCCCATTTCTCTTAACTTTCAGACCATAATATTCTGCTGCCTGCCTTGCAGTCAGATGTTCCTTTACTTCTGAAAAAATATTCAATTTTACAGCTTTCCCTCCTTTTCATTCGGAAAAGCCTCTGCTATAATAAATCTGCAAGATATATAAAGAGGCTTATCCTTTTTATATTCAGAGTAAGTTGCGCCAACAACTTACTCTGTTTCTGAAATGTCCCTGTTACCAGCAGGGGCATTTTCATTCTGTCCGATTTCTAACAACTGCTTTACCAGTTCCAACAGTAATTTTTCCTCTTCTATATTTCCGTTTTTCAGATGCTCTAATATCTGCTCCAAAGCTTTTGCAACCCTGTTAGACATATAACTTCCGGCAGTTACCGTCACTTCCTGTCTCAATATAGCTTTTCGGTAATAATCCCCTTTGGGAAGTCCTGACAGTATAATCCTCGCTTCTACTTGTGCTTTTTCCTCATCACTCAGCCAAAAAGCGATTGTATTACGACGGAACCTGTCCTCACGCTTACACGCCACTTTCTTCACCCCTCTCTACCTTTCCAAGTCTGTCTGCAATTTTTATCTGTGCATCCATAGACTGATGACAGTATGTTTCAATCGTAGTCGTAACTTTCCCATGCCCTAGCCGCTTTGCAATCTCTACCGGACTGAACCCCATCTGCACGAGTATACTCGCATGGCTGTGGCGGGTACAATGGACAGTAATCTTTTTTACGCCTGACAGTTTAATTCCACGCTCCATTTCATGCTCAAAAAAGCTTTTTGTTCTGCCTGCAAAAAGTCGTGTTCCTGCCCTCGCCCGATAGAGTGTTGAAATATATTCCTTTATCACCTCCTGCAATTCTTTATGTATCGTAATTACCCTTATGGAACTTTCTGTTTTCGGTGCGGTAATCAAATCCTCCCCATCAATCCTCGCAAGAGATTCATCAACGGTAATCGTACCTTCCTCAAAGTTTACGTCTTTTACCTGAAGGGCAAGCAGTTCTCCCAAACGCATTCCCGTCCAGAATAAAATCTGAAATGCAACCCATGAATCCTGCTTATCCATAATTGCATCCGAAAACTTCTGAAATTCCTCTAAAGTCCAATATGGTCTTTCATCAGCCCTGCTCTTTCCCATACTGCCCGCTTTCCGGCATGGATTGGAGCGCAAATCATAAAAATTGACTGCATAATTCAGAATGGCGCTAAGCTGGTTATGTATGGTTTTCAGATAAGTAGGTTTGAAGCCTTTCTCCATCATCTCGCCCTGCCACTTTTTTATCATAGGAGCAGTGATTTCATTGATTGGCGTATTGCCAAAGTAAGGCAGAACCTTATCGTTCATCACATACTCTTTCTGCTTCATGGTCGTTTTCCGCAAACGTTTTTCCATATCCGCCTTGTAAATCTCCCAAAAATCAGCCAGCGTCATTGTCGGATCAGAGGATTGCTGCAACAGGAAGTGCGCATACCATTCTTCTGCTTCCTTCTTTGTTTTAAATCCTCTTTTCTGTGACTTCTTTTTCGCTCCTGTCCAGTCCGTCCAGCGGTATTGTATCCGCCATGTGCCGTTGGGATCTTTTTTCGCATTACAGCTCATACAACCGCCTCCTTTGCCGCCCCGTACCATTTTTCTTTGAAATAAGCTACGGGGATTTTCCCTGCGATTGTGAGAAAGCCTTTAGAAGATAATTCGCTGTTCATTTCCCTTAAAATCTTGTAGGACTTCCCCATACTGATGCCGAGCATCGCCGCAATGTCTGCGGCATTGTAATAAAGTTTTTCGTTCATGTCTTTTCCTCTCTTTCTTATATTTGTTTCTGTAGCGCAACATTTGTTTCTGTTGTGTTGTATCTATATACTACCGCAACATTTGTTTCGTGTCAATATCTTTTTCTTTATTTTTTCCTTTTTATGTGGTATGCTATATTTATACTATTCTAATTTTGGAAGCTACTTTGCAGGAGGTCGTTATGACTGTGGGAGAAAATATACGAAGAATCAGGCAGGAAAGAAACTTAACTCAAAAGCAACTCGGAGAATTGGTTGGCGCAAGTGAAGCATATATTCGTGCATACGAAAGCGGCAGACGTAACCCTAAGCCAAAATCCCTTGAAACTATTGCAAAAGCTTTGGCTGTCAATGTGGAGGTATTAACCAACTCTGACTTTGATGGCATCAAAGCCATGCACAGGCTTTTTCAAGTGTTCCGCCAGTATGACGGGCATTTATTTGAATATCAGGATCAGGATGGTAATGATATGGTTGCTGTCAGCTTTGGCACACTTTCTTTGATGCGCTCATGGTGTGACCGCTATGAAAAATATATGGAAGAAGTGGAGAAGTGTAATTCTATTAAAGATGTGAAAAAGCGCGGGGAGGCATTGTTAAAAGCGGAGGCGGCTTTTAACCTTTGGATGGATATTTATCCGGAGTCGGAACCTTGGCAACAACGGCTTGATATTCAAAAAATTCACGACAAGAATATGGATAAAATTGGATTGAATCCCAAAAACTAAACTTCTAATATGACATTATTTAAATATTTTTAAAATTTCCATGTAATAATGCGTGCATCATGGGTATGCTATTAATAAAATAGCTAATTCATTATTTACATGGAGGATGATTGTGAAAGAACCAAGTATAGATCAATATCTTGTGGCAACTTGCTTATCTATTATTGACGAATTCAATATATTATACCGTGGATATAATCATAATCAACTAAAAAAAGAAGCCGATGAAAAATTCAATGAAATGGATATTACTGTAAGAGTAGGTTATCCATTTAAACAAACCGTGCATTATACTGTTGGAGAAAGCGCCAAAACAAAAAAAGTTCAAAAAATCAATCATGATTTGTATGTGGAACAAAGAAATTTTAAGATTGAAATCAAATATTTAAAAAACTGGATAAGTACGTCTGATACTCGATCCGTCAGCAAAAACTGGAGCGTCTTTCAACAAGATTTTGATTGGCTTATGGACGAAATAGATTCGGGAAATAAAGGTAAAGCTGCTTTTGTAATAGGTTGGTTTAATTGTGTTGAATCATTTTCACAATTAATCCAACTTGGACAAGGAAACGGAGCTTATCCGCTTGTCAATGAAAGCAGATTGTCTTATTTCCCATTTCTGAAAAAAGTAAAGGAACCTACTCGTACCAAAGATTTAGATTATAATTACGATTTCTATGCGTATGAAAGTACAAGACTTAATCAGGTTGGCACACGAAGCAATGAATATAACTGTATGTTTATCGGAAGTCGCACCGATTGTTTTCATTTTGCCATCTACTATTAACAAATATATTTTAGGAAATCATTTAAAAGGAGCAGAAAAAGTTTATGACAGAAGAACAATTCTTAAAAACAATGATAGAAACTATCAAATATGATGATTATGACAAAAAAGAAGAAATGCTAACTATTTTGCGCAATTCTGTCCTCTATTTTGACAAAACAAGCGCATTTACAAGCAAATCTTGGCAATGTTGGGAGGAAGTGTAAAATAGTTTGTGTCTTTGGAAAGAAATACCTCTTTTTTGGTAAGAATCAAGATATGACAATTCTTATCAAAAAGGAGGCTTTTTTATGCCGGCAACAAAACAGCAGATTCGACAGATTCTTGCAGATAACAACCTAAACAGCGTGGCTGATGTCTACAGCCTGCTCAGGGAGAGTTTCAAAGATATCCTTCAGGAACTCATGGAAGCAGAACTGGATGCCACTCTTGGTTATGAAAAGAATCAGAAGGGAGAAGTCCAGACATCCAATAAGAGGAATGGGCACTCCCCCAAGACATTGAAGAGCCAGTATGGGGAATTCCAGATCGATGTCCCAAGAGACCGGGAAGGTGAGTTTGAGCCCAAACTCATCCCTAAATACCAGCGGGATATATCCGGGATAGAGGAAAAAGTGATATCCCTCTATGCAAGGGGCATGAGCACAAGGGACATCCATGACCAGATTCAGGAACTGTACGGGATGGAGCTGTCAGCGGAAATGGTCAGCAAGATCACTGACAGGATACTGCCAGAAATAAAGGAATGGCAGTCACGTCCACTCAATCCGATCTATCCATTTGTATTTATGGACTGCATCCATTATAAAGTCAGGGAAGACGGGCGTATCTTAAGCCGTGCGGCATATATTGTGCTGGGCATTACAGCCGAAGGCTATAAAGATATCCTGAGTATCACTGTAGGGGCCAATGAAACCAGCAAGTTCTGGCTGGGGATGTTGAATGACCTGAAAAATCGGGGCGTACAGGACGTGCTGTTCTTCTGCGTGGATGGTCTTGCAGGATTTAAGGAAGCGATAAATGCAGTCTATCCCGATGCACAGATCCACAGGTGTGTCATCCATATGCTCCGTAATTCATTCAAATATGTCAATTACAGCGACCTGAAGAAGTTTTCCTCCGATTTCAAGTCAGTATACAATGCCCCCAATGAGGCATCTGCCCTCTCGGAGCTTGAGAAAATCAAAGAGAAATGGGGAAGGAAATATCCCTATGCTGTCAGCAACTGGGAAAACAACTGGGAGGACGTCAGCTCCTTCTTCCAGTTCTCCGATGACATCCGGCGCATCATGTATACCACGAATATCATAGAGGGGCTCAACCGCCAGTACCGAAAGGTGACGAAAACAAAAAGTGTATTTCCCAGCGACGCCGCACTGGAAAAAATGCTCTATCTTGCCAGTGGGAACGTGGTCAAAAAATGGACGCAGCGTTACCGGAACTGGGACCAGGTACTTAACCAGATGATTGTCCTTTATGGGGACAGGCTCACCCAGTACCTGTAAAAGGAAAGGCTGGAAACGTCACACTTTTTTAAACGTTCCAGCCCAACCTTATTCTATCGGCATTAGCAGTATTGCCAGGATCATCCAGCCTTATTCTGGAGGCCGGGTGTGGGCAGAGCCCACGAAAAACCTCTTACTGCTAATGCCTGATCAGTATGCAAAAATTCAAAAAACATGTATAAGATGTAGTGGATTGGCAATATTATTATTAGAAAAGAAATTCGACAACATGAAAGTAGCAATATCTGACAGCAAATTTTTACATATCTGATTCATATCAGGAAAGATTATTTCTCCATAGACACAAGATTTTTTACAGCCTCTGTTGGGAAAATATTGATCTAAGAGTACCTATTCCGCTTTTAAAAGAGGCTAGAAATCTACAAGAAAATTTACACAATATCGCTGCCTTAGTTTATTTGGAAACAGATGATTACGATTTTAATCAGCTAAATCTAAAACCCAAACCTATAGAATTAAATACTGATAATTATATAGAACACGACGCTGTCTTCTCTGAAATTAAGGATACCATTATACAAGGTATTAGAAATGCAAAATATTTAATATGGTGTGCTGTAGCATGGATAACTGATAAAGATATATATAATGAACTACTTCTTAAAAAATCTGATGGAATTCAAATAAGAATTATTACATCGGACGAGCCTTCTAACAGATATTTGCTTAATGATTTATGCGAAAATTTTGAGGTCATAAAAATTCCAATGTGGGGTGATTGTTCTCGAAATAGAATGCATGATAAATTTTGCATTATTGATTTAGAATATGTAATGCATGGTTCATATAACTGGAGCAAAAATGCAATGAGCAACAGTGAAACATTAGCTACTGCCCTAGACAAAGATTTTGTCAAAAAATTTGCTGATGAATTTATGTCTTTATATAATGAGCATAAGAAATAAAATTTTTGTACCCAAATCGTACCCACCGACACCTAAAAAATCCCCGCGATCCTTGATTCCTCAAGGCTTGCGAGGATTTACCTTTTCACTCGAACTCGGCGTGTTCTTTATTGTTCTTAACTGTATTTATTTAATTTTTGTGCAAATACACGCCTATTTTTACATCAATTACATCATTTATTATGGCTTGCTGATTTTCTGTTGCCAAAATGTTGCCACGCATTTATTATAGCAAATCCAGGCAATTTGGCAACTCATTTTTGAAATGTTACGCAATAAAAGCCGTTTTCAATGATAAAAGTACAGAATATCCCCTACGTTCATTTTACAGTTGAAAGTTCTCGCAAAATAAGACTTTCAAAACGCCTAATGCGTAACACGACACCTCTTTTCTCCTTATCCAACCTTAATACATGGTGCTAGCACCATGTATTTTATACAGTTAAGGAAAATTCTACTATGCATACTATTTCTAAAATGGAAAGAATATATTCGATTATTTTTTACCTATAATCAGGTATTCCCAACCGTTGTGCTGCCTCTCTCCAATACTTCTCATCTTCAGAATCCTGTTCCCCCGCTTCTCTTGCCAATTTATTCGCCAACTCAACTAATTGTGATGAATAGTCAGTTCCTGTTAAGAGAATTTGTATATTACTATTTACAAACCATGGTGCTTTACTAAGCAAACCGCTTTTTCTTATATCCTGCACGACCTTCTTATTGTCATAAGGAATCTTTAAAAAAGTAGGGTTCCATGCTATCTTACCATTTGTACAAAAATCTTCAATAATCATACACTGCGCATAACCGCAAATGCCAATAGCAATTCCTACTGAACCACAATTATAATAATGTTTCCCTTGATATTCCAATTCACCCGGCAAATGTGTATGTGCACAAATCAAATAATCTGTATTAATCTTTTTTAACCATTCTTTGGTATTTTCCCCCTCAATAAGCAAACGCTCACGGGAACTTACAGGAGAACCATGACAAATAGTTACATCTGGATAGCCCATTTTTGAGTACTGATAGGAAATTGGTAAATGTTCAAAAAAAAGAAAATCTTTTTCATTTAATTGCCTATATGCAAACAAAAGATTGCCTGTAGCCGAATTCCATCTCCATTTTCCATTTTCAACACCTTGCGCAATTATCCTTCTTTGTTCCAACATATAATCTTCTCTGTTTCCTCTAAGGAATATACAATTATGCTTTGAACAAAAATCATACACATAATCTATCGTTTCCCGTGTGTAAGGAGTATCTGAAATATAATCTCCAAGAAAAAAGTATTCATCACAAGGAACCGATTTCATGTATGAAATACAGGCTTTGAGTGCAATAATATTACCATGTATGTCCGATATGATACCGATTTTCATAATTAACTTCCTTTTTTATAATTTCATTTTATCTAGGATACATATGATTGCTTTATTACGCAAAACACTAAAATTTACTTTCTTTTGATTATACCACTCCCACTTTCCATTTTCCACATAAATATGTGGCATGGCAGCCGCCATGCCACACACTTCTTATCGTTCCAACGATTTTTCAATCTTCCATTTCTGCCCTTTCAAATCGTTCTGCTTTTCATACAGATTATTGCGTTCTTTGCAGAGTTCTTTCATACGCTCCAACTGCGCCCGCACTCCCTCCCGGCAATCCGGCTCTATCTTCTTATATTCCCCGGTCAGATTTCGGATTGTATTGTTGTTTTCCTTTATCTGCTCCGAAAGGCATACCCAGTCTATCATGTTTTGCACTTCATTATCCGTTTCGTAAAGGTCTGTTTCTGCCACGATTTTAGTACATAACCGTATCATAACTTTCTTTTCCATATCCGTCATATCAAATCAATCCTCTCTTTCCTATCGGCTCATTTCAAAGGCACGTTTCGGGCGTTTCTTTGACCGTTCTGCCTGTTCTAACGCCTTTGACCGTTCTACTATCAACTGCACCTGTTCTCTGCCTAAATGACGCTCCAAACGCCCCAAATCAGACGCTTTTTCCTGCAAGCGGTCTATGGTGTCGCTCTGCTCCATGACCTTATCCGTCAAGTGGCTAATCTGTATTTGTTGCCCGTCCACTTTGGCAGAAAATTTCTTGCTTTGCTCCGTAAGCTGTACGCACTTGATAGTCAGATTTTTAACGACCTCTTTCAATTTCTCTACAAGCGGGAGTGCCTTTTTATCCCGATAATTCTTTGCGCTCATCAATGCCCCCGGCTCTGCCAACTGCCATTTCACATCTTCATCATAGGCGTGTATATTGCGCTCCATGACTTCCTTTGACTGTACCATTTTATTTATTTCCTGTTGTAACTTTTTCTGCTGTTTCTCCAACTTTTCATTTTCGGATAACAGCTTTTCCTTGTCCTCTGTCAGCGTTTCCGTCTGCTCCTTTAGCAGATGATTTGTTACGGTAAGTTTCGATACCTCCTGCCGGATCGCTTCGCCCTCTTTCC
>Ga0137307_102702_pt1 | contig 11692 bp, 8 predicted proteins | sample NAcewD2O_March_2_FD_97180 | JGI IMG/M metagenome (GOLD analysis project Ga0137307, IMG submission 97180) | Mouse cecal microbial communities from Vienna, Austria - N-Acetylglucosamine amended D2O_March | ecosystem: Host-associated > Mammals > Digestive system > Large intestine > Cecum | place...
TTCCCCCAGTACCTGGCGGACTGGACTGACCTTTCCGATTATTTGGGGAGCCACTGTCCGGAATGTGAATTGATCGCGCCTGTCCCGCCGGCCATTCCGGAGGCAGAAGTTCCTGTTCCGGAGTCCGCACTGCCTGTCCCGGAGCTGGCGTTATCTTCTCCGGAGACAGAAATCCTCTCCGAAAGAACAGAAGAAACCCTTGCCTCCTTTCAGCAGGACGATTTGGGAATTGCCAAATATATCGAAGGGATTTCCCGGTTTATCAGCAACTGCACCACCCCCATGACCATCGCCTTTCAGGGGAACCGGGTCAGCGGAGGAAACAGTATGCTGAAAATGCTGTTCGACCGGCTGCGGACAAGCTATGGAAATAATCTGCTGTGGCTCAACGCCCGGCAGTTGCCCCAGGGAGGCTCTGTTGAAGATCAGACGGTTCTGATCGGGAAAAAGCTGCTGAGTCTGCTCGCCAACGAGAACGGTTCCGCAAAGCAGACCGAAGCCCTGCTCACCAATCTGGCCGCTTTTGTCAGCGGAACCGTCGCCGGGGACAGCTCCATCGGCAAGGATGTGGTGGGAGGCTTCCTCAACCGAAATTCGGCGGATTCCCCGGAGGAGCTGGTAAAATGCTTCTCCAAACAGCTTGAGGAGCGGGGCGAAAAGGTAGTGCTGTTCGTCGACGGCCTGAACCAGCTGCCTTCCCGGCGGGCAGTGGAGCTTTTGGACGCCGCCAGGGACTTCTTTGGCTGCAGAGGCTGCGTATTCATCATCGCCGCCGACTACGCCGATATTTTAAGCGGAGCCAGGGAGCTTTACGGCGAAAGCAAAGCAAAGAGCTTTTTTGACCAGCTCTTCCAAATGACCTTCCGCTTCTCGGCATCCGGCTACGATATGCAAAATTACATAAATAACAAGATAGAGAACCTTGGCATCCGGACCGAAGACGAGGAGGAACCGGAGCTTTATGCAGCCCTGATCCAGTGCTCCGTGGGCAAGGATACCGAAGCCATCGACCGGCTTTTTGTCTCCTTCCAACTGCTGCAGGATCTGACCGGGGAGGATGTGTACGCCAGCCGGTACAAGCGGCTTGCTCTCTTTGCTCTTTTGTGTATGCAGACCAGATTCCGGAACGCCTACGATTACGCCATGGACCGGAAGGACAACGTGACCCCGGAATTTTTAACAGGACTCTGCGGTGAATCGGCCCAGCCCTGGAACCCGGAGCAGACGGAGGAGGAAATGGCTGCGTACCGGGATTTCGGCCGCGTATTCTCTCAGATTGTCAACCTGGACAATGATAGAGCCATCTCCGAAACGGAGTGCCGGGCTTTTGCCGATGTCCTGGAGCTTTCCGGCGTCACCTCCCGGTAAATCTAATCAAACCATTTAGGAGGAAACCCAAGCTATGAGCAAAATAACCGATCTCATCGAGCTGTGTCAAGGCCATTCCGTTTACATCCAAACCCACAATTTTCCGGATCCGGACGCCATCGCCACCGCCTTTGGCCTGCAGAAACTGTTGGAGGAATACGGCATAACATCCATCCTCTGTTATGACGGACGAATTGACAAGCTGAGCTCGTCCAAAATGCTGGACACCTTTCAGATTCAACTGTTTCCTTATGAGAGCCTTATCGCGGATATGAAAGAGACTGATCCGATTATCTGTGTGGATACCCAAAAGCACGCGGGAAACGTAACAGATTTTGTGGGGGACGAGGTCGCCTGTATCGACCATCACCCTACCTTTGTTCCCATCGAATACCGGTATCAGGATGTCCGCATTACCGGAGCCTGCGCCACTCTCATTGCAGAGTATTACGCCCTGCTGGGAAAGACGCCGGGGAAAGATGTGGCCACCGCGCTGCTTTACGGGCTGAAAATGGACACCCTGCAATTTACCCGGGGCGTCACGGAGCTGGACATTCGAATGTTCGGGTTTTTGTTCCCTTACTGCGATCAGGAAAAGCTGGCCGCTTTGGAACGGAACAACATGGAATTTGCCGACCTGAAAGCTTACGGGGAAGCCATTGAAAGTATCCAGATTTATGATAAAGTCGGCTTTTCCTGTATTTCCTTTTCCTGTCCGGACGCCCTGATCGCGATCCTGTCAGATTTCATTCTTTCCCTGATCGAGGTAGAGGTAGCGATTGTGTTCTCCTTCCGGGAAGACGGGGTAAAACTGTCAGTCCGCTCCGAGGACCCGAAGGTCAACGCCGGGGAGATTCTTCACCGGACATTGCAGGACATCGGCAACGGAGGCGGCCACGCCACGATGGGCGGAGGTTTCATCCCCAGATCCCGGCTCGGAGAGCTGGGACGGTTCCCGGAAGACGCAATCCGGAATATGTTCCTGGACACCCTGTCGAAGATGTAAGAAGCCGGACGGGCGCCGGCAAAAGACCCGCCGGACAGTATGAAGCAGGCAAGATGCAGGACAGGTTCTGAGCCACAGACATATAGAAAAGAGGAAAGGCCCTGCGGTCTGTACGGATCGCAGGGCCTTTTGCGACAAGAGCCTCTTTTCTTTATTCGGGCAAGGTAACCAGCTTGCCTTTGGAGTAGTCGATCTCAAAGGCGGGGGTACCATCGGTTTTCAGGAACTGTTTCTCCTTGTCGAGGATGATCCCGTCCTCATACCAGTTTCGGGAAGTATCCGCAGAGATTTCCGCCAGCTTCTTTCCTTTCAGGTCATAGCAGTAGATAACGGAGCTATTATCCGGATCCCCCAGATACAGCACGCCGTCCCCCATGGCAACGGGGTAGCCGGGAATGGGCGAATCCAGGACATCCTTCATATTCTCATCCAGAATCATGGTGTAAGCCTTGTTATCCGCACCCTTCAAACGGATAGCGGCGGTTTTTCCGTCCACTACAGGAAAAGGAGAATAAGATGGTCTTTCCATATTTTCGACATACTCTCCTTCGTAACTGGTCCATTTGTCATCCGCCACATCATAGCGGTAAATGCTTTTGAAATTATTGTCGGTGTCAGCAAAAAGCATAGCGCCGTTCTTATGACTGATAAAATAAGGCCTCTGGCCGATCTCTTCCGGCACAGTAAAAGTTTTGACCTCGCCTTTGGCATCCGCATAGGTAAACTCGCCCTTGTGGGTGTTGTTGCTGCCCTCCTGTGAGGATCCCCGGAACATAAACACGCCGTCCTTGCAGGAATATTTTTCGAACGCATAGCCGCCGTTTGTAATAAGCTGATCTTTCAGCCAGGTATCGGACTGGGCAAAATAAACATCCCAGTACTCCTGGGAATATCCATAGGACGCCTGTTCGGTTTTCTGCTCCTCGGTTAATTCGCGGCTACTGGGCCTAAAGAGGAATATCCCCTCTCCCGCATAGAATATTGAAGAAATCTCCCGTTCTCCGGCGGAATAGGAAGTCAACTCCTTACCGGAGCCGTCATAGATATGGTAGATCCACTCCACTTCACTGAAACCGGCCTTGTGCTCCTGGAGGATCACATAGCTGTCATAAACTTCATAAACTTTGCTGTCCTCCGTTGTCTCATAGGTGGTAACATTCCCGTCCGGAGCGATCACATAGTAATTCTTGTCCTTCCGGATGCTCAAATAGCCGTTATTGCTTTGGTCATTATAGTTAGCGCTGCCCTCAAAGTAGGCCTGAAGCGTTCCCTTGGTGTCGATGACTCCGCAGTAGTTCTTCTGGGCGGTTTCGTCATAAAAGGCGACATAGGCCATTCCTCCGCGGAAAGCCGATGCTTCGTTCAGCCGGTAAGAGGGTTCCGGGGCGGATGTAGTCTCCGGGACAGAGGTGGTCTCCGGAACAGATGTGGTCTCCGAGACAGAAGCAGTCTCCGGGGCGGTGGAACTTTCCTGTGTGGATTCCTCCGTGGAGGGAGCTTCCGAAGCAGGCGTTTCGCTCACCTCCGCCTTTTTGCCGCAGGCAGTAATGCTCAGCACCAGAGCTGCCATGAGGACAAATGATAAAAGTTTTTTCATGGTATCAACAAATCCTTTCTACGTTTTTCGGGAACAGGTCTGGCACTGCTGTTTTACTCCCTGCATATCTCCCGAAAAATGTGATTCTTATGTATCGAATCTATTATAAGCCCTGTCTCATTGATAGTCAATCCTGTTTCCCGTATTTTACCTGTTTTAAAAATTGCATCTTCCTATCTTTACTGATACGGCTCATAGGCATCAATATTGATATCCTCAAAAGTTCCCATACTGTTATACACCGCCAGCGCCATATCAAACAGCGGCATCAGCATCAGGCCGCCGCTGCCCTCTCCCAGATGCATGCCGCAGGTGAGAAAGGGCGTCATATCAAGGGCCTCCAGCAGCAAATGCCCCGCCGGCTCCTTCGACACATGGGAAGGCATGATATAGTCCTTCACCCGCGGATCAATCCGCACGGCCGTAAGGGCGGCCACCGCCGAAATCACACCGTCCACCACCACGGGCAGGCCGCAGGCCGCTCCGCCGATATACAGGCCGGCCATTCCGGCGATCTCATATCCTCCCACATGGCTGAGAATATCAATCGGGTCCTCTTTGTCCATACTGCCATTGTGAAAATCCAGCACTTTTTTAATGACCTGAATCTTTTTCTCCAGCCCCTGGTCCGTCAGGCCGGAGCCTCTGCCCGTCACCGTCTCCACCGACTCGTTTAACATCACGGCGGCCATGGCGCTGGTGGCCGTGGTATTGCCCACGCCCATCTCTCCGGTACAGATGATCCGATAGCCTTTCTGTTTCAGCTCCTCCACCATCTGAATGCCCACTTCGATTCCTTTTACGGCCTGCTCCCTGGTCATGGCACAGCCCTTTGCCATGTTATTGGTGCCATAGGCAATCTTCCGGTTGATAATCTTCGTATCCTGAGCCACGCCGATATCCACGGGAAACACGTCCACGCCGGCCCGCCGGGCCATAATGCTGGCGCTGGCCTCCATGGTCATGAAATTTTCCGCCACAATAGCCGTTACCTCCACCGGCGACTGGCTGACCCCTTCTTCCAGTACGCCGTGGTCGGCGCACATAATCACCAGCGCTTTTTTATCCAGCCTGACATCGCCGGTACCGAACATCCCCGCAATCCGGGCTGTCTCCGTCTCCAGCTTGCCCAGACTGTACAGCGGCTTCCCGATACTGTCCCACCGCTCTTTGCAGAGAAGGATTGCCTGCTCATCCAAAGGCCTGATGGCTTCCAAAGCCTGTTTCAAGTTCATCATGTTTTTGTTCCTCTGTTGTTATTTTTTCCGTATGCCCCGCATTTTCGGATAAACCGCAGCGGCACATGTATATTCGAATAATAATAAAGGTGAGGAAATCCCACTGTCATCGTATCTGTTCCATGAATACAATTCCAGCTCCTTTTCCGCAGCGGTTTTCCGGCCAGGAAACTGCTGCCGCAGTCCGTACTGTCAAAATAGTGGAACTCATGGCCCCGCACAGTCTCTCCCGCCGCTCCTGCCATCTGATTTTCAACAGCAGTCAGCTCTATATATCCGAACCGTCCCAGCTTCTCCGTCCGATATGCTTCCGCGTCGATCACCCCCGCCATGGGATAGCTGACGCCGTCCATGCCTTCCATCCGTTTATGAAGATACATAAATCCGCCGCATTCCGCCATCACCGGCATTCCCCGGCCGACCGCCTGCCGGATGCTTTCCAGCATGGAAGTATTTTCACTCAGCTCTCTGGCAAACAATTCGGGATAGCCGCCGCCCAGAAGCAGGCCGTCGGCATTTTCCGGCAGACGGCTGTCCTTTATGGGAGAGAACTCCACAAGCTCCGCCCCCATCTGCGCAAGCAAATCCAGATTGTCCTGATAATAAAAACAAAAAGCGCTGTCCCTGGCCACGGCGACCGTAACCGCCGCTTTTTCACAAGACGCCTGATCTGTCCGCGGTTCCCGGTCAGTGTCAGATACCCCTGGTATTTCCGGCTTCGTATATACCGGCTCCGGCGCCGTCCGCGCCAGCCGGATCAGGCCGTCCAGATCAATGGTTTCCTCCATCACGGAGGCCAGCCCTTTCACCTTCCGGCTCAGACCTTCCACTTCCTCCGGCATTACCAGCCCCAGATGCCTGCTTTCCAGCACAAAGTCTCTGATCACCGGCACATAGCCGTACACCGTTACCGGAAGCTGTTCTTCGATTAACCGGCGAACCTCCTGATAAATCATCGGGGAGATCTGATTCAGAATCACGCCCTGAATCTGGCTGTCCTCCCGATATTCCAGAAATCCCTTGATCTGAGCCAGCACCGACAGGCTCATGCCCTTGGTATTGACGATCAGCACGGCAGGGGTTTTGGTCACTCTGGCCAGGTCGTAGGCGCTGGCCTCGGCGGAAATGCCGCCCAGGCCGTCATAATAGCCCATGACCCCTTCCATCACGGAAATATCCGTGCCGGAAGCATTTTTCGCGAACAGGTAATTGGTCAGATTTTCCCCGGTGAAAAACGTATCCAGATTCCTTGACCGGGTGCCGATCACCGTGGTATGAAACATGGGATCGATATAGTCCGGCCCGCATTTAAACGAAGACACTTTAAGCCCCCGGTTTACCAGCGCCTGGAGAATCCCGCAGGTAATCATGGTTTTTCCGCTTCCGCTGGCGGCGGCCCCCAAAAGAAATCTAGGCATCTTCATGGGCCGTTCCTCCTTTGCAGGAAATGATATAGACCGGATTCTGCCCCATCATCATATGATATCTGCCCAGTGTCTTTGACCTGGCCACGCTGACGCCGGCGATCTCCACCTCCGTCACCGGAAGGGCTTTCACACAATCCAGCGTCTCGGCGATGGATTCCAGGGCGATGGTGTTGATTACGATCCGGCATTCGGGATTTTTCCGGAGCAGACAGTCCATAATCTCCCGCAGATTGCCGGAAGATCCGCCGATAAAAGCGTGTGTGGGAACGGGAAGCTCCTCCATAGCCTCCGGGGCCAGCCCTCTGATTACCTGAATATTGGCCGTACGGAACACCCGCTTGTTTTTCTCAATCAGTTCCGCCGCCGTCTCGTTTTTCTCAATGGCATATACCATGCCCTCCGCTGCCTGCAAAGCCATCTCCACGGAGACGGAGCCGGTGCCGGCCCCCACGTCATAGATCACGGAATCCGGCCGTAACTGCAGCCTGGACAGGGAAATGCTTCTGACCTCGCTTTTGGTCATGGGCACCTTATCCCGGAGAAACAGTTCGTCCGGCAGGCCGTGGGTGACAGGCAGCTTCCCCGCATCGGGATTCTCCGCCAGAATCACGCAGAGACCGTCGAAGGATTCTCCTTCCAGTTCCGCGGGCTTTCCAGATGTTATCCGTTCCTCCGGATAGGACAGGCGTTCGCCCACATGGAGCCGGATATCCGACAGGCCGTACTCCATAAACTGGCGGCACAGCCGGTTTACGCTGTCTTTCCCCCCGATCAGGGCAAAAACCTTTTGATGTCCCGCCACTGCGCCGATGATATTTTCTTCTTTCCCGTGCAGGCTTAACAGCTTCACATCCTCCCAGGAGGTGCCCAGCTTTCCGCAGAAATAGACCACCGAGGAAATGCCGGACAGCATCCGCACCGGATACGCCGCATCCGTCAGACGCTGACGCAGCTTTTTCGCCCCGCTGTAAAAACCGATGTCGCCGGAGAGCAGAATCACCACCTTCCGGTATTCGGGATGGGCGTCTATGTAAGCTTTCAGCTCGTCGTCCTTATAGGCACAGTAGACCGGCTTGCCCAGCGTACGGGCAAATTCCACCATACGGGAGGCGCCCAGAACCGCATCCGCTTCCCGGACCGCCTCCGCCACTTCCACGGTCATATTCTGATACGCGCCCATGCCGATTCCCGCCAGCGTAATCTGTGTTTTCCCCGGTTCCCGGAGGGCTGCCGCTTTGTCTTGACCGGCGCCGCCGCATCTATTTTTTTCGGCCCCGATACGCTCCTCCTGTTTTCCCAGTTTCAGCGAATATCGTTCTTCCAATATGTTCCTGATCTCCCGGAGGCCGTATCCTTCTTCTTTTACGGGCCGCCCGATTACAATCACCTTCACACCGGCTTTTCTGGCGGCAGACAGCTTTTCTCCAAAACCGCCGCTTTTCCCCGTCTCTTTCGTCACCATCCAGGCGGCGTCAATCTGTCTCAGCATAGCCGTATTCAGCTCCTCGCTGAAAGGCCCCTGCATACAGATCAGATTTTTCCCTTCAAAGCCCAGCTTTGTACAGGACAGCACCGACTCCGCCGTGGACAGCACCCGCGGAAACAGCCTGGTCTGATAGCCGGGAATCCCGGTAAAAACCGCCAGCTCCTTGCTTCCTGTGGTCAGCAGCACATTTCCTTCCGTATTTTTCAGAAAATCCGCCGCTTCCCCGGCGGAAGATACGAACACACAGTCTTCCGGACCCTCCGCCTGTTCCGATTCCCGCAGAAGCCGCAGGCAGGGAAGTCCGGCCGTTTTGCAGGCCGCCCGGATATTCTCCGATACGGCGGCGGCGTAAGGATGGGTGGCGTCCACCACCTGACAGAGCCTGCCGCCCGTTTCCCCGGCATTTTTCTTCATATCCTCCATAAAAGAAGCCATTTCCTCCGCCGTCATCCTGCCTGCGTGAACGGTCAGCCCCGGCTGTTCCTCCAGGATCCTTTCCCCGTACTCCGTGGCTACGGAAATCGTAACCGGACACCCGGCCAAAGCCAGCTCCCCGGCCAGAGTCCGCCCTTCCACCGTCCCGGCAAATACAAGAAAGCGGGGCCTTTCCCCTTTATTCATGCCGGTATCCTCTGGGCGTCACCATTTTCCCGCCGATCTCCTTTGTCTGGGAATTGCCGATAAATACGGTGGTAAACATATCCACCTGGGTATCCCGCAGTTCTTTTAAGGACATCACCTTCATCTCCTGACCTTCCCGTCCGATATTCACCACGATGCCGCACACCGTCTCAGGGGATTTAAACTGCATGGTCAGGTCACAGGCTTTCTGTAAATAATCCTTCCGCTTTTTGCTGGAGGGATTGTAGAGCACCGTACAGAAATCCGCCTCCGCCGCGTTCAGAAGGCGCTTCTCGATTTTCTCCCAGGGCGTCAGCAGGTCGCTTAAACTGATTACCGCGAAATCGTGAATCAGCGGCGCGCCCAGCACCCCGGCGCCGCCGATGGCGGCCGTCACGCCGGTGATGGTTTCCAGCTCCACTTCGGGATAGCGCATGCCGATCTCATACATCAGACCGGTCATGCCGTACACGCCCGCGTCGCCGCTGCAGATCATGGCCACGGTCTTTCCTTTCATGGCTTCCTCAAAAGCCAGCACGCAGCGGTCCACCTCTTTGGTCATGGGAGTTGTCAGAAACTCCTTGTCCGCGAAATGCTCCTTCACCAGATTCACATACACCGTATAACCGATAATGGTATCGCAGCCCTTTAACACTTCGGCCGCCTTAATCGTCATCTGCTCATACTCTCCGGGGCCGATGCCCACAATATATATTTTATTCAAACCGCACACTCCATTTCTTCACCGCCAGGGCAATGGTCACGCCGTCCCCGGCATATTTGTTCTGTATCAGTGTTCCCTGTCCCGAAGCCAGCACCGCCGCCCGCTCGCACACATTGTCCACGCCGGTGACGGAGGCCACAAAGGCAGAAGGGGAAAAGTCCCCCCGAACCCCTTTCAGTTCTTCTCCGGAATAAGTCCGGTACGGAATACCGTATTTCCGGCAGAATGCCAGAATTCCCGGTTCTTCTTTTTTTAAGTCGATACTGGCCGCCTGACAGACGCAGCAGACCGGAATATGATGCCGGTTCAGCGCCTCCAGCGCCCTTTCCTCAATACGCTCCGCCGGCGTGTCTTTTCGGCAGCCGATGCCGATTACCACAATCCGGGGGTACAGACGCAGGGTCAGCGGCCAGGGGGACGCCGTTTCATGTAAGGTTACGGCGATGCCCGAAGCCGGCGGATGTTTGATCGCTGTCCCCTCCTCTGCTCCGGTTCCTGTTTCCACGGTTCCCGCCAGCTCCGGCGGAATCTGCCCCTTCACAGGAAAATCCGAATCAAACCCTACCGGCTCCCCGTCCAGCAGCGCCGCCGATACCTTTTTGGCATAAGCCATGTTTTCAATAACCATGCCGTTCTGTCTGGCAAACACATCCACCGCGAACAGACCGTTTACATCCGTAGCGGTAGTTACCACCGGCTGCGCTCCCGTCAGCTCGGCGATCTTCAAAGTCAGTTCATTGGCGCCGCCGATATGACCGGACAGCAGAGAAATGACAAAACCGGCTTTTTCATCCACCACAGCCACCGCCGGGTCCTTCCGCTTATCCTCCACAAAAGGAGCGATGCCCCGGACCGCAATGCCGCAGGCCCCTACAAAAATCAGAGCGTCTGCCTGGGAAAACCGGCGGCCGCACCACTCCCGCAGCGGTTCCGTAAGAGGAGACAGCCCGCATTCTTCCGCATATTTCGGCATGCAGAATCCCTCGCAGTCATGCCCCTGGCGCAAAAGGCCGTAAAACAAGGTCTGACAGAGCAGACCCCCCTGCCGGGTAAAACTAATCAGCGACAGTTTCATTTTCTTTCCCTAAATGCTCTCCTGGGTCGCCTGTCTGAACTCCGTGGTAAATCCCGGATGATACAGCAGCGACCGGTCGTAATTGCTGTGGGACACAATATCCCCCACGATAATTAACGCCGTCTTCTTAATATCATTGTCCTTTGCGGATTGGGCCAGCGTCTCCACCGTACACACCACGGTTTTCTGATCAGGCCAGGTGGCCTTGTACACGATGGCCGCCGGCGTGTCCTTCTCATAGCCGCCCTCCATCAGACGTTCTGACAGCTGTTCCAGCATACCGGTACTTAAGAAAATTACCATCGTCGCATGGTGAGCCGCAAAGGAAGCAATCTCTTCCCGCTCCGGCACCGGCGTCCGGCCCGCCATTCTGGTGATAATCACGCTCTGGGATACGTTGGGCAAGGTATATTCCAGATTCAAAGCGCTGGCCGCTCCGCTGAAGGAGCTGACGCCGGGGCAGACATCATAGGAGATGTTCTTCTCATCCAGAATATCCATCTGTTCCCGGATCGCCCCGTACAGGCAGGGGTCTCCGGTATGGAGGCGGACCGTCACCTTTCCGGCTTCCTCCGCTTTCACCATCTCGTCGATCACTTCCTCCAGCGTCATTTTCGCACTGTCAAATACCACGCAGCCTTCCTTTTTATAATCCAGAAGCTGGGGATTTACCAGAGACCCGGCGTAGATAATCACATCGGCCTCCTCCAGCAGCTTCTTTCCTCTTACCGTAATCAGGTCAGGGGCTCCTGAACCTGCTCCTACAAAATGTACCATAATCCATTTTCTCCTTGTCATATCTTGGTTGATAACGTTAATCCGCTTTCTTCTCTTTCACAATAATCAGCGAATAATACCCTGCTTTCTCATTGATTTCGTCCACGGACTTATAAATTTTTTCATCCGGCATACCGCAATTCTCAATCATCATGGCCTCACAGTCCGGCATTCCTTTCAGCACATCCTTTACATGGGCCATTTTCTTTCCGGCTTTCATCAGCACCTTGGTGCCGGGAAGCTTCAACGCCTCGTCAATCTGGTAAGAGGCCGGAATCACATGGAGCGGCTCCGCTTTTTCCACCAGCCCGGTATTCAGCTTCGCGGAAACCGCGCAGAAGGAAGTGATTCCGCTGATAATCTCCGTGTCATA
>Ga0137307_102703_pt1 | contig 11691 bp, 4 predicted proteins | sample NAcewD2O_March_2_FD_97180 | JGI IMG/M metagenome (GOLD analysis project Ga0137307, IMG submission 97180) | Mouse cecal microbial communities from Vienna, Austria - N-Acetylglucosamine amended D2O_March | ecosystem: Host-associated > Mammals > Digestive system > Large intestine > Cecum | place...
GCCCGCAGGTTCTCCATGCCGCTGCCCTCGTCGAAGAAGGCGTGGATGCCGAAGGGGTAGGCCTTGTCCGAGGGGACGGGGGCCTCTCCCGCGGGGCTCTCCGCAGGGGGCTCCTCTCCGGCGGACGGGGGGGCCCCGGCGGGGGCGGGGGGCGCCTCGGCGGGTTTTTCCGCGCCGCCTCCACCCTGAATTTTATCAATCAGACTATTAATTTTGTCCACAATACTGTCGATAGACACGGAGAGGGGTTCCCCGTTTTCTACCTTCTCGATCTCCCCGCGGAAGAAGTCCACGGCCTGGAAGATCATGTCGAACAGCTCCGGCCGCAGGGCCTCCGGCACCACGTCGATGGTCTTCTCCCGGATGATGAAGAAGAGATCCTCGATCCGGTGGGCCACCGTCATGAGGGAGTTGAACTCCATCATGGCCGAGGAACCCTTGATGGTGTGCATGATACGGAAGATCTCGTTGACGCTGTCGTCGGAGAACGTATCCGCCTGCTCGGCCGCCAGCAGGATCCCGTCGAGCTGCTCGAGAAGCGTGTTCGTCTCATACAAATACATATCCAGGATGCTGTCGTTGCCACTGCCCATATAAGCCACCTCTTCATAAAGATTGAATTCTTTTGGTGTTCCCGCGGGGGGCGTCTCAAAAAAGGGCATAGTGACCCCCGCGATGACTTCGTCAAAGTGGATATCGGCAGGACCGGACAAAAAATTAAGACGCCTGCAAACTTTTATTGACGGCTCGGTCAAAAAGGGGTATCCTGTTAGGGTATCCCGCTTTCTGACCGCGTTATATTTTTATTTTGGATTGGAGTGTCACATATGCCAGACCTGCTGGGCGTGACCAACCCGGTACCCGGGCACGAAAATGCCAATATCAACCGGAACATGCCGGTGATCCCCAACGACCCCCGCCTGCAAAACGCCGCGGACCCCACCCGGGTGACCCGGGGCGACAACCGCACCGAGCGGCAGGACGCCGGCGACGCCGCCGGCAGCGGCCGCGCGCTGCGATACGACTCCAACTTCGCCGCCTTCCTCCAGCGTTTGGCCGACAGCCCCGACATGGCCGCCTCCATGACCGAGCTCATGCGGGCCTATCAGGGCACCGTGGTCTCCTCCGGCATGGGGGAGGGCATGGCCGTGGACATGGCCGAGCTCATGGCCATGCTGAAGATGGACGAGGGCGAATTCGCCGCCTTCCTCCAGAACCAGGTCCAGTCCGGCAACCGCTTCACCGGCCCCCTCTTCAACGTATTGCGGGAGGCCTACGGGAAGAGCCAGTCGGAGGTGCTGCGCGGCTCCATCCTCCAGTTTTTGAAGCGCTACAGCGACTACTCCTCCTCCCAGCACATTCAGGGCAACCTCCTGCGGACCCTCACCCGGCTCACCCGGGCGGTGCCCGCGAGCTTCGGCAATAAGCTTTTGCCCATGGTCTCCGAGCTCCAGGAGCACTTCTCCTCCGGGGACCGGACCGCCGCCCTCAAGCTCCTCCAGGGGAGCATCCTCCCCTTCCTCTCCAACTACACCTCCCGGACCAACGACATGGGCCTCTCCCGGACGCTGATCTCCATGCTCGCCCTGGACGTGGCCCGGTATGAGAACGGGTCCCGGGAGAGCCTCCTCCAGACCTTCCACCAGCTCAGCGCCCACGCCCCCATCCGGGAGAAGCTGGGGGACCTCAGCGACGCGGCCCTCCTCCACGCGGTGGAGCACAGCACCTTCACCAAGGCATCGGAGACCGACCAGTTCGCAAACCAGCTTGCCAAGGCGGCCCAGCGGGCCCTCCGGGGCGGCGCGGGGGCCGACGCCCAGGACTCCTTTCGCAACATCGTCTCCGCCTTCCTCATCAACCAGAGCGTCTATATGCCCCTCAACCACATGATTATCCCCCTGGACTGGGAGGGGAAGCTGATGTTCAGCGAGCTGTGGGTGGACCCGGACGCGGAGGAGAACCTCAAGCAGGGCCGGGAGGGCCGGGACAACACCATCCGGTTCCTCTTTAAGATGGATATCCAGGGGCTGGGCTTTCTGGACATGGTCCTCTCCTGTCAGAAGGAGAACGTGGACCTCCAGCTCTACTGCCCCTACGCCATGGCCCCCTTCGCAAGTACGGTGCAGGCGGAGCTGACGCGCATCCTCACCGACAACGGCATGACCGCCATGAGCGTCCAGGTGCGGCCCATGGAGAAGCCGCTGCCCATCTCCGCGGTCTTCCCCAAAATCTTTGAAGGAGGGAGCAGTATCGATGTCAAGGCGTGATCGTTCCCGCGACGCCTCCGGCAGGGCGGTGGCCCTGCGCTACGACGGCGGCGGCGCGCCGGTGGTGGTGGCCTCCGGCATGGGTTATCTGGCGGAGAAGATTGTAGAGGTCGCTTCCGAGAGCGGGGTGCCCGTCTACGAGGACACCTCCCTGGCCACCATGCTGTCCCAGCTGTCCCTGGGGCAGGAGATCCCTGATTCCCTGTACCGGGCCATCGTGGAGATCTATGTGTACTTCCTCAATTTCGACCCCGCGGACCCGGACAAGGCCCGCCGGGAGCGGCAGGCCATGAAGGAGGCGGCCATCGCCGCCGCCCGGGCTGAGGAGGCCGAGGCCCGGGCCGCCGCCGCGGCTGTGGAGGCCGCAGAGAAAGGAGAGAGCTGATGGAACTGCTCTATCTGATTCTGGACGCCGAGGGCGTCCCCCTGACCCAGGGGGTGCTGGAGAACCTGCCCAACGCCTCCACCCTCCAGTTCCGGCTGCCGGAGGAGAACGGGGAGGAGCTCGCCGCCCTCCCCGGCCTTGCCGGCGGGGCGGAGGTGCAGATGGTGGGCCTGGACGACAGCTCCATCGCCCACCGGGGCGTCGTCACCCGCCGCCGGGGGAACCGTCTGGCCGTGCGCACCACGGCGGACCTTGGGCCCGAGGCAAGGGAGAACCTGCGCATCCAGACCAATTTCAGGAGCGTCATCTACCCCGTCTCCGGTGCCTGGCAGGGGCGGCGGACCGTGTGGGGCTACGACCTCAGCTGCGGCGGGGTGGCCTTCTACTGCGCCCAGCCCCTGGACATCGGCGAGGTGGCCGAGATGGTGCTGGTGGTCACGGACGAGCCGCTGCTGGTCCGCTTCCGGGTCCTGCGGCAGCTCCCCAGCGGAGACGAGCGGCCCCTCTACGCCGCCAAGTTCGTCGACCTCATCCAGGACGAGGAGTTCTTTATCCGCAAGGCGGTGTTCAATATCCAGGTGGGCGGCGTGCGGTGAGAGCGGTTCCCCGTTGATGGGGCCCCTACGGCCCCTCTGCCGTTGAACTCAGTTATTTTTTGTTCAAAAAAGCGGCGCGGCCACTTTTTTGATAGATCGCACCCCAACGAACAGAAAGGAGCACTCTATGCAAAAAACACAGCATGTGACAGGCCGGTCCCTGCGGGTCCGGGCGGTGTCCCTCCTGCTGGCCGCGGCGCTGACGCTGGGCCTGCTTCCGGGCGTCCCCGGCCTCGTGGGCACGGCGCGGGCCCACTGGGCGGACGACTATCTGTCCCAGCTGGTGGAGTGGGGCGTCATCCGCTCCGACCAGACCGGGAACCCCGACCAGGCCCTCACCCGGGCCGACTTTATGGCTATTACCAACCGGGCCTACGGCTACCATGAGCCGGGCCCCACCCCCTTCACCGACGTGGAGGAGGACGACTGGTTCTATGACGATGTGGGCATCGCCTACAACGCCAAGTACATCCTGGGCACCTCGCCCACCACGGCCTCCCCTAACGACACCCTTACCCGGGAGACCGCGGCCACCGTCCTGGGGCGCAATATGATGCTCCAGGAGTCCCCGGGGGAGCTCCTGGACTTCACCGACGCCCGGGACATCAGCTCCTGGGCCCACGGCACCGTGAAGGCATCCCTGGAGCACTACCTCATCGGCGGCTATGACGACGGCACCTTCCGCCCCCAGAAGGAGATCTCCTGGGGCGAGATGGCCGCCATGCTCACCCGCATCATCGGCACCCCCCTCCAGGAGGAGGGCGACTACGCCCTGGGCGGCGTGTACGGCAATGTCACCATCACCTCCCCCGGCGTGACCCTCCGGGACTCCATCATCAGCGGTGACCTCTACATCACCGGCGGCGTGGGGCTCGGGGACGTGAAGCTGGAGAACGTCACCGTCCTGGGCCGCATCATCGCAAGCGGCGGCGGCGAGAGCGAGAGCGGTCAGGCCAGTATCCTCCTGCGGAACGTCACCGCCGACGAGCTTCTGGTGGACAACCTCAACGAGAACACCGTCACCGTCCAGGCCGACGGCATCACCGAGATCGGCCGCACCACCGTGCGCACCAACGCCTACATCGAGGACAACACCCCTGACGGCATGGGGTTGAAGTACATCTCCCTTGAGGGCACCGGCGAGGAGGAGGGCGGCCTGCGCCTGGATGTGGCCGGCCGCATTGAGGAGGTCGTCAACAAGACCCCCAACTCCCTGGTCCAGGCCGCAAAGGGCACGGTGAAAAAGCTCACCGTGGACGAGGCTGCCACGGATTCCGACGTGCTCATCTCCCGGGGCGCAGTGGTCAAGGAGCTCAACCTTGACACCGCCACCGATGTCACCGGCGAGGGCGATATTACGAAGCTGGTGGTCAACGCCCCCGGCTGTACCGTGGAGCAGCTCCCCGACGAGATCATCATCCGTCCCGGCATTACCGCCATCATCCACGGCGAGGAGATGGACGCCGTGGGCGCGGAGGAGTCCACCCTCGATCCCCTGATCCTCGCCGGGTATCCCGAGGCCGCCGACGTGGCCCCCACCTCTGTTGAGGCCATCTTCGCCACCAACAAGAAGGGCACCGTCTACTGGGGCGTCAGCGACATGAACGACGGCTCCATCGCCACCGAGGACCTCATCAAGAACCCCACCTACGGCTCCATCGCCGTCAAGAACGGCAACGTGGCCATCCCCAAGGGCAACGACGAGGTGAGCGTACGCATCACCGGCCTCAAGCCCGGCACCAACTACTACCTCTCCGCCGTCCTGGTGGACGACCGGGGCGTCCAGAGCCCGACGAAGGTGGTCTCCTTCACCACGCCGGATGATTCCGTCCCCGCCTTTGCCAACGGCTACCCCTACATGTCCACCGTGGACACGCCGCCCACCATGAGCCAGGTGGTTGTCATGCCCACCAAGGACTGCAAGCTCTATTACGCCCTCCTGCCCGCCGGGGCCCAGCAGCCCACGGAGGAGGAGTTCCGCAATGCCAGCGTCTCCGGCGCTCTGGGATACGGCGTCATGGACGTCACCAAGAACGTGGAGACCATCTTCGGCGTCAACGACGTGACGCTGGAGGAGCAGACCACCTATGACCTCTACCTCTGGCTGGTGGACGCCGACGGCATGAATAAGGGCGCGATTACCAAGCTGAGCTTTACCACCTCCGACGAGACGCCGCCCTATTTCACCATGGCTCCCACCGTCAACAAGGTGGCCAACAACAGCGTGGGGCTGACCTTCGGCCTCAGCGAGCCGGGCACGGTCTACTGGGCCGTGGTCGAGGAGGGCACCGACTACCCCAAGCCCCGCCCCGGTATGGATCAGAGCAGCGTGGACCTCAATGACGAGTACTCCATCCTGCAGATCATCTCCGGACTGGGGGCGCTGAAAAACGGCAGCGTCCGTGTCAGCGGCAACAACCTCCAGGGGAACATCAACGTCACCGGACTGGAGCCGGAGAAGAGCTATGTGCTCTACTACGTGGCCCAGGACACCGCAGGGAACTACTCCGTGGGCGTGGAGTACCTGACCATCCACACGGAGGATGAGGGGATGCCCATCGTCAAGCAGCGCTTCAGCGACTACAACGGCGACCAGACCAAGGACCCCCTGCCCGATACGGACATCATCCTGGAGTTCAGCGAGAACGTCCGCTATGACGGCACCGGCGGCGGCGAGGGCTTCGTCCAGCTCTATGAGAAGGTGAAGACCTCCACCGGCACCGAGAAGGAGGACGCCATCCGCGATCTGGCCACCTCCCTTGCGGGCGCGATCTGGCTCTACCAGCAGGGCGACGAGCCCAAGCCGGTGAAGGTCACGGTCAATACCGAGCCGGTCAAGGAGAACCAGACCAAGGACTGGGTCCTGGACTTCACCCAGGCGAAGGTGGAAAACATCAACGGCAAGGTGGAGGTCACGATCCCCAAGAGCGCGGTGAACCTGGACAGCGGCGGCATCTACTACTTCGAGATCCACGATGTCACCGACACATCCCTCAAGCAGAACAAGATCGAGCCCAATCCCGCCGGACATGATGACGACTCCGTGAAGGCCGGGCATGTACTGCCGGTCTTTACCACGGTGTTTGCCCAGGTGTCCCTGCGGCAGTTCGCCATCACCGATTTGCCCAAGGACGCCCAGGGGAACGATGTGCCTGTCGATTTTGCCTTCCGGGCCACCCCTGTCTCCACCGAGAAGGTGGCCGACGGCATGGGCTACGACTTCCTGATGTGGGCCGACCGGGATATGTACTACGACCTCTATATCCGGGTTAACGGGGAGAAGACCTGGCAGAAGATCAATAACAGCAGCCTGAGCATCCCCGCCCAGGATGAGACGCTGGGCGGCAAGAGCCTGAACCTGGACTTCTACACGCGTACTGCATCACAGATTCCGGCGCTTAATACGTTTGAGAAGAAGGGTTACGAGTTCGCTGTTTCCGTCACCCGCCTGGAGGATTCCGATGCGGAGCCCACCGAGCGCAGCAGCTGGACCGGAGACGTCAACTTCTACGTCGATGTCTCTGCCGGAACCCGGAGCAACCTGAATAACCTGGCGACGGGCCTTACACGGAAAAAATGGGATGATTTCCAGGCAAATGGCATTGCAAACAACGGCGGCGCCTCTATCGGAAGTATCCAGGGCGGCGGCAAGGAGCTGCAGATGAAGGCCTCCTTCAGCGACACCCGCCTGCCGGAATTCATCACCCCAAATCCTTTCATCACGCCCAGTGACACCTCTGCTGAGATCGACGTGCAGATGACCCGGGCGGGCACCATCTACTGGGTGGCGGCCCCGGTAGGCGTCATCCACACGGCGGCGGATATTGGCTCCGGCGGCGGAGAGAAGATCAACGAGGAACTCAAACCCTATATCCCGGAGAGCGGCCCCTATCCCGAGCCGCCCGTCCCCGCAGTGCGGCTTCCGGGCAATATGGACATCTACCGCCAAGGTTATAACAACCCCAGAATTAAGAAGGGTGTGGTCAACTACGGCGGTAACGGAGAGGTGGAGACCATCATCCCCAAAGACCTGGAGCCCAGCACGGACTATTACGTCTACTTCGTCCTGCGCGGTTCCTCTCAAAACCTTTCTCCGGTGTATGTCTATAAGTTCACTACCGCCAAGGTGGACCGGCCCCGTATCACACTGGATCACGGCGGTGTAGGCGTTGTGGACGTGTCCACAGACAAGGACTCTGTACTCAACTATGTCATTCTCACCAGCACAGAGCTGAAAAAGGCGGCAGAATTCGGCGACAGCTATATGCTCAACGATCACAGCAAGTTCCCCGTTCCCTCCGCCTACTCGGGCTACACCGTCCTCAAGGCCCTCATTGAGCCCTATAACTCCAGTATCTCGGGCGATACGAACTTCGGCCCCGAGTGGAACGGCTACTCGATCTTTGACGTGTACGCCAGCGACAATGTGAAAAACAGTATCCAGAACTATATCCGCCAGAACTTCCCCACCTCCCAGGTCCTCTCCAAGGAGACCTTCCGGCTGGATGCCAACATCTCCCAGAAGACCAAGACTGACGGGATGAAGCCCAATGACACCCACTATATCCTGGCCGTGGCCCACCACAAAAATACGGACCAGGGTTTGGCCTACGATTCCTACCGGGCCCAGGAGAACATCGTCATTCCGGATACTGTGGCTCCGAAGCTGGTCGGAAAGGTCAGCACAGTTATCATCAAGCAGGAAGGTACAGACCCCACGACAGCTACCGTTACCGGAACGGTGTCCTTTGGATTTGACAAGCCGGTCTACTGGTCGGCGGACCGCTCATCCGGCTCCGCAACACCGGTGGTCAACCGCGAAGGCGGCGGTTCGGGGTGGATGAGCATCACAGCCGACCTGGGCGGCAGTGCCACAGGCCTGAAGGTCAACAATCCGACCAACAACCAGACCTCTGCGGCCAGCAGCTTCTCCCTGTCCTTTACAAATCTCAAGCTCAACAGCACAATCGTCCTCTTCAACAGCGGTTGGATTGCCAACTCCAGCGGCAACTCCGACGAGAAGAAGCTGACGCTTCGCTTGGTCTACGGGCCTATTGACAATCCCAATAACCTCGAGCTGAACGGCTTCTACTTCGTTGTGGACGAATAAATCACCAACCACTCTGCGGGGGCGGGCACAGCCCGCTCCCGCATCCCTGTGCAGGGAGAGAACCTGCGATATGTAAAAAGGAGCGCAGTATGAAAAAAGTATTCACATCCCTGACTCTGGCGTGTCTGCTGGTGCTGGCGCTTTGCACCTGGGCCCAGGCTTCAGACGCCCCCCTGGCCCTGCGGGTCACGGTGAACGGGCAGACCATGGGCTCCAGCGGCCTGCTGCTGGACCCGGAGGAGAGCCGCACCGCCCTGGCCGCCATTCAGCCCAATGACGACAACCGGCCCCTGGCCTGGCGGTCCTCGGACTCCAACATCGTCTCCGTGACCAGCTCCACGGACGGCCGTACTGGCTTTATCAAGGGCCTCAACCCCGGCAAGGCCACGGTGACGGTCAGTGCCGACGGCATCACGCCGGTGAACTTTGAGGTGACGGTCAGCGGCATTGTTACCGCCACCGATTCCATCACCATCAAGGAGAACGAGGCCGTGCTCCTTGCCAACGTGGCGGAGCTGGGGCTCCAGACCTTCGGCGCGGTGGACGGCAACGCAAGCTTCACCATCGCCACGGACAAGGCCAATGTGGCCCGGGCCACGGGCCGTACGCTGGCGAACCTCACCGTGGACGGCGTGGCCCCGGGCATCGCCCGCATCACCATCACCTCCACCGTGGGGAGCAAGAGCTATCAGAAGTCCTTCTCCGTGACCGTGGAGAGCAACGAGGCCGAGCCCATCCGGGGCGACGCAAGCACCACCAATCCCCTGAAGTTCTCCACGCTGGAGTCCAAGATTGCCGCCCAGTGCAAGGAGCTCATCAGCGGGGAGAACAACACCCTCGCCTCCATCACCGGCGTACGGGTGAGCCCCAACGAGGGCATTTTGTATCTCAATTACAAGTCCCCGGAGGACCCGGGCGCGGGAGCGGGCCCGGCGGTGCCCTACTCCCCCGCCTCTGCGGCCCGGGGGCCCTACATCTCGGACCTGGTCTTCGTGCCCAATGCCCTCTACCGGGGGGAGACGGCCACTATCACCTTTACCGGCACCTCCGCCGGGGGCCGGACCTTCAAGGGCAAGATCCTGGTGACCCTGGAGGCCGCGAGCACGGACCTCACCATCACCGCCGACCATGGGAACCCAGTGAAGCTCTCGGGCACTATGTTTGACAAGCTCTGTCAGGACACCACCGGCACCAGCCTGGACTATGTGATCTTCACCCTGCCCAACGCCAACCAGGGCGCCCTGTACCGGGACTATGTCAATAACCTCAACTACGGCTCCAAGGTCAATGCCACGGACCAGTACAAGACCCGGGATATCAACACGGTGACCTTCGTCCCCGCCAACGGCTATGTGGGCAGGGTGACCATCGGCTACGCCGGTTACAGCGCCGGGGGACAGAAGTTCAACGGCGAGCTCATCGTCAACGTCACCCAGTCCTTGGATGCGGCCATCTCCTACAATGACAACGGCTCCCGGCGGATCGGCTTCCGGGCGGAGGACTTCTCCCGCTTCTGCGGCGCGGCCACCGGCGGGTCCATCGACTATGTGAAGTTCACCCTCCCCGCCTACTCCCAGGGAACGCTCTACTACGGCGGCGCGGCGGCGGAGGAGAACAAGGAATATAAGCTCTCCGACCTCTCCGCCCTGTCCTTCGCGGCGGCGGACGGGTTCAGCGGCACGGTGCGCATTCCCTTTGCGGGCTTCGACCTGGCCGCCAACCCCTTCAACGGCACGGTAGAGCTCCATTTCCAGTCCAGCACCAGCTCCAGCGGGGACATCACCTATGTCTGCAAGCCCGGAGATTTTGTCAAGCTCTCGGTAACAGACTTCAACAACCTCTGTCAGACCCTCACCGGCGGACGGCTCCACTATATCACGTTCCCCTCCCTGCCGGACCTGACGGTGGGCACGCTCTACCATAACAAGACCAGCACCAACGGCATCGGCACCCGGGTAGGCCGGGATATCAAGTACTACCAGAGCACCACGCCCTATCTGACCCACCTGTCCTTCTGGGCCACGGACAACTTCCAGGGGAGTGTGGAGATCCCCTTCAACGGCGCGTCGGTCTCCGGCTCCACTTTCAGCGGTCTGATGGTCATTAGCACCTCCGGCGGGCAGGGGACCAGCACCAGCGCTCCCAGCGCTGTGACCTATACCACCAGCGGGCGTCAGCCGGTGAAGTTCCAGGGGGCGGATTTTGAGGCATTCAGCCGTTCCGCGTCCAACGCGGCGCTCAACTACGTGCGTTTCACGCCTCCGGCGGCCAACCAGGGGATGCTCTATTACAACTACCAGTCCGAGGACGCCCCCACGGCGGTCAGCGACGACACCAGCTATTATCTCAACGGGCAGTACTCGGTGGGGAAGATCACGTTTGTTCCCAGCGCCGGGTTCTCCGGGGACGTGGACATCCCCTTTGAGGGCTGTTCCATCTCCGGCGGTCAGTTTCAGGGGACGGTGCGTATCAGCGTGCGCAACGCCACCGCCGGAACCTCGGTCCGGTATGAGACGTTCGGCTCGCCGGTGAAGTTCAAGGCGGAGGACTTCCTCGCCGTGGCCGGGAGCAACCGGCCCGCCTCCATCCGCTTCAGCGCGGTCAGCGACAAGGATAATCTCTCCGGAAAGCTCTTTTATCAGTACCAGACGCCCATTCTCTATGGGGCTCTCGCCTCCACCACGGTGGACTACGCCATGAGCGGGCAGAATCCGGTGAGTTCTCTCTCCTTTGTGCCCAAGGCGGGATATCGGGGCACGGTGACGCTGCCCTACACCGCCACCAACTCTGACGGCACCCAGTATACGGGGCAGGTAGTGATCAACGTGGACACGCCCCTGTACTCGTCCTATTTCAACGACCTCTACGGCGCGAACACGGACACCCTTGCCGCTGTGGACTTCCTCTACACCCAGGAGGTCGTCAACGGCATGAGTCCCGGGCAGTATGGGCCCCAGCTGTCCATCCGCCGCGGGGACTTCTGCCTGATGCTCTTTAGGGCCTTCCAGTTTGCGGGGGCGGGGTCCACCCAGTCCTTCCGGGACGTGCCGGGGGATGCCTACTACGCCCAGGCGGTGAACACGCTGCGGTCCCTCGGGATCGTTGACGGCGTAGGGGGGAACCTCTTCATGCCGGACGGGACCCTCTCCCGGCAGGACGCGTCGCTGATGGTCCAGCGGACCCTGCGCACTGCGGGGCTTCCCGCTGCGGACGGCAACGCCGGGGTGCTGACCAACTATCCTGATGGTCAGCAGGTGGCTACTTACGCCGTCGGCGGCGTGGCCTGTATGGTGGAGCAGGGGCTTCTGCCTGACGTCTACGGGCAGCTTGCGC
>Ga0137307_102704_pt1 | contig 11689 bp, 8 predicted proteins | sample NAcewD2O_March_2_FD_97180 | JGI IMG/M metagenome (GOLD analysis project Ga0137307, IMG submission 97180) | Mouse cecal microbial communities from Vienna, Austria - N-Acetylglucosamine amended D2O_March | ecosystem: Host-associated > Mammals > Digestive system > Large intestine > Cecum | place...
CGACGCTTATATGTTTGAAATGCTTGTTTTAGAAAGTTTTCAGGCAGGGCTATCGTGGGAGTGCGTTTTGAACAAGCGCGAAGCGTTCAGGGTTGCATTCGACGGTTTCGATTATGTAAAAATCGCCTTATATACACAGGACAAAATGGACGAACTTGCAAATAATAAGGGAATAATTCGCAACCGCTTAAAGATAAAAGCGGCGGTAACCAACGCGGAGGTATTTATAAAAATTCAGTCCGAGTACGGCTCCTTTTCAAATTATATCTGGCATTTTACAGACGGTAAACAGGTAGTTAACCGCGACGGAATAGTCCGTCCGACTTCGCCTTTATCAGATACCGTTTCAAAAGATTTACAACGGCGCGGTATGAAGTTTGTAGGGTCGACAATCATTTATTCCTATCTGCAGGCAATAGGAGTAATCGACGACCACGAACCGAACTGTTTTTGCGCAAAATAAACTAAGATACTGAGTATGAAAATCTAAATAGTATTAACGGTTGCGGCATAAAACTGCAATCGTTTTTTATTGCAGACACACTCTATGTCATTCTATGAGAGCAGAATTTATCTTGTTGTGTCTAACTCTGTTTTTTAGAAAGCGAAAGCGGAAGACAAATCAAGTCCCGTCTTGGCAAGCGTTATAATGATCGAAAAGGGCAACTAAAGAAAAATTTGCCCTAAAAATGGCAATTCGGGATATAAAAAGACGCACGCATTGGAACTTTTGCACGTTTCTTTTGCGTGTGTCTTGGTGGTGCGGATGACAGAACTTGTCCGATTGTAAAGCAACGGTAAGCGTAGCAAAGCGGAGCGCTACATTATTTCAAACTATCCCAGTTATACACACTCAAAGCGGCTGATAAATAAGGAAGACATTGAAAAAGACGGGGGTTACTCCGTCTTTTCAATGGCGACTAAAAAGCTAAGCCGCTAAACTGGTGCGGATGACAGGACTTGAACCTGCATGGTTTCCCACATGAACCTGAATCATGCGCGTCTGCCAATTTCGCCACATCCGCAAGTAATATTGAGTTAAAAATAGTGCAAAGTCAAAGACTTTGTGCGCATGGCGCGTCTGCACGAGCCGAGCGAAGCGACCGCCCTCGCGGAACGCGAGTATTTCGCCTTTTCCCGATAGGGACTTCGCAATTTATTGCGAAACATCCGTAACGCAAAAAAATCACTGCAATTTTTACACGCCGCAGTAACAGGCGAGGCGATACTTAAAGTAAACTTCGCAATTAACAAAGGAGGCGTCAAAGATAGTTTAGCATATCTTTGCCATAGTATTATACTTTATTTTTTGTCTTTTCGCAAGTGTTTTGTAAATATATCTTTGATCATATCATAAAATGAATAAACTGTTTAAGGAACAATATTTTATGAGTTTTATAGGCGTAATAGATAGCGGAGTGGGCGGACTTACAATTTTAAAAAGTTTACGGCGTCGCTACAAGTATAATTTTTGCTATATTGCCGATCACGCGTTTTGTCCGTACGGAATAAAATCCAATCAGGAAGTTTTTGCCCGTGTAGACAAATTAACAGCTTATCTAAAAGCCGAAGGCGCGCAAGCGGTGGTAATTGCTTGCAATACCGCCTCTGTATATGCAAAACAACTTTCAAAATTGCACAATGTTCCCGTTTTTGACGTTATTGTGCCGACTTGTCAGCAAATTATCGGCAATTGTAAAAAAGTTGCATTGCTTGCAACGGATGCAACAATACGAAACGGAATGTATAAGACAGTATTGTCTGAATACGGCATAGAAGTTGTAAATTTTCCTTGCAGCAGTTTTGTTCCTTATGTAGAACAATGCAAAACCGATTCTTCCAAATGTTTACAGACAATCAAAGAAACGCTGTCAACTCTGCCGGAAGAAAATGCCGATGCGGTAATACTCGGCTGTACGCATTTCCCGCTGCTTAAACGGCAAATCGCTCCCTATTGCGGCACGGCGCAAATTGTAGAGTGCGTTTGCAATCTTCCGTCAGATATATTGCAACAAGAACAATTACCGAATATAATCTATTTAACTACAGGTAATGTTAAATTTGCCAATAAAGCCGCAAAGCCTTTCGACAACGTATGCTTTAACAAACTTTCAATTTAAACATTCTGCATCGTCTTTTTTATTGACCGTTGCTTTTAGCAAAAGTTTATCAATTATTTTCGATTGCTGTACAATGCCTACAAGTATGCCGTTAGCGGCCAAATTAAGAAACAAGTAGGGCATTCTCCCGATAAGATATACCCAAAAGCTCTTTCTTATTCCGCCTTTGTCCATTGTAAAAAATTGCCACAGCCCTATAGGCGACGGATCTACGCCTACAATAACCTGTAACCACAGTCCGAAAGTATTCAGTCCTAACGAACATACAATCAAAAATGTCGTAAGCGATAAAATCAGTTTTACAATTCTGTTTAGTTTAGTTTTATATATAAGCGCAGGTATCAGCCCCATAAGCATATAAGACAATCCCATAAACCAGTTGTAAGCCCCGAACGGGTGAATAAAATGTCCTATCAAATCGCCTAAAAAACCTACTGCAACAGCCGGTAGCGGACCCAGATAGATACCTGCAATAAAAGCAAAAAATATAGTAAAAGAAACTGCATTGCTGGGCGTTATGGGAATAGTTAAAAAATTCGCCACGATAGACAGCGCCGTCAGCATTGCCGTCAACGCCAATTTATAAGTTTTGTTCATAAAAAAAACTCCTTTTGCTATTTTGCAAAAGCAGTCCGTAGTGTGATTAAACACGTTTACTAAAAAAGAAACTCGCAAATGAAGCCAATGTCTTTTGTTCGCAACGGACTATACGAACGCACCGCAGAACAAATGGGTTCTTTCGTTTATGCTTTTTCCTAAGCATAACACTTGACGCGCGTCGTCAACTTTGCTGATTTCAGTATAATTCTTTTAGTTTGCATTGTAAACAGTTTAAAACAAAATTTTTACCAAACATTTTATTTGCAATATTAAATTTGCATAAATATTTAACTATGCCGCAAACTATCGTTATGATTATCATTTTTATCAGAGCAATTATACTGTTTGCGGTATTGCTGTTTGCAATAAGACTTATGGGTAAGCGTCAGATAGGCGAAATGGAACCGTTTGAACTTGTAATTACGCTTGTTATCTCCGAACTTGCCTGTATTCCTATGGCGGACAGGTCTATTCCCATAACATTCGGTATTGTGGCAATACTTACAATGTTTGTAATTCACCAGCTTATTCTACTGCTTTCGCACAGCGATAAACTTCAGGGTATCATTAACGGTAAACCTGTAATGGTAATAAATCCCGACGGTATAGACGTAAAACAACTTAAAAGCCTGAATATGCACGTCAACGACATTCTTCAGGCAATGCGCGCGGCAGAATATTTTTCGTTGGAAGAAATAACCTACGGAATTATGGAAACAAACGGACAGCTGACGGTTGTATCTAATAAGCAAATGGAAGAAAAACAGCAAACTCTGCCTGTTCCCGTCATACTGGAAGGCAAGTGGAATCCCGAAAATATCGAAAGCAACGGTTTTTCGCAGGAAAATCTTAAACAACTGTTAAATAAAGAACGGCTTAAAATCAAAAATGTCGTCTTGCTTGCTATTGACGAAAACAACCGAATGACTTTGCAGGTTCGCAATAAACCGATTCAATTTAAAAATGTGGAGGTAAAGCGTCAATGACAAAAAACATTTGGGCAGGGCTTATAGCGTTAGTACTGGTAATAGCCTGCGGCGTTTTAGAAGTCGTTTTGCTTAGCAGACAATACGAAAAACTTTCTCAGTATTGCGGCGAAGTTATGGTAAAATGCGAGTCGGAAACACTGACTTTAGACGAATATAACGACTTCCGCGAAAGTTGGGTGAAACTGCGCGAGACAAGCGAAATTTTCTTGCCGCATATTGACGTGTACGAAATAAATTTGCGTTTTGCCGAAGGTCAGGCGTATGCGGAGCAGTCCGACTTCGACAATCTTTATGCACAGCTAGCCGTAATAGACGAGTTGCTGGAATATGTGCCGCACCTGATGAAACCGAGTTTTAAACACATTGTTTAATAGGTTTTAATACAGTAAATTATTGCGGCAAAAGCCGTGCAATAAGCCAATGCAATTGTGTGAAACAACGCCGATTTTTCAAAAGAATTATTGCCGTATTGCGAGGCTAAATTTAATTTTCCGATACGGTATTGTTGATAGTTTAAAAATTTAATTCCGTAGCAATTCTTGTTTAGCAAATTTCGGCGTTTAAAAAGCGTATCCCTTTTTCTAAATTTCGGGATACGCTTTATTGTCGTCTTTTGCAATAAAAATTGCCGAGCCTCCGATTTGTAAAAACAAGTTGCTTTCTAATATCTCACAACCAATTCGTTTTCGTCGCTTTTAAGTTTTGTCGGATAAAAAGGTTGGTAACACTGCGCGCCGTTTAACGTCATAGAATGCACCGTGGACTTAAAAAACGTCGTGTCGATACGTTTTCCGTCAAGGTTGATTGCAAACTGTTCAAGGACGTTCTCCGCCGTTACTTTGGGGTATATCTGTACTTTTCCCGACGAAATAGAAAGTCCGTACAAGTTTTCAAGTTGAGAGACATAGTACCAGCATTTTGGAATACCGTATTGGTTGCACAAGTCTTTAAGGCGGGCTTTAGACGGGTTAGTCATAGTAATTGCGCCTATTGCTTGAGCGTATGCGTACAGTTTTGCATCGCTTGTAATTTGTTTCTTTATTACGTTGTATTCTACAAGATATTTTACTTTGTCGCTACTTGAAAGTTGCGATAATTTCTTTAAGGCAAGCGCTTTAATGCACAAGTCTTTATCTTCAAATTTTTCGTAGAATAAAACCCCGTTGACTGCTTGACGGAATTCTTCGGGCAAGTCGTCGTTAACCAAATTTGTATAGTATGCGTACGTTAGAGGAAAGGTCAGACGGTCGGAAAAACTTTTCTTCTTCCCAGTATTGTCGTAATAATAAGTCGTTTGGTTTGTTTTAAAGCGGTCAAACAAATAGTTTCTCACAAACTGCGGATTTGTGTAGCAGATTGCGGCAACAGTCAAACTGTCTGCGCGCTTTAAAAAGTTACTGAGACAAAAAACGTTTTTGTCGTTTATATAGTTTAAATAGGTCGAAACCAAACTTTCCCTTATGATAGGTGCAGAAGCAGGCGCGGCGCTTTGAGATTTTATCCGTAAACTTACCGCGTTACTGTTTGCAAAACAAATTGCAAGGCAGGTGCCTGCGTCCAAATTGTCAGAAAGTTTGTACCTTAATTTATCTTCGTTGCATTCGAGTGCGCTGGTAGTGTAACTTTCTATTTTGCCGTCGCATTCTATTGTGTACTGTCTTTCTCCGTCGTCAATATTAAATACTCCGTTATTAAAACAAACCTTTGAAATTTTTTCAAACGGAAACAGAAACAGTATTCTGCAAGGTTTATCGGTAGAAACTCGGTATATTTTTCCGTTCTCGTGATAGATAGCGCATTCCGTTGCGCCTTTTCTGTAACAAAGCCTGTCAACGTCAATATGAAAGTTATTTCCGCTGATTTTGTCTATCAGTCCGTTTTTAACGGTGTACACGCTTTCGCCTTTTAACCCGAATACAAAGCCTTTAATAAGCGTTGCCGAATTGCCCGCATTGTCAATAAACGTGGCTTCGTCCGCGTTGCCCAGTTGGTAGGAGTAATTCAGTTTTTCGGACATTACCTGACGCGGTTTTTTTAATACGTATCCCTTAGAAGAAAGGTTAAGCGTTATCTCGGTACGCCTTATATTGTGAGATTGCTCGTCGTAAATAAAAGGACATTTAGTTGAACCGAAATAGTAAAGATTTTCCAATTCTCGCGCAAGGTCGGGAGAATTATCCGCATAAGCAGTTACTATGTCAAAACTCACCGACGAATTTTTTTCTACCGTAAAATCGTAATTTAAAGCGTTTGAACCGTAACAGGGCGCTATTGCATTGTCGTATACCAATGCCGTTGCAATATACAGGTTTTCCGTTTTAGACGCCAAACACAAAGCGTTATCCATATTGAAGTAATCGTATTTGCTGCTGTCGGCTTTGACGGGAATTTCTACGGAAAATTTGCGCGTAGTTTTTCCTTTGTTGGTTATTGTAACGTTGCGTATTTCGCTGTTGTTTAACAGAAAATACCGCATTTTTATGTCTACCGTTTTTGCCGTCGAGCAAAATTCAGCAGTAGTGTTTCCAAAACGGCTTTTAACAAAAGTGTCGAAAACGTTTCTGCCGTTGGCGTAAATATACGGTTTCACGTCTGCATAAGTCGTTGTTCCTTTAAACTTTGTTGCCGAGTTACCCATACAATCTACCGCCGAAATCACGTTAGCTGTTTGATAAGAGCATTGAGAGTATTTATCGTTTTCGATATAGTTTTGTTTTAACAATTCCGGATTTAAAAGTCGGGCAATGCACAATGAACCTATTTGTTTGCTTTTCAGAGTTTTGATTGCCGCCGCGCAAAAATAATTTATTTTGTACAGTTCAACGGCGTAAGGCAAATAATTTGCTTCGCGCTCGCTTAGTTGTAATATGTTGATTGCGGAATTTTGCAGTCTTAGTAAAGTTTGTTCTTCCACAGCAAATTGAGTGCATTTTGCAATCAGTTCGGCGACGGTTTCTAAACGCGTTCTTCCGTCGCTTGCAGGAAATGTCAAATATTTTTTCTCAAATACTTGTTTCAGTTTTTTATAATTTGTCCAATAAAAATTAAAACGGTCTTTGATAAGCATTGCCTCAACGTTGTTGCCGCTTTTTAACGCTAATTTATTCAAGTAGAATTCTGTAGTAACCGTGTCTGCTTGCAATCTTTCGGGAAAATACTTACAGGCAAGTTTTTCTAACTGTTTTAAGTATTGTGCTTCGGTAGTGGGCAGACTGAGTAGTTCGTCAAAAGCATTTTGATTAAAAGTCCACTTGATATTGCTCAATAAAAAATTTGTAGTCATAATTTTGTCCTCGCGTACAAATTGTTGACACTTTTTTGCGTGTTTACTCAGCCGAAGAACAAAATTTTGTATGTAATAGGTAAGCATAGTGATTGAGTAATAATTATTTTTATACAATAAACAGCACTAAGCAAACAAAAAGACGTCGAAGCGGTTATTCTTCAACGTCTTATTATAAAATTGTCTAAAAAAAACTTTGTGCGTTCAATTATACGGTCTATTAAAATATTATTGTTTTTTTGTTTTTCTTTTGTAGCAGTTATCTAACATCAATTGCTTTTTGTTTTCTAAAATGTAATCCAAGTTTTCAACGACTACGTTAAACTTTTTAAACGTTTCTAGCAAATTGCTGTCTAATAAAAAGTGTATGTCGTTTTGGAATTCTTCGGGGAAGTCGTCGCGTCTGTTCAGACGACTTTTAACCATAATTGTCAGCGGATGCGAAGTTTTGCGGTAAAAAGGAACGGCTACAAAATTAAGTTCCGCGTAACTTAAAGAGAGTTGCGGAACGTTAGCAGACGGAGAAACCGTATCGCTAAACGGGTCGGCGTTGCTCGGCATATCTTCAAATACTTGGGAAATGTCGTTTGACGGAGTTTCGTTGTAGTTAAAGTCAATGTATAAATTTACTCCGCTTGGCGTAAATTCTACATCGTATCCGTTTCCGCCTTCGCCGTAAACATCGGGATACAATTCGCGCTCCGCTTTGATTTGTTTTTGCAGTTCCGCCTTGACTTTCTTTCTGATTGTCATATGCGAAAGATCTGTAAAATCAAACGGGCAATTTACCGCATAAAAGTCAATTTCTTTTTTGAAAACAATTCGCGATAGTACCAAAATTGCAGTAATACCGCCTATGCATATAACTCCGAATACAGATAGGCAAGCAATGGTAGCGGGGCTCAAATTATCTCCGTCTCCGCTTGCTACTATTGTTAAGGCAATAACGCAAATAAACAGTAGGGCAATATATACGCACACGGCAATGTTCATTTTTTTTCTTTGCGGACAAGTAGGCTGTCTGCTGTAAGCAAAATCGCTGAACTGTTTATCTAAAGGACGTTCGGTAACGGGGTTAATATTAACGCGCCAAATAAACAATGCCAGAGTTGCCGCGGCAAGTATTCCCGTGCAAATTGCCGAAACGGTTATCATTTCTTTGTTTTCTGCTCTGAGAGTTTCAAGAGTAGCGTTGTAGTCTACGATAACGTTACCGTCTTCTTCAAATCCTATAGCCCACAAATTGTTTATTGCAAAAGTTTGCTGTGTCGTAATTACCGTAACGGTCTTTTTAGAATCGATGTAATTGTTCCAGTCTATATCACTGTCAAACACAACATTATACGTTGATTCGCCGTCTTCTGTTTTGACGGTTATGTAATCTATGTCGTCCTCGTGTTTGACTTTGGTAATAGTTCCCTTAACATTGTTTGTATTGCCGTTAAGGTTTTGCTTTTCTATCATTTTGGTAGAAACAAGCATAAAAATCATACAGCAGCAAAAAATAAACGTTACTACTGCGGCAAGTTTGAGCCTTCCTATAATCTTTTTTTCTACGGTAACAGTGTTTTTCATAATATTGTCCTTTATACGTTAAGCAAGGTTAAATCCTGTCCTACAAAACTGTCGATGATTTTATCGGCTTTGTCAGTAAAATAGGTTTGGAGACCTATACAGTACATTTGCGCGTTTTTTGCGCCGGTAACGCCCAGAATCGAATCTTCGAATACAATGCAGTCGCAAGGCGCAACTCCCATACGCTTTGCCGTTTCCAAATATATTTCGGGGTTGGGCTTTCGGGGGAGTTTATCGTTGCCGTCTACAAATGCGGAAAAGTAGTCGTACAATCCGAAACGTTTGGCAACGCCCGTACTGCTTGCGCTTGCCGAAGCAACTGCGCAGGGAATATTGTTTCTCTTCAGAAGTTTAAGAAAATCTACAATTCCGTCCATAATATCGTTTTTATTCAGCTTTTTAATTTCAACGGCAATTTTTTCTTCTCTGATTTTTACATATTTGTTCATATCTTCGTCGGACATTGTTTTACCCGCTTTTTTAAACAGATAAGGTATAACTACCGTTCTGCCCGCGCTTTTAAATGGCGCATATTCTTCGTAAGTTAGAGTAGTGCCTATTTCTTCGGCAACTCTAAGCCAGCCCGAGTAGTGATACTTTTCGCTGTCGATTATTACTCCGTCAAAATCGAATATACAAGCTTTTTTCATAAATAATATAATAATATATATTTTTATTTTTGACAAGTCTTGTACCGAACAATATGCAAACAGAAAATAATAATTATCCGCTATCAAAAAGCGGTGTGCAAGCAATATGCCGTTTAGATAAATTTTATTAGTCGATTTTATTCGTTTTTTTTTTTTTTGCATAAAAAAGCCTGCTCTCAAGCTGTGAGAACAGGCGGTAAAATTTTTTTACATATTATTTTTCAAAAACTTCATCGTATACTTTTTGCAATGTGTGCGGCAGATTTGTCATAATGCCGTCCGCGCCTATACCGATAAGATATTTCATATCGTCTTCGTCGTCAATGGTCCAGTAGTGTACGGCGATATTGTGTTTGTGAGCAACGTTTACAAACCATTTTTTATCTAAATGTATTATTGACAGACTCATAGGAATTTGTAACACTGCAACGGGTTCGGAATACAGTGCGTCAAGTCCTAACGCTCCCGAAAACAGTAAAAGTCCTACGCCGACGTATTCGGGGGAACATAACAAATCAGGATGACTTTCTTTCGCTATTCTCTTTATTTCTTTGTATATTTCGTTATGAAAGGACGCAAGTACGACTCTGTTAAAGGCGTTATGTTCTTCTATAATTTTAATAACGGCGTGCAACGCTTTCATTCCGGTTTCGCCGTCCTGCTTAATTTCTACGTTAACCGTATTGTTCGGAAAAGATTCCAAAACGTCCACAAGGCGCGTAACCATAAAAATTTCGGGGTCGCGGTTGGGCAGTCCGTTGGGGTAATTCGGAACGTCGCTCGGGCGTACCTCTACATTTCTGTAATCTTTGTATTTTGTTTTGTCTTTATATTCGCCGTCAACTTTTGTATTGTAGTACCCAAAGTCAACTTTTTGATTTTTTAAGTCTTCGTAGGTCCAGTCGGCAATCGCTCCGCTTGCGCTTGTTCGTCTGTCAAGCGTGGTGTCGTGCGACATAATAATTACGCCGTCTTTAGTAATAGATACGTCCATTTCTAACATTACGTCAGGGTCTACCGAGTAAGCATTGTAGCACGCTTCAAGCGTATTGTCGGGAAATTCTCTGTTGCCTCCGCCGTGAGCAATCAGCAGAGGTCTCGAATTTTTTTCTATAACGAACGGATTGTTCTCTACGCAGATATGCCGCGGCAAAAGTGCGAATATCAAGTAAACAACGAGAATGCACGCGATAACTATGCAAAAAACTTTCCAATTAAATTTTCTTCTGATTTTAGGCATAAATTTTAAATCCTTTTTCTTTTATTTTAACATAAAGAACAAAAATATACAACAGGTGTTTTCTATCAGTATTACGGAGTTGGTTTTGCCGGTGTTTAAACTTGCATTATCACGTCAAATATAGTAAGTGTTAAAAATAGGTTTTATTGTAAAATAAAATAATTTCGGTAGAGCGTATAGTTTGCTGACGGTAATTGTGGCATAAACATTGTGTATTAGTAAAATAAATTTCGGTTCGGTATTCTAATTTAATTGATAATAAGTCATTGATTATTGTTAAATAAAAAATCACTGTTTTTACTTGCAATTGTTAACAATTTTGTATATACTATACATATACTCTGTGGGGGTATATTTAAAGGATGCGTTTTGTTTTCTGTCAAAACCTCTGCTCATACTGAGTTTTAGATATAAAAAAACGTTTTTAGGAGTAAATTTTGAAACAACAGTTTGATATAACGGGTATGACTTGTTCTGCCTGTTCTGCACACGTTGAAAAAGCGGTAAGCAAAGTCGTCGGCGTTAAGAAAGTCGCCGTCAATCTTCTTGCTAACAATATGTTAGTTAATTACGATGAAAAAATAACAAATCCCGATGCCATAATAAAAGCCGTGGTACAAGCGGGGTACGACGCAACGCTTAAAGGCGGCGAAAAAACGCCTAGTAAATCGGTCAAAAAAAATACAAGCGGAGTAACTTTGTCAAGACTAATTACGTCGGCGGTTATTTGCCTTGTACTTATGTATGTCGGTATGGGGCATATGGTAAAACTGCCTTTGCCGTCATTTCTTAACGGTGCTGAAAATGCCGTTTCCTTTGCATTTATACAGTTGCTGCTGTGTTTGCCCGTGTGGTATATCAACAGAAGTTATTTTATCAACGGCTTTAAACGCCTGTTTAAAGGCGCGCCCAATATGGACAGTTTGATTGCCGTCGGTTCGTTTGCAGGCGGCTTGTACGGTATAATCGTAATTTTCATTATGAGTTATGCTTTGGGTAAGAGCGATATGGCAACTGTCGAGCAGTATCATCATCAACTCTATTTTGAGTCGTCGGCAATGATTTTGGCGTTAGTGGATTTGGGCAAGTATTTGGAAGGGCGTTCTAAAATCAAAACAGGCGACGCGCTTGCCAAACTCAAAAAACTCGCACCGGATAAAGCGTTAAAACTCGTTGACGGTAACGAAACCGAAGTAGACAGCAAGTCCGTTAAAGTGGACGATATTGTAATT
>Ga0137307_102707_pt1 | contig 11682 bp, 10 predicted proteins | sample NAcewD2O_March_2_FD_97180 | JGI IMG/M metagenome (GOLD analysis project Ga0137307, IMG submission 97180) | Mouse cecal microbial communities from Vienna, Austria - N-Acetylglucosamine amended D2O_March | ecosystem: Host-associated > Mammals > Digestive system > Large intestine > Cecum | place...
CCGTTGAAATCGATTGATTCCTTGGGATTGAACAGCATATTCTTGCGGGGATCAACTTTCAGGAGGAAGTATTTCAGCGCGCCGAGACCCACGGTCTCCGAAATCTCATCGATTTCAGCAGGAGTAAGCCCGTCGAGTTTCCCCAGGTCCATGGAGACTTCGCGTGCACCCTTCACCATTTCCTCCATCAGGTCGTCGGCGTCTACCACCGTTCCCTCGCGGCTCTTCATCTTCCCCTCCGGGAGCTCCACCATACCGTAGGAGAAGTGCACAAGGTCTTTCCCCCACTTGAAGCCGAGGCGGTCGAGAAGCAGCGACAGCACCTGGAAATGATAATTCTGCTCGTTGCCAACCACATAAATCATCTTGTCGATAGGGTAGTCCTGGAAACGGAGCTTTGCGGTGCCTATGTCCTGGGTCATGTAGACAGAAGTGCCGTCGGCACGCAACAGCAGTTTCTGGTCAAGCCCGGCATCGGACAGGTCGGCCCACACCGAGCCGTCATCTTTGCGGAACATGATGCCTTTCTCGAGGCCTTCGAGCACCTTTTCTTTCCCTTCGAGATAGGTGTCAGATTCGTAGTAAATTTTATCGAAGTCAACCCCCATGCGGCGGTAAGTGTCATCAAAACCGGCATATACCCAACGGTTCATCATTTCCCACAGCCCGCGCACTTCGGGGTCTTTGGCTTCCCAACGGCGCAGCATCTCGCGTGCCTCGGCCATCAGTGGTGATTTTCCTGCGGCTTCCTCCTCACTGATTCCTTCACGGGCGGCTATTCCCTTTATTTCCGCTTTATAATGCTTGTCGAAAAGCACATAGAAATCGCCAATCAGGTGGTCGCCTTTCTTTCCGGCTTTTTCGGGGGTGACCCCTTCGCCCCACTTCTGCCATGCAAGCATCGACTTGCAGATGTGGATGCCGCGGTCGTTGACTATATTTGTTTTCACCACCCGGTTGCCGCATGCTTTCAGGATTTCTGCCAAAGAATAGCCGAGAAGGTTGTTGCGCACATGGCCAAGGTGGAGGGGTTTGTTGGTGTTTGGCGATGAATATTCAACCATCACCAGCGGGCTTGAAACCGTGGCTTCCGTTATTCCGAAATTATCGGTGAAGACAATGTGCTCAAGCACGGAATTCCAGAATGTAGGTACGATGACCAGGTTCAGGAACCCCTTTACCACATTGAAACGGTCAACGGCAGGCTCGTTGTCAACGAGCCATTGCCCGATTTCCTGCCCCACAGCCTCGGGCGACTTGCGTGCCGCCTTTACCCACGGGAATACCACCACGGTGAGATTGCCTTCAAATTCCTTTCTTGTGGCCTGCGGCACGATTGCCGAGGCATCGGTGTCAAGGCCGTAAAGTTCCTTCACGGCCTTGGCCACACCTTGCGATATAATCTGGTCTATAGACATGTCGGTGTATTTTTGCTTTTACGATTGAATCCACAAAGATACGCATTTTTCATGACACATCCCCCGCCCTCTCTCACTGTCATACCGCATAATCCGGCAATTCGGGGTAGAGGGAGCCTGCAATGTCGGCAACAAACCTTTTTGAATGCGCCCTTTATCATCCGGGTGAAACGAATGCGGTGCTTCAAAATTCTGCATTTGACTCCGTCGGGGCGTTATCGCCGTCTGGCTGCGATTGAATTGGAACAGCTCCACATGTTTCCCGATAATCATACTCAAGTGGCTTTCGACATGCGCCGGGCCTTCCTTATGGGTAATGCCTTTGTGGCCGGGATTTTGTGGTATAGGGATTACATTGCTGTCAGGCATCGGGTGAGGGGTGCGGGCCGTAGGGGGCGGGAGGCTCGGCGGCAGTTGCCGGAGGGGTGAGCGGGGTAGTGTAGCCGGGGGTGGTGGAGATGGCGGGAGCTGATGATGGTGGCGTGTGGATGGTGCGGAGGAGGGTCTGGAGGGTGGCTTCTGATGTTTCCTTGTTTTTGAGACCGCATTCCCACAGGCGTATTACCCGCCAGCCCCGGAGGCGCAGTTCCACTGCAACGCGCATGTCGCGGGCTTTGTTAAGGTCGATTTTGCGCTGCCAGAATGTGCTGTTTGTGGATGGAAGGTGACTGAATTGGCACCCCTCATGCCCGTGCCAGAAGCATCCGTTGATGAAGATGGCTGTGTGATATTTCGGCAATACGATGTCGGGGGTGCCGGGAAGACGACGGTCATGGATGCGGAACCGCAAGCCGTTGGCAAATAAGAATTTCCGCACAATAATTTCGGGGCGTGTGTTCTTCCCCTTTATCGCCGCCATACAGCGGTGGCGTTGCTCCGATGTCAGCTTGTCGGCCATGGAAATTAAGACCAGAGACGGAAAGACCAAAGACTAAAGCGATAATCCCTGTCGTTAAGAGGGCGTGCTATATGGGTTATAAATTTTATAAGACTTATAAGCTCATAAGATTTATAAAATGTATAAGATTTATAACCCGGTTAGAGGAGGGACTTCTGAATAACGGGGATGGCGTCGGTGGCATTTTGGTCGGCGCGGGCCGGCACGATTGTTGCGAAGTTATGGTCGAGCCAATAGAGGTCTGTATCAGGGTTGCCGATTTCTTCATTCACTATCCGGCCTGTGAGCCAAAAGAATGGCTTGCCGTGTGGGTCGAGGTACTCCTGATATTCTTCGGTCCAGTGGCTTTTGGCGGCACGCACAACTTTCATGCCTTCTATTTTAACCTTAGCGGGGAAATTGACGTTGAGGCACACCCCTTCGGGCAGTCCCTGGGCGAGTACGCGCCGAGTGATATGGACGATATGAGGGGTGCATTCTGTAAAGTCGGCTTTGAGCGAATGGTGGAGGAGTGAATACCCCACCGACGGGATTCCTTGCATGCAACCTTCAAAAGCCGCTCCCATGGTGCCTGAATAGATTATCGAGTTGCCGGCGTTGGAACCGTGGTTCACCCCCGACAGGAGCAGGTCGGGGCGGCGAGGGAGGATGTGGTGCATGGAGAGTTTCACACAGTCGACCGGGGTGCCTGTGACGGAAAACATACGTGCGCTGTTATAGGCTTCGTGTTCGGTGATATGCAACGGTGCGTTGACGGTGAACGCCGATGACTGCCCGGAATGCGGGTGGCGCGGAGCCACGACATAGATGTCGCCCATATCTGCCACACAGTCTGCCAGGTGATGTATGCCCTTGGCCTCGATGCCGTCGTCGTTGGTGATAAGTATTAGCGGTTTCATGGATGCAAAGATACGCAATTTATTGGAATTATATGGTCGGACGGGATATGTTCCACGGGAAGTCGGGAATGTTCCACGAAGTTATCAACATTCGTGGTCAGTTATCAACAAATAACTTAAATTGACGAAAAGATGTTTTTGCGAGCCATTGAAAATCCGTTACTTTGCATCGTGACGGAATGCCACCGGGCATCCTCTCTATGAACGAACACAAAATGTTGTTATGGGCAAGATAATAGCTATAGCAAATCAAAAGGGTGGTGTAGGAAAGACCACTACCACCATAAATTTGGCGGCATCGCTTGCCAAGCAGGGCAAGCGTGTGCTTATCATTGATGCCGACCCGCAGGCCAATGCCACATCGGGCTACGGAATTGACCCGAGGCAGATGCAATCGTCGATTTATGAATGCCTCGTAGATGATTATCCTATTGACGGCTCGCAGGTGGCCACATGTGTCGAGGGGCTTGACCTGGTGGGGTCGCGCATCGACCTTGCCGGAGCTGAACTGGAACTCATCAACAAGCCCGACCGGGAAAAGGTGCTTGGCCGTCTGCTCTGCGACGTATTGCCGAAATATGATTACATTCTAATTGACTGTTCCCCGTCGCTGGGGCTTATCACTGTGAATGCCCTTACGGCGGCAAACTCGGTGATTATTCCTGTTCAGGCTGAATATTTTGCGCTGGAAGGCATAAGCAAGCTGCTTAACACCATACGTATAATAAAATCGAAACTCAATCCGGCATTGGAAATCGAAGGGTTCCTGTTGACGATGTATGATGCGCGTCTGCGCCTGGCGAACCAAATTTACGAGGAGCTGAAAAGTCACTTCGGCGACATGGTTTTCAACACCGTCATACCCCGCAACATCCGCCTTAGCGAAGCTCCTTCGCACGGGCTTCCCGCCCTGCTCTACGACCCTGAAAGCCGCGGAGCCACCTCCCATCTAATGCTCGCAAAAGAACTAATAGCTAAGACGTAGTTTTTAGTTTTTAGTTGTTAGTTATTAGTTATTAGTTTTTAGCCGTTAGTTGTTGGACAGATGCCTGATATGTTATGTGTACGAGCGATTACAAGAATTTGAAAGTCTGGAGGAAGTCAATGGACTTGGCTTCTGTGATATACAGCTTTGTGAAAATGTTGCCCGGGGAGGAACGATTTGCTTTGGCAGATCAAATGAGGCGTTCGGTGGTGTCTATACCTTCTAATATTGCGGAAGGACAATCAAGAGGTACTCCAAAAGAGTTTGCTCATTTTTTGAGAATAGCCAAAGGCTCCACAAGTGAACTGGAAACGCAGCTTTTGCTGTGTGTGAAGTTAGGCTTTGTCGGTCAAGTCGATGCGCAAAAAGGATTGGAATTGTGTACGGAAGTCGGAAAAATGCTAAGAAGTTTGATGCTGACATGCCTACAAAATGACAAGTCGCAATCATCCACAAATCCCCAACCAGGATTCAACGACTACCCACTAACAACTAACAACTAAAAACTAACAACTAAAAACTAAGATGGCTACACACAGAAACGCACTTGGAAGAGGGTTGGGTACGCTGATCTCGATGGACGACACCCCCGCACGCGGCACATCGGCAATCAACGACATCGCTCTTTCCCAAATATCACCGAATCCCGACCAGCCGCGCCGCACGTTTGATGAGACGGCACTCGACGAGCTGGCCGCATCAATCCGTGAACTCGGCATAATCCAGCCTCTGTCGCTGCGCAAGACCGGCACCGACGCCTATCAGATAATTGCCGGTGAACGACGCTACCGCGCTGCGCAGAAGGCGGGCCTTACCTCCGTGCCGGCTTATATCCGCACGGCAAATGAGGCTGAGCTGACCGAAATGGCTCTGATTGAGAATATCCAGCGTGAAGACCTTAATGCTATAGAGATTGCTCTGACGTTCAAGAAGCTCATCGACCAGTATGACCTCACGCAGGAACGCCTGTCGGAACGTATCGGCAAGAAACGCGCCACCGTGGCCAACTTCCTGCGGTTGCTGAAACTGCCCGCCGAGGTGCAGCTCGGCTTGCGCGACAAGCGTGTCGACATGGGGCATGCCCGCGCGTTGCTGTCGGTTGACAATCCGTCGGTGCAGCTTAAAATTTACAAGGAAATCCTGAAGCAAGGGCTTTCGGTGCGCAAGGTAGAGGAACTTGCCAAGGCTTATCAGGATGGGAAATTGAAGAAAGATGAATCGGAAGGCAATACGTCATCGGCCGGCCGCTACGCCAACCATGATTTCGACCTGTTGAAAAAGCATCTTTCGGCGGCCTTCCAGGCTCCCGTGAAATTCTCATGCGACCGTAAAGGTAAAGGCCAGATTACATTTTCTTTCGGTAACGAGGAGGAGCTGGCGCGCCTCATCACACTGTTCGACACCCTCAAGAATCCATGATGTGGTAGAGACGGCATTTATGCCGTCTTGTAACCTCCTTGGTTTCAGGGGGCGATAAGTGCAAGACCCTGAAACAAGACACCATGAATGGTGTCTCTACTTGCGGAAGATACGGCGAAAACGTTCTTTCAGGCGGCGGTTGCGCTCCCATTTGTGCCGCCAACGCAGCACGTGGTATGAGCTTTCGTTGAAATCATATCCGCTGTGCCACATGTAGTGAGGCACGATGTCGGTGAGATTCCAGGCACTTACCCCTAATTGGAAAAATGCCCGCATGGCCTGCGGCATAGTGGGAACCTTGCCCGTTTTCATGCGGTTTATGTCGATTATGGCAAATGTGGGACGGTCGTTCAGGTTATGATAGAAAATGTTGCCGGAATTAAGGTCGAGCGGCACTATCCCTTTTTGGTGCATATCGAAAATGAACTTTGCCAGGAATATACAAAGTTTTTTCTTGCTCTCGGCAGGGAAATCTGGGTTGTATATGTCGACGACCAGGGGAGCATCGATGAATTCCGACAGGAAGTAGCCGCGACGGAAAATGCCCAGGCGGCTTTTTTCGGCATAAGCCACAGGAGTGGCGGTATAGATGCCGTTGGCGAGCAGGAATCCGGCGTGTTCGTAGGCACGCTGCGCCTTGCTCTTGCGCAGCAGCGTGTAGATGATTCCGTTGAACAATCCTGTTGGCTTGAATTTCTTCAATACATAAGGCTTGCCGTTGATTTCGATTTTTTCTACCGTGTTACGTTTGTTGCAGTAGGTCAGCAATGGAGTGTAGGTGCCATTCAGCACACGCTCTATTGCCGTGCGTTCGTTCTCGTATTTCGGGCTTATGATGACTTTCATTCCTGGGGGACGGTGGGGTTGTCGAGATATTGGTTCACACCTTTTTCGCACCATGTGCGGTGTTCTCGGCGTGTTTGCTCCAGCAACTCGTTGTTGCGGGCGAATGAGTCGGACTTTTTGGATGACGGGTGCCACATGTGGAAGCACACCGCCATGTGGCGTATCTGCAATGGGCGCACGCCGTTGTTCATCAGGCGTGCCACCAGGTCGTGGTCTTCGCATCCCCAGCCGTTGTATGTGTCGTCATAGCCGTTTACGGCCATGAAGTCGGAACGCCAGAACGCCATGTTGCATCCCCGGTACTTTAAGGATTCAGAGGGCAATCTGTTGAAAAACGCTGCAAGTAACGATGAGCGTATGGCGTTTTTTCGGTTTGCGATTCCTTTTGTTAACGGGCCAATACGCATGGCCGGGTTGGCATAGACTTTCGGGGTGAGTTTTTGGTTCAGAATCACCCGGCTTCCACATGCGAATCTTCCGGGCCGTGCATAGCACATATGGTCGGCAATGAAATGGGGTTCAATGAGGATGTCACCGTCAATCTGCACAATGTAATCGCCTGTTGAGCGGGATATCGCTTTGTTACGGATGGTTCCGGCGCGGAATCCTTCATTGGGCTGCCATGCGTGAACCACAGGATAATCCACCTGTTCCCGGAACGCCTCTATAACTTCGCGTGTTCGAGGGGTGGTGGAGCCGTCATCGGCAATGAGCACTTCATGTGGAGGTATTGTCTGGTTCAATACCCCTTTTAGGCATGCTTCCAATGCTTCAGGGGAATTGTATGTTGAGATGAGCAGGGATACTTTCATTGTTGTGCGGGTAAATGAGAGAAATGGAAAATCTTATCTAACTCGTAGATGGCAATCAGTTTCCTTTTATTGGATGTGGAACCTGGCGACAGCATTTCAAGATTACGCGATATTTGCGGATGCTGTGTCATGAGGCCTGGGAATTTGCGCAGACGCTTGAACAAACGGCCTGCAATTATTTTCCGTTGTATGGCTGATAGATTCAAAAAGTCGGCCATGCCTGTCACCACTGAAAGCCCCTCCACATACGTTAGTCCGGCTTTAAATGCCGTAGCGGATACCTTGGCTTGGTGTTGCCTGAAATAATTCAGCTTGCGTCGCACTTCTATGCCCTTTCCTCTGCGTGCCATTTCAGACCAAAAAAGCCAGTCGCCGCATAATCTCATGGATAGTTGCGCTTTTATCTCTGGAGCCATGTTGCGTCTGAATACCACCATCGATGCGTTATAAATCAGACAATTGCGCTGCAACTTTTTTGCCACGAGCTCATATGGGGTGTATGTGGTGGTTTCCGTGGCGTGTCCGGGCCATTTGTCCCAGTCGGCACCGGGAATGTCGGCACCGTCCTTATCAACGATGTGGGAACCGCAGAAAGCCATTGCCGCCGAGGGGTTGGCATCGAGCTGCGTCACGAGGGTGGCGAGGAAATCATTATCGGCGAAATCGTCGCTTTCGGCAATCCACACATATTCCCCTTGCGCGAGTTCCAGGCCGTGTTTCCATTGCACGAAAGTGCTGCCCGAATTTTCGGTGTTGAAAACCACATGGCTCACCTTGGGGTGGTTGCGGTAGCTGTCGATAATAGAGCGGCTGTCGTCGCCGGAGCAATCGTCGAGCAGAATAAGTTCGAAATCGCCCATCGTTTGTTGCAACACGCTGTCGATGCGCTGCCGCAGGTACGGTGCTTGGTTGTAGTTGGGTATTATTACGGAAACCTTGGGGTACATAGTGTTGGCTGTCATCCTTTCTTTGCACAAAGATAGCAATTGTTTCTCAATGCTCGCTCATATGCCGCTTCGGATGGTTGATTAATGCTGGATTGTTGCCTGCGGGGCATCAAAGAGGAGTTTCCTGGATGTGATGCGAGGCCTGGTCACGTATTCCGGCGAAAGGATGTCGCGGGTTGGGTCGTAGGTTGGAGTGGAGATTCTGCCAAGACCGACCAAGGCATGGGAAATGTCGGCGAGTGTCCCCGGGAGTTTTGACGCGTTGCGGATGGCCTCGGCGGCTGAAGGGTTATTGGAGATGAATGAATCTGACATCCACACGAACAACGGTATGGCATTTATGTGGTCGAGGTATTCACGTTCGTGCCCTGCCATGGGGAGCGGGCGATGTGCCTCGGGGCGGTAGTCATATATTTCTTCCCCATGGTCGGGGAAATAGACAACTACGGCATCCGCGTGGCGGTAGCGCTGGATAATCCTGGTCACCACGCTGTCGTTATAGAATGTGGCGTTGTCGTAATCGGCGATTCGTTGTTTCATCTCATCGGTGAGCCATGGTCTGCCGGAAACCGGGATTTCATTTGGTGTGAATCGTTTCCATTGAGGTGAATCAGGTATGTCCGGCCACAGGTGCTGGGCTGCAAGATGGTAAATAGTGAGGGCCTTACGGTTTAGCGGCATGTCCATCTGCTCTGTTTCTTCTACGAATGTCAGGTCGGACTGCCAGCGGTTTTTGTAGTCGGCTATATCGTAGCATCTCTGTGTGAGTACAGGGTTAAACAGCATCCGCCCCAAGGCAAATGAATATATGGAGGAATTGCCGGTTTGCTGATTGTCGAGGGCATATACGTTATACCCGGCCTTTTTGAATACAGCAGGGAGGCTCACGGTGCTGCCCCACGATTCCCCTATGCCGTCGTGATTGAGCGATACTATTGCCCTGACGGATGCCGAGGTGTTGTGGAATGGCGACATCATGTCGGTGAATGTCACAAGGTTGCCACGCCGGAGTTCCTGGCTTAGACGGGGATTGGTGTCCAGGGGATAGCCATACATGCTGCTGTGGTTGCGGATGAATGACTCCCCGATGATACACACAATTTGCAGACTGTCGGATGCCGAGCTTGTTGCCGTCCCGTTTTCAAGAAAATCAGTTTGCAGCTGTTCCCATTCGCTTATGTCGTGTGACACCAGGGCGGCAGATTGGCAGGAAAACAACAGGCGTGTAACATTATCGCTCCATTCGGGGAACTGGTTGTGAGTGCCTACGAAATATTGCAGCTCCAGGTGCGTGGCGGACTGAAGCATCTTGATTACAAAAAACATGTTGACCCCGCCCCCGATAATACCCAAAGACAGGGCAATGAATATTGAAGTATCAGCTAAGAGCCTGGTTACAGTGTGTGAGGTGATGATGCGGTTGATTCTTTTGCGATAGTATTGTGCCAAACCGAACAATGCCATTATGGCGAGATACGCGAAAGTTATTTGCCTGAATATTTTTGCGCACAACAGCATTTGGGTGATGTTGCAGACTTCGCGGGTATTGGTCTCAGATGCCATTACCATGAGCGTGGGTGAGATGTGCATCCCCCATTTCCCGAATGCGTATCCCTCGACAAGGAACAATACCGACAACATTCCTGTCAGCAATCCCCGTGCTACCCCACGCCATTTCCCTTTCGGGACAGTTAGCATAAGCCACGACAGGCAATAGGCAATTGCAATCCCGTTCCCGAATCTCACGAGCCATGACTGGAGGTATGGGACTTCACTTTCAAATGTTTTCACGAGCCAATAGCCCGATGAACCGGTCATGAGTGACGCGAGTAAAATGAAAGGCCATTCTTCCCTAACAGGTTTAAGCACCCACGAGAGAAATGTTTTAAATTTAAAATGTGGGGGGGTGAGTTGTGTCAGATTGTTGCTGCGGCGATGTGCGGTCATTTTGCGGTATCCATTTATTTGTACTGCAAAATTACACATAATCAATTGAAAAATATTACCTTTGCTTGAAATGCATGTTGAGATGGATAAGGTAAAACGGTATATCGATGTATATGTTCCTGTCACGGGATGTAGTTTACGATGCCCTTATTGTTACATAACGATTCATCGTAAGTTCGACAGCAAGATTAAAGATTTCCGTTATACGCCGGAAGAAGTGCGCACGGCTCTTTCGCGTAAGCGGCTTGGAGGTACCTGCCTTATCAACCTTTGTGCGGGTGGTGAGACATTGTTGACACCTATGACTGTGGAGTATGCAGAAGCATTGCTTGAGGAGGGTCACTATGTGATGATTGTAACTAACGGCACTGTGTCGCTTAGTTTCGATTTGTTGTCGGAATTACCCCTCCGGTTGTTAAATCATCTGTTTTTTAAGTTTTCATACCATTATCTGCAACTGAAAGAGCGTGGTTTGCTTGATAGGTTTTTCAATAACATAAAGGCTATGCGTGATGCCGGTGCGTCATTCACTTTGGAGGTTACCCCTTATGATGAATTGATACCCTACATAGATGAGATGAATGACCTTGCTGTGGAACAACTCGGCGCATTGCCGCATTTCACCATTGCCCGCGATGAAAATAACATGAAGGATATGCCGAAGCTCACAAAAATGAACGATGACGATTACCGTGCCACCTGGGGCCGGTTCGGCTCGCCGCTGTTCGATTTCAAAATGAGCATTTTCCAAAAGCGACGTCGTGAGTTCTGTTATGCCGGGGATTGGGTGTTTTACGTGAGCCTTGAAGACGGGATGATGTATACATGCCATGAAACCCAGCATCCGGGTGTGGACATATTCACAGACCCTTCAAAGCCAATCCCGTTCTGCCCTGTGGGGAACAATTGCAAGGCTTGCCATTGTTGGAACGGCCATTCGTGGATTGCTCTTGGCGCGATTCCCGAATTGAACACGCCCACTTATGCCGACCTGCGTAACCGTTGTTGCCCTGACGGCACCGAATGGCTGAAACCGGAAATGAAGCACATGATGGATTCCAAGCTCAATGAAAGCAACCCCGAACTGTCGGCATGGGGAAATTTCAAGGTGAATGCAGCCGCCGGCCGCCATTGGCATTCCAACCTGCGCCGAAGTGCCGCCATGTTGCTCGGCGACCTGCGGCATAAAAAGTTGACCAAACTTCCATCTGAAGATGAATAATAACCCTCTTGTCAGTGTGATAATTCCGGTATACAATGCCGAAAAATATCTTGCCTGCACTGTTGAAAGTGTGTTGGCCCAGACCTATCGTAATATCGAAATCCTGTTGATTAACGATGGGAGCACAGACAATAGCGAGAAAATAATCAGAGATTTCGCATCGCACGACACACGTATAATCTCCAAAACCACCATGAACCAAGGCCCTTCGAAGGCACGCCTGACAGGAATAAGCCTGGCTAAAGGAGAATATGTGCATTTTCTTGACAGCGATGACCTCATGGTCCCT
>Ga0137307_102710_pt1 | contig 11675 bp, 13 predicted proteins | sample NAcewD2O_March_2_FD_97180 | JGI IMG/M metagenome (GOLD analysis project Ga0137307, IMG submission 97180) | Mouse cecal microbial communities from Vienna, Austria - N-Acetylglucosamine amended D2O_March | ecosystem: Host-associated > Mammals > Digestive system > Large intestine > Cecum | place...
AATTTCCGTGTTTGTCCTTGTATCCAGCAATGGGATCTCATTATTCATCATCTTTCGAAATATTTTTTTATAAGAGTCATACAGGGAAAGATCTCCTTTGTTAAATTCTCCCTCAAATTCTATTTTTTGTATTTCTGTATTCAGCATTTCATATATACTGTCCTCTATATATGGAAGTTCTATCATTTCTCCTTCATCTCTTCTCTCAAGAAAATCAAATAGGCTCTCATATGTTTTTCCCTGAATCATTATCCCTCTTTGTGACTCTTCTGCCTCTATATCTCCACTTATTTCATTTGTCTGCTCAATTATTGTTTCCAGATCATTATTATTGTTCTGACTAGTAATTGTTTCTATTTTAATTTCGGCATCCTTGATTTTATTTCGTTTATTAACAGATATCCACAGGATGCTGGACAGAAAAAACACCAATATAAATATTACTATATAAAGTGTTTTATTATTTTTCTTCACTTTTAAATCTCACCTTTACCTCTGCTAATTTGTATTCATTCCATTTTTCTACTCTCAAATAGTTCTTCATATGTGTATTCAACCTTGTTAATATTTATATCTGCTTCTTCCGACGCTTTTATGTATTCCCGCGACAATTCTTCACACTGCTGTTCTGTAACCCGAAAGAACCATTTGTTTTCTGAATATATAAATACTCCCTGATTTTTTAATTCGTCTGTCAGAATTATTTCTTTTTGTTTATCGGCATAAACGGGCAGTGAAAACAAAAGGAGTGATTCCTCGACACTATAGTAATCTAGCCTGTAATTAACTTCACACTCCACTTCCCCATCCTTGCTCAACTGCCAAAAAAATCCATCTCTGGCATCCCAGAATAATGCAACCTTTCTGCTCCCGAAACACGTAAACCATCCTCCCCCGCCTGTATACCATAGCACACATTTTTCCATCTCAGGATCATATCTGAAGATCAGCCAGTATAAATGCCGGACTCGAATCACCAGTTCTGGTGCATCATCCTCGTCCATGTCAAAAAAGTAATATTCAAAATCACCAACCTTTAAATCATATTCCGTAAAACCTTCCAGTTCCTCGAGATCTTTACAGTAGATTTCTTCGCCTGTTTTTTTGTTTAAAAATGGGATCTCATTATGCAGCATTTCTCCAAATTTTTCTTTATATGTATCATAAACATCCAGATTCCCACGAAGAAATTCTCCATGAAAATTAATGTCGTCGTATGCCTTTTTCAATATCTCATATGCATTTTCATCTATATATGGCAGTTCTAGATATTCATCATCCTTCTCTCCCCAAAATAAATTGATACCTTTATATTCTTTTCCCTGAAATAAAAAATTATACTCATTACTGTCTGTTTCTGTCTCTTCAATCTCCTCTATATTATCCTCTGTCAAACTTGATTGAGGTAATACAACTTCTGATTCTATTACTGTATTTTGGGGACTCTTATTATAAACCAACACCACACACATTAGGCATACCGCCGACATAAATAATACAAAATAATATAGGTTATTTCGATTCATTTTTTAATTTCACCTTCAAAAAAATCTCTTCTCACTACATTTCTATATTCACAGGCGCATCTCCTTTTTCATAGCATTCGTATCTTCCAAGTACACTGCCCCGACAATTACTCAAATAATTCTTCATATGTGTATACAACCTCCTGTCTTTGATATGATGCGAACTCCTCTGCATCTACACAATCTGCTATTAATTCATTATACTGTTCTTTTGTCACCCGAAAATACCAATATCCGGTGCCTCTCTCATAAATTCCCTGTGCCTTCATTTCTTTTGAAATGGGAATTTTCTTTTCTTCAGCTGCATACTCAAGCATCATTGCAAAGCAAGGCGTATTGCCATATTTCTGCATTAAGAACGTTTCATATACCACCTCACCATTCTGATTAAATTGACTGTAACTCCAATACTTTCCATCCCATAGCCACATTACCTTTAAACTCCCAAGCACAGCATACCATGTCCCCCTCACTGCCTTCCACAAAAAACATTCACGTGTTGCGGCATCATATTTGAGAACATAAATAAATGTATTGCTTCGCACAGTTAATTCTGGAAAACCATCCTCATCCATATCAAAAAAAGTATATATATTGTTCATAGTCATGATCGGTATCTTTGATATAAATATCTTCTCCCGTACTCATGTCCTGCAAAGGTTTATTCTCCGAAATCCAAGTAATAAAATAATTTCTATACTCCTCATAAACCTCCTCATTCCCTTTCTTAAACTCGCCGTAAAAATCAATTTCGTCGTATGCACGCTGAATTACCAGAAAAGCTGCATCATCAACACATGGAATTCTCTTCTCTTCAAGAAAGTCTGTCCAATGATCATAGATCCATTTACAATTCCCAGTCAAATCGTCAGTTTCTGCCAGTGAAATTTCCTCTTCTGTCCTGGAGTTTTCTCCGCCAGCGTCTTCAATTGTTATATCTGACTGAGTTTTTTCCAAATTATTTTGAATAATAGATCTGCTTATTCCAATTAAAATAATTAGTCCAATTGCCAATCCGAAAATGCCCTTTTTATTGTACATAATATTTATATCTCCTTTAAATGAGCAGTAACTTTTAATAGTCTATAATCGTTAGGATTAAAATCAAGACTATTTGTAGCGAATTCAATAACACTACCATCTATATTATCTTTTGCGACAAGCATAGGATTACTAGCTCTAGGATATTGAATACCTGTCTGTACTAATCCACTCTCGACATTAGCTTCAGCTGATACAATACTGGATTTTCCATCTTCAGTTTCTATTTTCATAGGTTTCTTTGCTTAACTCCATATAGTTCATCCCATGCCAGTGTCTGCAAAAATATAATATCTATAATGTTTTCATCTCCTGACACAACAGCAAATGACCACGCCTTTCCCATAGAAAAGCCATAGCCATCGTCCTGTACGATCGCATAATATTTGTTATTCTGTTTCCATATGGTTATCTCTTAATAGACCTGCCCTTTTATATCATCACCATCACACGCAACAGATTCCGTATATCAGTATTCACCGATCTATAGATCTAAACTCTCATAATTAGATCTTTTATAATGATATAAGAAACTACTTATTATTACTACAAATAGCCAAATTCAGCCAATATTGACATCTCATTATTTAATATATTCTCTGTATCATACATTCTGTTTTTTATCAACGATTTCCCTCGGAAATATTTATAAAATCATTTACAAACCGTTTCTTGACAGCCACATCTACCTGAGTGCTTTCTGGCGTAAACCGTACAGTTTCTTGTGGATATCCATCCTGAAAATAATATAGCTCACAGTAATAATAATCGTATTCACTTTCTGAAACATCATAATCCAATGGGTCTAGAACCATAAAATAATTTTTCTCATCATACTGCAAAAATTTTGTAACTCTACCGGAACTATTTAACTGATATGTTCTGCTGTACAAACCATTTGGCATCCGTCGATAAAAATATGTTTCCGTAAATCCTAGTTTTCCCATTCCCAGCCGATTATATACTACAATATCCATCCTTTTATCATTATCAAAATCGACCTGTTCATACCATTGCAAAACTGCCTTATCATCATACACTTCCTCAAACACTTCTGGTGCAATCTTTTTTATTTCAGTTTCAGTTAATTCTTTTATTTCTACTTCATCTATCATTTGTATGAATGGAATACCGAAATCAAGATGAATATGTTTTTTTAATTCACTGATTACTTCATCTGGTACATACTCATTTGATACTTCTTTCTCTCTTTTCAAATTACCAAATGGATCAGCCCACCATCCTCCTAATACTCCTAAATCCACATACAAGTATGCCTCTCTTTCACTCCTTGGCCTTTCTCCTTCCTTAGTACACAAGTACGAATCCCTGATAAAACTGGAATAATATATCCACTCCTTAAAGCAAAATGTTTTGGGATTTTCTTTATTTTCAACCACTACACAATCATCTATTTGATATACATCATACTTCTGCATCAAATCCCTTTTACGATAAAACATATTGAGCATCAAGACCAACCCCATAATACCTATATTTGCTAATATAAAAATAATCTTTGATTTCTTATTATGGATTTTCATTATCTGGTTCTCCCTGATTTTACTTATAATTCGCTAAATAACTCTTCGTAAGTAAATGTCACTATTCTTATGTCTTTCATTGATGCATTTAACGCCTCTATATATTTTTCTGTCAGTTCATCATATTGTTCTTCAGTAACTCTATAATAATACATTTTTTGAAGTTCATTAAAAATTCCTTGTTGTTTGATTTCATCGCTTATTTTCATTTCTTCACTTTTTTCTGTATAATAATAAGGCAGTGATACTAAATACCAATACTCACTTTCCGTTCCCTGGCTACTTGGATGTATTTCTTTTTTGAACCAAACGCTATACTCCCATTCTCCGGATTCACTAAGTTGGATAAATGCTTCCCCAGAACCATTTTTATCTGCATGTGTTAGTTTTCCTGTTCCTAATAAATATACGGGAGCTCTTACACTTCTCAACCACAATATGATTTCATCCAACTCTTCCTCATACTTAATTATATAGAGCGTATTTACTTCATCTTTTATACAAAGTTCAGGATTTTCATCTCCATCCATGTCAAAAAAATAATATGTATATAATTGCACATTACAATTCCAAAATTCAGACTCCCATAAATATAATTTTTCTCCTGTAACATTATCTATAATAAATCTTTCACCTTTTAGAAATTGATTATATTTTTTCTTATATATATTATATTTTGACAAATCTCCTTGTTTAAAAGTGCCTTTAAAATCAATCGTATTATAAATCTTCTTAATTTCTTGGAATACTTCTTCTTTAACTACATCTTCATTTGTTGCCGATAAATGTTCAGAATCTAACATATTTGGTATACTCCCATTATTTGTTAAATTCATTCCAATACCAAAAGATGTTGTTCCATTTATACCAACTTTAATAATTATTAATATACAAAAGGCCAACAACAGCAATATAATTATAATTTTTCTATTTTTCATATTTTAAACCTTTTATTAGTAATAGAAACATCCTTATTTATATCCAATCCTTTGTTTCAAATACCATAACAGCCATCAGATCATCAGGATCTCTACTACTTTTATCAAAGCATCCTCTGTAACATTATCTGTCTTTTTCCGGTATTTCTTTCATCCAATCATATTGAATAAGACAGATGTATCTGCAAAAACTGCTTTCTAATACTGCCTGAGTGCCTTGCGTTTTATCCTGTGTATATGCTCCTCTAATCATATCAGACAACTGCATCAAAGTTGCATCATATTTCTTTTTGCGGTATCGCTCAGTGTCTTGTATGCTTTCGCAATATAATGCTCCTCCTGATGTTTTCTGAATTCTGTTTAAAATCGCCTGTAGTGTAACGAAGGATCCGCTCGATATACGTCATGACCTGCATCTTGTAGAAAGGAATTTTTCAGGATTTTCTGATATCACACAATCTTATTGCACACTACTGCATGGTATGATATACTGAAACAATAAACGAAAGGAAAATGTTACTGTCCATGTATGACTTTCCAAGCCATATGAAAAAGTGCCGGCAGCGGATAAAATCTATCTGCGAAGCAGAGTGGACAATAACACGATAATTACATTGGAGATCGAAGATAAAATACAGTGGCATCCGGCATTCTGTTCTGCCATGGAGCTGGAACTGCGGGAATATAAAAAATACTTAAGCTATGAACGTGAACACAATCTTGGCAAAATGCCGTTAAAGATTGATTTCCTTGTCATCAGGAAAAACCCCGGCGTCACGATCAAAAATGACATTGGTGATTTCTTCCTCGGAAATAATATCTTTGAATATAAATCGCCGGGAGATGACATGAACATCGGTACATTTTACAAAGCACTGTCCTATGCATGTCTGTATAAATCCGAGGCAGGAAATGTCAGTGAAATCCTCGACATGGATATCACAGTTTCACTTGTCAGGGAACAGAAACCTGTGATACTGTTAGAACAGCTGGCGGAAAAATATGAGGTTATCAAAAAGGCCGATGGCATCTATCGGATCAGCGGTCTGTTATTCCCCATACAGATTCTTGCAACAGGAGAGCTTGATCCGAAGACCCATGTATGGGTTACATCCCTGACACGGACCATAGACAGGATACGGACGCAGAGGCTTCTGAACAGCTGCTCAAAACTTGAGGATGACGAAGACAGACGAAATGCGGATTCCGTTGTAAATGTCACATCAGAAGCAAATATAGAACTATTTAAGAGAATGATACAGGAGGGTGATCAAATGTGTGAGGAATTAAAGGAGCTGCTGGCACCTGAAATCATGGAGTTTAAAATACGTCTGGCTGATAAGGATGCCAAGCTCGCTGATAATGCTGTCAAGCTTGCTGATAAGGATGCTGAAATAGCAAAACTAAAAAAAATGCTTACAGATGCAGGAATTAAAATATAACCATAAACGTCAAAAATCCTGATACTTTGGTCTTATCTATCAGGATTTTTGTTTTTACTCTTTATTCCCCCAGCTCCATACCCACTGCTCCGCGTTCGAGCAGGCTTTCTGCCAGCTCCTCGCAGATCCGAATCTCATAGCCTTCCCGGCGCTTTATCCGGTACAGCGCCTCTTTTCCTCCGTCTGTATCCTCTGCCAGAACTGGGCAGTAATAGGACACGCTCTCTTCCTTTTCGGTATCAAACAATGCCAGAAAGAAAAATGGCATCTGCTGGTCGTAGAGCAGGATGGCCTCCATCGCCTCCTCTGATACCATCAGGACTGGCGAAGTCATGATATCTGGATAGACGGCATCCACTCCTGTCTTCATTTCCAGCATCAGCGGCGCTGGTATTTTTTTATAATCCTTCCGGTTCACATTCCTCACATCCAGTTTCCCATACCAGTTTACGACCTGCGGTATTGGATTTCCCTTCTGGGATGTCAGTGTCAGATATCTTCTATACATGCCAGCTTTTCTGCCTCCCCTCTCCATCTGCCAAAAAAGATAAAAAAATCCTCTGTTTTATTGAGCATGCAGTATTCCCTGCTCTCCCTGATCTCACCCAGCATATCCCTGCACAGGGTTTCCAGCGCCGCATAATAATACTCGGCATACCAGAAGCGGACAGCATCCTCCTCATACGGATATATTCGGGGATACTCCTTCCTGAGCTTGTCCATCACTGCTGATATATCCTGCTCATACTGCTGGAAAAAACAGGGCGGCTGCCAAATCTTTTCCAGCTGGTTTTCATCCATGTAAAATTCCTTGCCGAATAATGCCAGCCGTATCCCGCCTGTCCGCATCAGAATGCTGCTGTGCAGATAACAGACGCCAAGACATGCTGCCTCTTTGCTGGTATGCTCTCCCCACTGTCCGAACAGCTCTGCAAATGCCTGCACAACTGCATCCCTTCTGTCTGTTTTCTGATATTCGGCTTCCAGCATCCTGATACTGACGGAAAATACTGCTTCACCCCATTTTCTGGCATCTGTCATCATTGCTTCCCTGTATGCCATTACATATCCCCCTGTCGTGATTATTCGTTTCATTATTGTATCTTCAGATTCCCGCCGATAAATGAGATTCCGTTATCAAGCTGTATGCTTGTCCCTTTCTGCCTGAAATTTACAAAGGAATCTCCCGCGACGATCAGCGAGCCGGTATCACTGGCAATCGTCAGGTCCTCTGCTGCTTCCAGCATAATAGAATGCGCACTTACGATGTGGATTCCCTCCGCATCTGTCAGCTCGATTCTTGTTCCCTTATTGTTGGTGATCACGATGGAATCAGGCGTAAAACGCACTTCCTTCTGGTACCTGCTCTTAAATACTTTGTGTGAAGGATCTTTCCGATCTGGGCTGTCTGTTTCCACATGCACGGAACTTGCCACAAATGCATCCCTTTCCTGATGCTGCGGTATCATCAGACGCACCATGTCGCCTGGTTCCGGCATACAGTACCAGCCTGTACCATCCGGTGTAGAATACACCGTGGCATAAGGATACCAGATATTGATGGTCTGATGTGCGTTCTCATCACCCAGGAGCGACACCTGCACTTTATCCTCTTTTACCTTTGTAATTCTTGCGTCCAGCGCACAGCCTGCCATTTCCTTATTGCAGATTTCAGGCACTTCGATGCCCTTCTCCCTTTTCAGATAACAGCAGTGGAGCAGCTCGCCGCCCTCATACCGGCTTTGTATCTTGAAAATATAACATTTCATTCCGTACAGTGATGCATAATCTCCTATCCGGTGCGGTTCCCTGCATTGTATGATGTATTCCATACAGTCCGCCTCCGATACCGCCATACCCTGGCATATTTTATTCCGATATCCGCCCAGATCCTTCCGTATCGTATATCTGCTGCCCGCAGGAATTTCAAACGGCATTCCCTGCGGGATTGAATAATAGATCCTGACCCCTTTCATCCGTGAATCCGGCACCAAAAACTGATGGCTCCTGCCTGCAAGCCGCTTCAAAAAATTCCAGTCCGTTTCTTCATATTGCAGAACCAGCTCTCCCGGCGCTTCACTGTACGGTTTGGAAAATGACACCGAAGAATCTGCATACCCTGCCGCTGTCTCCCTAAAGATCTGCTCATAGGTCACTGACGGATCCTGATAGGACCGAAAATGCTTTTTTTCATCCATAAGGATGCTTCCTGTCATAAGCTCCAGCGTCAGTTTCCGCTGGTCATTTAATACTGAGACAGAAAAATCCGTCACGATTCCTGTAAATAATGTCTTTACCTCACCGTCCATCCCCACAGCCTGTACCGTCTCCCATACTTTTCCTGTCAGAAGTCCCAGATATTCTTCCTCCTGGTCATCTGAAATATGCCCTGAAATAATCATCCTGCCGTGCTGGTTGATCTCCTCCTCCTGGCGCAGTTCCAGAATATCCAGAAAAGCTACAGGGCCTGTAGTAATATTATATTCCCTCATTTTGTTCCTCCCTTATTGTCCGCAGAATCTCCCATACTGTCGGCTGCCACTGTCCGTACTCCTCAAAGGGACAATAGAATGTGCCGAGTATCCAGTCCTGTCCTGCCTGAAAGATAAACAGTACATTGTATACTCTCCCATCCGCTGCAAAGCTTTTGTATTCCAGCCAGTGTATTTTTATCCTGCCCTCTTCCTCACCCATTCCATAACATACCGTCCTGTCGTCAAGCTTTTCCAGCAGCATTCTGATATCCCCTATGGGATCTGCTGTATCCACACCCTTCATTTTCTGCAGGGTGATTCCTGCCGTATTCCCTTCTGTCAGAAACAGTCTGTCCGGCAGGTTCTCCGACCAGAAGATCTCCTCTGCCGTCTCCCTGCCTGCCGGGCAGAATGCATCCGGTATCCACAGGGCATATCCATCGAAATGCCGCCACTCCTCCTGCCGCTTGTCCCTTTCCGGCGGTGTGGCAAACACCCGTTCCGTCTGCTGTAAGTAAACGTCTACATCTTCTTCGTTAATTCGTTCCATCTGCCCAGTCCCCGCTCTCCCTGAATGTTCTGAAACTCTGCCGTACGATGCTCCTCCACTTCGCGGATTCTCTGGCCGGATACGTGAATGTCAGCAGTACCAGACGCTCCTTTACCGTGCTCAGGGCTTTGATATGTTCTGCTTTGATATCTGTCATTTCCATCTGAAACCAGCCTGTCGGGAGTTTCCCTTCCCTGCACAGATAGACCGGCGATATTTCGTATCTGGGAAACATCTCTTTTGTCAGCAGGCATACTTCCTCCGCTGCGAAACGTATCCGGGCGGATTCCACTTTCTGGTTTAACGGCTGTGCTGTTATCTGCACGCCGCTGCCATTCTCCAGGATGATTTCCGGCCGCCCTTTCCGCGGATAATATCTGTGCTGTCTGTCCTCTTCCATCTGGTAAAACCCTTCCGGGAGCTCTAACTGTAAACCGACTCCGTCCAGACTCACCGGAATGAACCGGATGCTCTCCTGTGTACAGCCTTCGCTCTCCTCCATGCAGAACTGTTCCATTTTCCTGTTTTCCCCCTTTCTTAAAATTTATCTGAAAATCCTGTGACAGCTGTCTGCGTTTATCCAGCACTGCCTTCTGTTTCGGCTGTACAGGCTGGAACACTTTCTTTTCCAGTTCTGTTACCGCACTTATGCGGCTTGCTGCCGTATTGATCCGGTTAATCTTATCTATGGCTGGATTTTGTCCGAATCCTCCCGTCTCCATGGAATCACTCATATCCTGCATCCTCCTTTCCTGCTGGTATAGTGCCTGTCCCCAGCCGTTTTACCTGGCATCCCTCCAGCTGTCTTTCCAAGCTGCCTGCAAGTTCCATAACTGGTGTGGAGCCAATAACACATTTTTCTGCTGCCCTGCGGTCTGTAAAAGTATATTTCTCCTGGTCCTGTTCCTCGGACTGGCAGAATACTGGAAAATCATCCCCCCTGCCCCCGTCCATCAGTACCTTATCCGATGCGCCGACGGTGTCAAAACCGTTGCACATATTGATAACGGTGGGCGATGCTGCCCGTTTTACCAGCGAAACCTCTTTTGGCGCCTGGAACAGGATGCTGCCTCCTTTCAGCCCTATGGTTTCTTTTGCCAGGACGGTCAGCGAACGGTGGCTTGTTACACCTGCCCCCGCAGCATCCGACAGCTTTACTTCCAGCAGCTTTTTCTGCTTCATGTCCCGGAATCCCATGGCATCCGGTCCGAGATACAGGCGTTTCTTATCCTTTGTGGTAAAATACCGGTGGGTGTTTTTCAGTTCCGGGTTTCCCTTTCCATTCCTGCGGACGCCGCATACTGCCCTGTCCCTGCCGCCTGCGGCATTCCCAATATGGATGTATACACGTTCTCCCTTCTCTGGCATACAGTACGCCAGATTCCCCATATCAGGCTGCCATGGATACCAGTAAGCACTTTCCGTGGGCTGCACCGGATCCATGTCAAATTTTACTTTTACCTGCTCTTCTTTTACATCCAGCACTGCCGCCGGAAGCATCAGCCCTGTCAGGTATGGATTTTCGTACCGCTCTGTCTGAAAGGCGGCTCTTCCTGCCAGTGTGTAGTAAAATTGTAACAGACCTTTTTCCAGACGGCATTCCTTTGATGATACGGTATATCTGCTGCCATCCCATTCAATCTTATCGCCAATCTCCCAGTTCTGGCTGGTGCGCACACGGCGGCAGATGCTCCTGCCCTGCCTGTCAGACCGGATTTGTTCACACACGGTGCTGCTGTCTGCCCTGTGTATGTTTCCCTCCGGCATGCCATTATGTACACAGGCAGCAGCGGAATACACGGATGGCACGAGAACAGTATGCAGCCTGCTGGCAAGTCTTTTTAAGAATGCCCAGTCTGTTTCTTCAATCTGGTACAGCGGAGTCTGGACTGCCTGATCTGCACCATGAAACCATAATTTTGCCCCCGGCGTACCCGCAAGCACCTGCTGCATTACTTCCCCGTATGTCATGGAGATGTCCTGAAAGCTCCTGTTCCTTCTTAAAAGATCAAGCTGCTGTGTGGCAGAAACGCCTGTCAGCACTACATGATATGACGAACCCTCATGGGTCATCTGTACTTCCCTGATCTGCCCGGCAAACAGCAGGCGGCTGCCGGCTCCTGTCATCATGGATGTCCCAGACAGGGGCTGTAAGACAGC
>Ga0137307_102714_pt1 | contig 11657 bp, 11 predicted proteins | sample NAcewD2O_March_2_FD_97180 | JGI IMG/M metagenome (GOLD analysis project Ga0137307, IMG submission 97180) | Mouse cecal microbial communities from Vienna, Austria - N-Acetylglucosamine amended D2O_March | ecosystem: Host-associated > Mammals > Digestive system > Large intestine > Cecum | place...
TTCTGGTATTTCATCTCCTTGCCAAGTTTGTTGGAAGAATAATACATCTTCTTCATCACTACTATAAAATATATGATATCTTTGCAATTTTTCATCAAATTCTTCCATATCTAATGAATACCCTTCCGGAATCTCCGTCAACTGATACTTCCGAAATGTACCTCTTTCCCCGTCCTCTGCTTCCTCCGGGTTATCTCTCTGAATCTTTACATGGTCGTCATACTGGTCCACATAGTAATTGCACAGCCATCGTATCACTGGTTCCGTGGCAAATGCAGTTCCGCCAAGTACCATGATAATCAGCAGAATAATTGCTGTTCTCCGCTTTCTGGAATGAATGGAGCGATACAGACCCATAAGAGAATGGCCTTTTTCGTCTCCGGAACTATCTTTCCCTGTTTTCATTTTCCGTAAAATCCGGTGCATCTTCCACCGAAATTTCAGAGAAAACTTATGTTCCGGTATTACCTCCGGACGATTTTCAAATTCTTCTTTTGCAATTTCATCAAATGCCTGTTTTAAGAGCTTGTCCATATCAGCCATTTTTCCCCTCCTTAAATGTATGATGGTAGTTTATCTGTTTCTGAATCTATTCTATCATATATTATAATAACAATCCAGAATATCCTTTCATGACATATTCTGATAAAATAATCAGAAATGGTAAAATAGTAACATTTAAATTCTGATTTCAGACAAAAAGAGGCTCCCAATACCAATGGTATCGGGAGCAAGCTGATATATCAACTGAGGGGAAAGAGTGCTGATATATCGTAGCTATGTATATATAGTATCACTAATATGCGGATTCGTCAAGATGTTGTGTATAATTTTTTATAACAGTTCAGCCATAGCCTGTATTCTGTGCGAATCATGCTGGCATGGAGGGTCAAATACCCCGTTGCTTGCAGTGGGGTATTTGATGCCGGAGATTCAGCAGTTCAGAGGGGCCGTTTTTCGAAAAGAGCTGTTCAGATATCGCCGAAAAGAAAATCTGCGTTTCTTTTCTCTCAGCAATTCCTGTAACTGATGGACAATCTGTTCCTTTTCTTCTATGGTAATACACTCTTTTTCATACTCGAAAATGTCTGTATCAATACGGTTCAGCAGCTCATACATATTGCGGCAGGGGATATTCCGGTTTCTCTTTCCTGTACACTCCGGTTCTTCTCCCACATAGAACCGATAAAACAGTTCCTGCTCCTGTTCATTCAGGCAGCTCAGCATCATCTCTTTTTCTTCGAGAATTTCTTTTTCTATCAGCCATGCAATGGTAGCTTCTTTCTGATGAGCGGCCAGATATTCCAGACAGCGGTACCGGGCCACAGAGCCAATCCAGTTTTCAAATTCATTTTCCGAATCAAAGCTGTCTATATGATTCCAGACAGAAACAAAGGTATCTGTCAGACATTCCTGCTGCAGGTGAGGAAGCGTGAACAAATGTTTCCGAATAATGGATATCAGGCGTTCTCCATGTTCCAGAACCAGAAATTCCAATGCTTTTTCATTATGAAGCTGTAGCTGTGCGATAAAGTTGTCTTTTCCTATCCTCATAAAAACACCTGCCTTTCTGCCATGGAAGGATTCTGTTTCTTATGTTTTAATTCTATCACAATTATTTTCATTAATTCTTTCTCTAATTCTTAAGTTTTTCTTAAATGATTTTTGGAATTTTCCCCCTGTGCGAGTGCGCATATTATTTTTTATCTTATAGGAAGATACTTTGACGATTTAGCGTGAAAAAGTCTTTCCTGTAGAATAAAAAAGAGAACGGTGGCAAGTTCCGCTCTCTGCTGTTCCTCAGTCCTCCAAATCCTGCTGAATTTCTTCAATCATTACATCAATCTTCCTGTCCCTCTCCTTTGCGTCCTTTTCGTTTATATCATCTGTTCCTGAATCCTTCAAGCATTTTTAAACTTTTTTATAAATATACCGGCTGCATATGTAACCTGTTCTGTATTGATATCATCAAATGGAAAAGCTGCAGCCTGTCCGGCCCGCCAAAGGAAGCAGTTCCATTCATTCTGAACGAAACTGCTCCTTTTTTATCTTCCGGCCGGTCAGAACCCTGGCAGCCCGGCCTTTGCTTTGCTGTAATCTGCCAGAGTTTCCGGCCCTTCCAGTACGTCCCGGCCAATATAGACCATATTATCTTCCCGCACTTTCATACTCCACTTTACCAGGGAAAGAGCTCCGCGCTCCAGCTCCAGCGCGGTAATACAACGGGGATGTACACAGCTTCCGTCATTAAAATAATACCCTTCTCCGGGTTTTGGAAATACCGGCCTGTGGGTATGTCCGGCCACCAGCAGGGTCTCATGCTTCTGTGCCCAGGCTGCCAGCCGCGTTTCGATTCTCTCCATTTTCTGATAGTTTTTGGCCGCGCTGGTGGGATCATTGCCTCCGGCCAGCTCCAGAGGGCGCCAGAGATACCGCACCAGAAAGCGTGTGAGCTTCCAGAGGGTATCGTTCCACAAGTCTCCCTGATGGCCGTGAACCAGAAATAACTCCATTCCGCTGCAGGCGTCCTGCAAACGGATGGCTTCATGCACCTTCATGCCGGGAAACAGCGCCACCTCCTCATTTTCAGCTTCACAATAGTAGGAATTGCATTTGTTTTTAAAATACTTTTCTTTCTCTTTCTTCCGGTCATGATTGCCATACAGCATATACATGCGGTTTTCCTGGTAAAATTTCCCCATCATCCAGAACTGATTGCTGTGTATCCGCACAATCTCCTGTAAATTACGATTTTCCCACAGCTCATCACCGTCTCCCAGTTCAATATATATAAATTTTCTGCGGTTATAATACTGCAGCGCCGCAAAATACAGGTTCTGGTTGGCCTGAAAATTATCTCCCCAGTTCCCCACGCCTCGATGGCAGTCACTCATAAGCACAATACGGCTTCCCATATGGACTGGAACGCATAAAGCCTCCCCATAGGCTTTATCCAGCCTTCTGGCGGTACGCTTCATAAGCCTTTTTTCTCCCAGGCAATTCTTCCGGTGTTTGTAATCATGGCAAATATTCGGGGATATGCCAGCATCAGATAATTCAGTTTATCCAGGGTTTTGGTGAAATCCCTGGTTACTCTGTGATACATGTTGCAGTTATGATGATTCTGCCACTGAATCAGTCTCCGAAACAGCCTTCCGTAATGAGAATTCCGGGAACTTTCAGGCTGATACATGGAAAATGCCGCCCGCTGGGCCCAGACATGAATATCCTCCGGCTGATAGCCTGCCTGATAACAGCCTTTCAGAAATGCTTCCAGCATTTCATGATTCCGGAATGTAACGGCAACTTTCATCATCAGTTCTCCCGGCCAGGAAAATTCTCCCAGTTCAAAGCCCGTCAGCCACCAGTGATTTTCCTGTCTCCGGAACACCTGTCTGCCGTTTTTGTAAAGAACCATTTCCATCGGAAGTTCTTCTTCCTCTGACACGCATTCATAAAATACATCTTCCGGATTCTGCTGGCTGCCCCGTTCCCGTTCCACATAGAGCCCGATTTCCGCTCCGGTAGTAATTCCGTACTGGCCTTTCCAGCATTCAATCATCCATCGTTTGTTGTCATATTCAAAATAAATGGGCTCACAGTCGATAATCATATTCATAACAGGAGCCATTTCATCATATATTTTCCCATATCCAAATTTGCGCTGCCAGGCGTCTTTCCTGGAATAAAAAATATCTTTCTGCTGGTCATATACAAAACCAAAAGGCGCCAGTGCCTGATTAAGTTCCGTGAGTTTTTCATAGTCGCTCCTGGTACATACCAGGCGTTTTGCCTTCTGGCAGCACCGGTATCTGTACCATATCCACAGGCATAACAGCAGCAAAACGGCTGTGATAATACCAAAAATAATCCAATTAATATTCAAAACTCTCCAAATCCTTTCTTTTTTTCTAATATATGTCAGAAAGGTTTGGAGAGTTCTTTTGATTATTTTTTCCCGGCCTCTGTTTCAAACAGCTCGTTGGCATATCTTACGGAGCCCATGGCGTCTCCGGAATAAAAATCTGCACCAATCATGTCCGCATAGGTCTGGGTCAGTACTGCGCCTCCCACCATGATTCGGCAGTCCGGCAGCTTTTTTTTCAGCATCCGGATAGTCAGCTCCATATTTGCCACTGTGGTGGTCATCAGAGCACTCAGGCCCACCAGCCTGACCTTATGCTCTCTGGCTGTTTCCAGCACCAGTTCCGGCGAAACGTCTTTTCCAAGATCCAGAACCTGGAAACCATAATTTTCCAGAAGTACCTTCACAATATTTTTTCCGATATCGTGAATATCTCCTTTTACGGTTGCAAGCACAATCGTGCCTTTGGATTCTGAGCTGCCGCCCTGGGACTTCAGATGTTCTTTTACAGCGTCAAATCCTGCCTTCGCTGCCTCCGCACTCATCAGAAGCTGGGGCAGAAACACCGTTTTTTTCTCAAATCCCTGACCCACCGCGTCCAGGGCAGGAATCAGTTCCTGGTCTATCACTTCCAGCGGCCCTCTGGTTTCCAGCTCTTTGCGGGCTGCCTGTCCGGCGCTTTCTGCAAGTCCTTTCACCACAGCGTCAAACAAGGTAAGCTCCCTGGTTTTGGAAGACTGCAATCCGGGCTGGGGCGTCTGGCCGGAATAGCGGCTGATATAGGTCCTGCACTGGCTGTCGCTGCCGTTCAGGGCGCAGAAAGCGTCATAGGCTGACATCATAACGTCGCTGCCTGGATTGATAATTCCGGCGCTGAGCCCCTGGGACAATGCCATGGTAAAAAAGGCTGTATTGACTTTTTCCCGCTGAGGCAGGCCGAAAGAAACATTGGAAACTCCCAGTGTGGTATGGACGCCCAGCACATAACGTACATGACGCAGGGCTTCCAGTGTAATCTTTGCATTGCTCTGTCCGGTGCTGATGGTCATAGTCAGTGTGTCCATCAGCAAATCCTTTTTCCGAAGCCCGTATTTCGCCGCTTCCCGGATGATTCTTTCAGCAATTTCAATTCTGCCCTGCACCGTATCCGGTATACCGGATTCATCCAGCGTCAGACATACCACCATACAGCCATATCTGGCTGCCAGCGGAAATATCGTATCCATGGACTCCCGTTTCCCGTTGACAGAATTCAGAAGAGGCCTGCCATTGTAAAGGCGCAGTGCTGTTTCCATGGCTTTGGGGTCAGAGGTATCAATCTGCAGAGGCAGGTCTGTGATTGCCTGGAGTCCGGGTACCACTTTCCTCATCATCTCCACTTCGTTGATTTCCGGAAGTCCCACATTCACGTCCAGAATATGGGCCCCTCTGTCCTGCTGGCTCAAAGCCTCTTTGTAAATGTATTCCAGGTCCCGTTCCCGCAGTGCCTGTTTGAAGCGGGATTTCCCCGTGGGATTGATACGTTCCCCAATGATTTTCGGATGATCTCCGAACACCACCGCATGGCTGTAGGAGGAAACCACCGAACGGTTTTTATCTGTGATTTTCAGAGGTTCCATTCCTTTGCAGGCCCTTACCAGCTCCCGGATATGTTCCGGTGTGGTGCCGCAGCAGCCTCCCAGGGCGGAAACTCCTTCCTGGGCAATTTCTTTCATAACGGAGGCAAATTCTTCAGGTCCCACATGATAGGAAGTTTTGCCGTCCACCACCACCGGAAGCCCTGCGTTGGGATTTACCACGATAGGAACAGAACATATTTCCCGCAGCTTCGGAAGGAATTTTTTCATCACATCCGGGCCGAAACCGCAGTTCAGCCCCAGTGCGTCCACCCCCAGTCCCTCCAGCATGGCTACTGCGGCCTCCATATCCGCTCCTGTCAGCAGTTTTCCGTTTTCGTCAAACACCATGGTGACTACCACCGGCAGACTGGTATTTTCTTTGGCCGCCAGTACTGCTGCTTTCATCTCATAGGTGTCGTTCATAGTCTCAATCAGGCACAGATCAGCTCCTGCCTGTTCTCCTGCCAGGCACACCGGCCGAAATGCTTTATATGCCCCCTCAAAGGGCAGATCCCCCAGAGGTTTCAGCAGCCTTCCAAGGGAACCGATATCCAGTGCCGCATACGCATTTGTTCTGGTCTCCGTAATGGCCTTCCTGGCCAGACGGACTCCCTTTTCCGTCAGTTCTTCACAGGTATACCCGCTGTCTTTCATTTTAAATGGATTAATCCCAAAGGTATTGGTTTTTATGATGTTGCAGCCGGCTCTCAGATAGCTTTTATGAATCTTTAATATCACATCTTCTCTGGTTACATTCCAGATTTCCGGCAGTTCTCCGGGCTGCAGGCCCTGATCCTGCAGCATGGTTCCCATGGCACCGTCAAAAAATAACAGTTCCGTTTTCAACCGTTCTGTAAAATTCATGCTGTTCCCCTTTCAATTTGTCTGTTTTCAGGTTATTGGGCAATCACCTGACCCCATACCGTTTTTTTCCGTATCACTGCTCCTGCGTCCGCCGGAATTCACAGTCTGTTTTTCCACACTGGCTGCAGTCTGTTCTGTGACAGGATTCCCGTTCCTGGGTAGTCAGCCCGATAATTGCGGTGACCGATTTGGAAGGCAGCATCAGATTCCCCTGCGTCAGCGTAATACCCACCCTCCTGCTGCATTCCAGCATGTTAAAAATGTCTTTCTGATATTCCAGGGCAAAATCTCCGTACCCCGGACTGAATCTGGGCCTCAGGTACAGTCCGCGCTTTTCCGCTTCCCGGCGTATGGAATCTTCCACCTCGTCCACATAGCTTTCCATGCAGGCTGCTCCTGCTGCCTGTACAATCACGGCGCCTGCCAGATTTGTCACCGAATACTGCCGAATCATCAAATCTGCAGTCCGGCCAATGGTGGCTGCCAGCAGCACCACCTTTTCACATCCCCTCAGATTCCTGGCCAGATTCCTGCTGGTAATGGTAAGCCCTCCAAAGGAAACGGTGTCGTCCGTGACCCTGCAGTCATATTCCCGGTATATACTTCCGGGGGAACTGTTTTGCTCCAGTTCCGCGCTTATTTTATCCAGAAGTTCCTGTGTCCGGCTGTCAATTTCCTGGCCCCGGTATCCCAGGTAACGTAACGTTTCCGCTCTGTCCGCTCTCATATATTCTGATTCCTTCCGTCTTCCTCATCCTGTTCCGAACTGTAGATTTCAGAAAGATTTCGGAAAATCGCTCCTGCCACATCCGGCTTGTTCATGGTATAAATGTGTATGTTGCTGACTCCATTTGCAATCAAATCAATGATCTGGTCTGTGGCATAGGCAATGCCTGCCTGCTTTAAAGCCGCCGGTTTATCGGCAAACCGTTCCACAATGGCCCGGAACCGGGCAGGCAGCGTGGTTCCCGACAGAGAAGTAATCCGCTTAATCTGGTTCACATTGGTTACCGGCATAATACCTGCAATCACCGGCACCTCAATCCCCTTTTTCAAAGCTCTGTACAGGAAATTATAGAGGATATTGTTATCAAAGAACATCTGAGTGGTGAGAAATTCGCAGCCTGCTTCCACCTTCTGTTTCAGATATCCGATGTCCGCCTCAATGGAATCTGCTTCCGGATGGCCTTCGGGATAACAGGCTCCTCCAATGCAGAAATCTCCGAATGCTTTGATTTCCTCTATCAGCTCGCTGGCATGGTGATACTGATTGGGCAGCGGAAAATCAAGATCCACCGGGATATCCCCCCGCAGCGCCAGAATATTTTCAATTTTCCTCTCCTGTAATTCTCCCAGAACCTCCTGAATCTTGTCCCGCCCGGAAGAAGCACAGGTCAGATGTGCCAGAGCCAGCACACCGTTTACATTCTGCACTTCATTTGCCAAATCCACCGTATGCTCGCTGATTCCGCCGCTGGCCCCGTAGGTTACGCTCATAAACGCCGGCCTTACCCTGGCCATTTCCCGGACTACCTCATGGGCTTTGGCCAGTTCGGAACCTTTTTTCGGGGGAAACAATTCGCAGCTGATGGTTACTTCTTTTGTTTTTAATAATTCTGAAATTTTCATATTTTATGCCTCTGAATCCTTATAATTTTTTTATATTATAAGGATTTATCCCGTAAAAGTCAAACTGCCTGCCGCATAAAAATTCCTTTTTTCGTCATACTGTTACTGTAAGGAGGGATTTTATGAGTGAAATGGACAGAAAAAAAGACACCCATCCGGTGCCTGACCTGCATGATGAAAATTATGATTATTTAAAAGCAAGTTCTGTCATGGACTGTACCGGCGCAGTGCCGAGGCCGCCGCAGACCAGCGCGGAACTGGATTCCTATCTGGATGTTTACAACTTCCTTCCCCAGTGTGCCTTTGCCCACCCGAATGAAGTGGAAATCGACATGCTGAGCAATAAAAAGGAGCGGGAACAGACAAAATAAATAAGTCTGTATGCAGGGGGTGCCATGTATCCGGACACCCTCTGCCTTTTTCCTTCTTTATTCCGTCTGCTCACCTGCTTCAGCTTCCAGTTCTTCTGTTGGGATTCCGAGGATTTGAAGTTCCACCTTTGCAGCTCTTTTCTGGAAATTAAATTCTTCTTTCCCGTATTTCTCGATTCTTAAAAGATTCATGTACTTGTCAATTGCTACTTTCTTCTGCTCGTTTTCGTTCATCTGTTCCGTTGCCTCCATCCTCCAGTCTCCTTTCCGTTCGTCAGATTTACCTGCCTTTTTCTGCACTTCCGTGTACGCCATCCATATTCAGTTCCGACAGAATAAAAATCAAATACTGTAATCAAACCGGCCGCCCACCCAGGTCTCTTCTCTGGTTCTTACATCATCCCCATAAGCGGACACCGTATCATTGATTTTCCGCAGAAGTTCGTCCCAGGAGGAAGCTGTCACCGTCACAGTATCATCTTTATCTTTCAAAGCGTCTGCACGTTTCTCCTCCGCCCGTTCCTTTTGCTCTTTTGCGTCCGTTTTCTTCCTGTCTTCTCTCCTCTGCTCTGCTTTGTCCTCAATCCGTTTCTTCTGTGCTGCCAGAGATTTGTCAACTACCGCGAAGAAAGAAGCTGTTCCGTCATCATTCACTTTCATGCCGAAGGATTTCACCATATCTGCATTGCTTCCCAAATCACTCTTCATCTGGGCAAACTGAGTGGTTGCGCCCCGCAGTATCTTCTCATATTTTTCACGATACGCCGGGTCTTCAGCCATTTTCTCAATTTTCTCTTCATCAATCAGCACTGTCAGGCTCTTATTGCTGTTTCCGCCGTACTGAGCGGCATTTGCCTGCACTTCTTCTTTCTTATCTTTGCTGACCAGAATAAAATCCATATTGGAAAATTTCTTCTGTAACTGGTCGTAATATTTCTGCGCTTTCTCACTTAACTGAGGATTGCCGATTTCCTTCTGTCCGGTTCTTCCTGTTCTGGCAGTTTCCCTGGGTTTCGCTGCGGCTGCAGCCTGCGCGTACGCATTTCCGATTCCGTTAGTGTTCATATCTGTTTCCTCCCTGAAATAAATCTGTACTCCATGTCACTACTTATATCGGATAAATACGGGAAACGTTTAATCGGCATTTTCCTGAATATTGGGGCAATGCTCCAGAAAATATGCTTCCGCTTCTGCATTCCACAGACCGTCATGTTTCTCCACCAGGGCTTTCAAAGCCGCTCCCAGCTCATCCTGCTCTGAAAATGCCCCCACATCTGTAATGGGATAATTTTTCTGAGAGTAGACAATCTTCTTCCCGCCGGGCAGTTCCGGAATTTTCAGAATAGATTCACACACATCATTGAGCCCCATCACATGAGTGGCAATTTTGGCCAGATTGACCGTTTTCTTCTCAATACAGGCAATGGCGTCTTTCATATCCTGGGTATTGCTTCCGCTGGTGCCCACAAAATGGGTGGCATTATAATGCAGGTTATAAAAATTCATCCGGGCGGAAAATCCGGAATCTGCGGGACCTGCAAAGAAATTCAGGCAGCCGTCCGGTGCCAGCAGAGCTTCTGCTTTTGTCACCATGGATTCCTGCGCCACCATCAGGAAAATATCGTCAAATCCTTGATTTCCAGGCGTCAGAGATTTTAATTCTTCCACAAAATCGCTTTCTCTGGGCGTTAATACATAATGAAGGGAGACGCCGTGTTTTTTCGCTTCCTCCGGAGGATACAGCTTCCGGCTCCGTTCCAGCTTCTCTTTCGTGCTTCCGGTCACCACCAGCACCGAAGGCTTCTTTTCCCCGTGAACGGCGTAATCCACTGCCAGAGAACCCATGGGGCCTGTTCCCCCCAGAATGGCCATGGCGCCTCCCTCCCGGATTCCCATGGTATGGTCATATTCGTTCCGGTCCCTCAGATGGAAATTGGCTTTAAATCCTGCAATCACACAGGAAAGGGGCTCCACCAGGGCACCCTCAAAAAAGCTCTCTCCCTGGTAGGGAAGGAGACAGCCCTTTTCCATGGCCTCATTCATAATAATAACTTTTGTGGCTTCACCGCCCACATAAGGGAAAGAATATCCAAGAGAAAAGGTATCTGCCCGTCCCAGATTGGGCTGGGCCACAAATTTATCTCCCGGTTTGTAAAGATGCTGCCATTTCTTTCCCACAGCCTCAATCACACCGCAGAATTCATGACCCATAATGACCGGATTCTCCGCCAGGTTATCCGGCAGTTTTTTATGCCGGGCTCCCTGATTCGCCACTTTGTACGTGGACATGCAGAGACTGTCTGTTATAATACGGGCCTGTATTTCATCTTCTCCCATAACCGGAAGTTCAAATTCCTCCAGTCTTAAATCTTTTACTCCATAAATGCGCACTGCTTTTGTCTGCAAACGACTCACCTTTCCTTTCCGGCTCTTTACAAGCTGTTCTGAAACTGTTTTCACTATCATACAGTATAATAAAAATACCGGATTCTGGCAAGCATTCCCGATTAATTGGACAACTCCAGCAAATCTTCCAGCCTCCTTCTGACACACTCCTGCGTCACCTTGAAAATATCAGACAGATATTCCACTTTCCGGTCATAGTTTTCTTCCTCCTCAGACCTGGAAATACTTCCCGCCAGCATTCTGCACACCATCTGAAAAATATCCAGCGGCATTAACATACTTCTGGCAAAATAATCTGCCTCCAAATCCTCCCGGCTGCTGCTTTCTCCCGTATCTTTATGGGCAAATTTCTTTAAATTTCCCCGGTGCAGCATATAATGGCCATATTCGTGGGCTGCGATAAACCGGCTCTTTTTCAGTTCCAGCCCCGCTTCGTTTTCCGCATTTACAAATCCTCTGTTGATTACAATCCATTTGTGGCTCTCGGTTCCTTCAATAAACTCTTCCTCGTTGACCGCCAGAAATCCCACTGTTTCCGGGGGAAGATACACCTTCTGTACCAGAAACCCTTCCCGTTTCGCAATGGAAACGATGTCCACGCCTCCGGCCGCTTCCACACCTTTTTCCTGTAAAAGTTCACGTACAGCAGCTTCTATTTTCTTTTTGTCTGCTCTGGAAATATCCTTCCGTTTCTCTCTTTTCGTATATTTTACGCCCGCAGGGCATTTTCTCTGGTAGTTCTGAAATTCAATAATATTGCTTTTCATACCTTACCTCGTCATTTTTTTCTGATAAATCCAGGAATTACCAATAATATGACATACCTCTCTTATCTGCATTTGTAAAATACTGTCGACAAAATTTCACTTTCAACACCGTAAGGGTTTTAACCGTAATTATAAA
>Ga0137307_102716_pt1 | contig 11651 bp, 9 predicted proteins | sample NAcewD2O_March_2_FD_97180 | JGI IMG/M metagenome (GOLD analysis project Ga0137307, IMG submission 97180) | Mouse cecal microbial communities from Vienna, Austria - N-Acetylglucosamine amended D2O_March | ecosystem: Host-associated > Mammals > Digestive system > Large intestine > Cecum | place...
TCTGCCAGCGGCATTCCTTTTCCATACGTCCTTTGTTAAAGATATTTAATACGGAATTCGGGTCTAAGTAATCCCCGGTCCAGCCGTCAAAGGCAATATCAAAGTTTCCTGCACCGTGCTCATCCCAGTATACCTTGGACTCAAAGGTAACAATCTCGCACTCTACGCCCAGGCTGTCCTTCCACATGGCCTGCATTACCTGCGCCTTATCCTTATTTTCCTGGGTATTGGTAATAATAAACTGTAAGGTAGGCAGACCTTCGCCGTTTGGATAACCGGCATCGGCAAGAAGCTGCTTTGCCGCCTCTACATCCTCTTTAATTAATTCTGCACCGACTTTATCGCGGAATGGAGTGGCATCATCGCCATAAGGGATTCCATAAGGAACGAAGGCAAATGCAGACTTGGGCTTGGAAGGAACTGCCACGTCATTGACCGTATTTCTTACAATCGCCATGGACAGCGCCTTTCTTACCTCCGGCGTCATATAGTCTTTTGAACAGTTAAAGTCAAAGTAAGAGGTTCCGATTAAGTCATGGGCGCTCAGTTCTTCGCTCCCCTGATACTGCGCCATCGCCTGTGTTCCTACAGAATTCCCAATCATAACATCGATATCGCCTGCATTATAAGCGGACAATGCAGCCTCCGCCTGCTCAATAATAGCAATCTCCACGCTGTCTAATTTTACGTTCTCCGCATCAAAATATTCCGGGTTCTTTACCAGGGTGTAGCCTGCCTGCGGCTTAATCTCCTGCAGCATAAACGGGCCGTTGCACACATAGGTATCCGCGCTCTTTACCCAAGAATCCGCACCTTCAACCACATCCTTCTTTACCGGTGCCCAGTTTGCCGAAGCAGTCAGGCTGATAAAGTATGCGGTTGGATTCTTTAAGGTTACTTCCAGTGTCTTATCGTCTACGGCCTTTACACCGACTTCATCGGCAGAGCACTCGCCGTTATTGTACTCTTCTGCATTCACAATATCAAACAGATTCCATGCTGCCGGAGAAGCCAGCTCAGCGTCAAGTTCGCGCTTCCAGGAATATTCAAAGTCAGCAGCCGTCAGCGCAGAGCCGTCCGACCACTTTAAGCCGTCCCTTAAGGTAAAGGTATAAACCAGACCGTCGTCGGAAACCGTGTGGCCCTCTGCCATCGCCGGTTCTACATTACTTCCGTCATCGGAAAAACGATATAAGCCGTTAAACAGGTTTAAAAGCACTGCAGATGACTTATTATAGTTGCACATCCCCGGATCTAAGGTTTCCGGTTCAGCATCAATCGCATAAACGATACTGTTTCCCCGATCCGCTGCTTCCTCTCCTGCCGGTGTTTCCTCACCGCCCGCTGCCTCGGAGCCTGCCTCAGAACCGGCAGCCGTCGTCGTTTCCTCCCCTGCTGCCGTCGTAGCCGCTGTGGAGCCACCGCCGCCGCCGCAGCCGGCAAGTAAAGAAGCTGTCATCACAGCAGCCAAAGCCATTGATAACCATCTTTTTCTCATAATTGTTTCCTCCTGTTTTTTTCATTTATCGCAATAGCGGCAGATACCGCCTGGTGCGCTTTTTTATTCCGCCGAATTAGCGTTTACCTGCGTTTTCGTTGCTGTTCACACGTTCAAAGAAACGAATGTTCAGTAACCCGTCCGCTTACAGCAGATGACATGCCACATAATGTTTCTCATTCACCTTCTTTAATTCCGGCTTTGCCTGCCTGCACACATCCTTTACATAAGGGCAGCGCGAGCAGAACGGACACTCATCCTTTGGATTAATCGGTGAAAGCACATCCCCTTCCAGCACAATCCTCTGGCTTGCCGCCGCCAGATCCGGGTCGGCAATCGGTTCTGCTGAAATCAGCGCCTTGGTGTAGGGATGCAGCATATTTTCGTAAAGTTCATCCGCCTGGGCATACTCTAAGAGATTTCCCAGGTACATCACGCCGATCTGGTTGGAAATATGCCGAACCATCGCCAAATCATGCGAGATAAACAGATAGGTAAACTTATACCTTTCCTGCAGTTCCTCTAAAATATTGATAATCTGTGCCTGAATCGAAACATCCAGCGCCGAAATCGGCTCGTCACAGACGATGAACTCCGGTTCTGCCGCCAGGGCGCGGGCAATACCGATCCTCTGCCGCTGCCCCCCGGAAAACTCGTGCGGATAGCGGTTGATATGGTCCGGTTTTAAGCCCACCAGTTCCACCAGTTCGCGAACCCTGTCCCCGACATCCTTTCCCTGCTTTAGTTTCATAAACCGAATTGGTTCGGCAATAATGTCCATAACATTTTTGCGCGGATCAAGCGAGGTATAGGGGTCCTGGAAAATCATCTGCATCTTCCGCCGAAATGCCTGCATCTCCTTATCATTCAGCCTTGTAATCTCCGCGCCCTGGTAAAGAATCTGCCCGTCCGTCGGTTCATAAAGCTTAAGCACAGTCCGACCAATGGTGGTCTTTCCGCACCCGGATTCCCCCACCAGCCCCATCGTTTCTCCCTTGGCAATGGAGAACGATACATCATCCACAGCCTTTAAGATATTCGGCTTCTGAAACCACCCGGACTTTAATTCAAAATACTTCTTTAAGTTCTTTACCTCCAGGCAAGTTTCCCGGTTACTGCTAATACTCATGACAGCTTCACCCCGCCTTCTTTTTCCTTACCCTGTGCCTTTAGCTCCCCTGCCCGTTTACGTTTTGCCAGATCAGGAACCTCGATGTTCTTTTTCACCTGCGGATGATGAAGCCAGCAGGCGCTCTTATGCCCTTCTTCCACCTCGTCTAATTTCGGCTGGAAGGCATGGCAGAGCTTCATCGCATAGGGACAGCGGGCAGCAAACGGACAGCCTGCCGGGGGATTTAACAAATCCGGCGGCGTCCCGAAAATCGGCACCAGCTTTTCCCCGTTTGCCTTGGGGATGGACTCCAAAAGCCCCTTCGTGTAGGGATGGGCCGTCCGGTAAAAGATATCCCGCACATCCCCCTCTTCCACGATAATTCCACCGTACATCACAATCACCCTTGTGCACATACTGGCAATCACCCCTAAATCATGGGTAATTAAGATCAGGGACATAGCGTACTGCTTTCGCATCTTCTGCATCAGTTCCAGAATCTGCGCCTGGATCGTCACATCCAGCGCCGTCGTCGGCTCATCGGCAATTAAAAGCTTGGGATTGCAGGCAATGGCAATGCAAATCTGTTCGCCAATCGTAAACAAAGGGTTTAAACTGGTCATAGGGTCCTGGAAAATCATAGAAATCTCATTGCCCTGGTATTTTCGCATCTCCTTTACGGATTTCTTCGCCAGATCCTCGCCGTCAAACATAATCTCGTCCACGTTTAAGTCGGCATTGTCCTCCAGAAGATGCATAATAGAAAGCATACTCACCGACTTTCCGCACCCGGACTCACCCACAATGCCCAGCCTTTCGCCGCGATCCACATAAAAGCTTACGCCCCGGACCGCCTGCACATAACCGTCGCCCGTGTGAAATCCTGTCTTTAAATTTTTAATTTGAAGTAAAACATTATCCGAAGTCAAAACTGCTCTCCTAACTCTTCTATCATGTCAAAGAAATGGTTATTGTCTGCATGGTTTACCGCAGCAGGAAATTTTTCACAAACAAACCTGCCGGCTACTTCTTTAATCTCGGGTCCAGTGCATCCCTGAGTCCGTCGCCGATAAAATTCAGCGCAAAAATCGTAAGGCTGATCGCCGCCGCCGGGAAGAACATCTGATACGGGCAGGTGAATAAATATTCAATCGCATCATTTGCCAGGGTTCCCCAGCTTGCCTGCGGCACCTGAATCCCAATCCCCAAAAAGCTTAAAAAGGCTTCCTGGAAGATGGCACTGGGAATTAAAAAAGTCACCGTAACAATAATGGTACCGATACTGTTGGGGATTAAATGGTGAATTAAAATCTGCCACTTGTTCAGCCCGCACACCTTCGCTGCCAGGGCAAAGTCCTGTTCCCGAAGCGTAAGAATCTGCCCGCGCACCATACGCGCCGTTGTAATCCAGAAGGTCAGACACATCGCAAGGAGGATGCTGCTCATGGTATTGCCCAAAAACATCATAATTAAAATCAGGTAAATCAAACTGGGAATCCCCGAAAGAATATCCACAATCCGCATCATAATCAAATCTGCCGTCCCGCCGAAATACCCGGCAATTCCGCCGTAGAGCACGCCGATAATCATATTGACAAAGGCGGCAGTAAAGCCGATGGTCAGCGAAATCCTTGCGCCGTACATGGTGCGGATAAAAATATCCCTGCCCATCTTATCCGTGCCGAACCAGTGCTCTTTACTCGGCCATTCCAAAAGATGATAAAAATCCGTCTGTGCATAATCATAGGGAGAAAAAATCGGTGCAAAAACCGCAAACACAATCATCAAAAACAGAACGACCAGCCCAAACATCGCCAGCTTATCCTTCTTTAACCTGCCCCAGACCATCTTCACATAGGACTGGCTTTTTCGGGCAATTACATCCTTTTCCTTCTCCGCATCGCTTAACGGCTCTAAAAGTTCCATGGGAATATCCGTTCCCGCGGGAAACCGGCCTGTCCCGGTTCCTGCACTTATCTCTGTCATTCTATCGTCCTCATTTTTCTTTGCTTTACTTACTTATCAATCTTAATCCGCGGATCAATCACCGCATACAAAATATCCACGATTAAATTACATAAAATAATCAGGCTTCCTACAAAAATTGTCAGCCCCAGTGTCACCGAGTAATCCCGGTCGCCGATCGCCGTTACAAAATACCTGCCCAGCCCCGGCACGGAAAACAGCTTTTCGATAATAAACGTACCCGTTAAAAGCGCCGCCACCATCGGGCCGACATAGGTAATAATGGGAAGCAGGGAATTTTTCATGGCGTAGCGGGAAATCACCAGATACTCCGGGGTTCCCTTCGCCCTTTCCGTGCGGATATAGTCCTGACGCATGGTTTCCAGCATACTCGAACGCATTAACCGGGTAATATAGGCAATCTGAGAAAATGCCATACAGAATACGGGAAGAATATAATGTTTCCAGGAAGTTAAACCATAAGAAGGCAGAATCTTCAGCTTTTCACAGAATACATACATCATCAGCACACAGATTACAAAACTGGGCACCGAAACGCCGATGGTTGCAATGACCATGGCAATCATATCCGGGATTTTCCCGCGCTTTACCGCAGCGATAATTCCTAAAAGAATCCCCGCAGCCAGCGAAATTAAAATTCCCCAGGCACCCACACGCGCCGAAACCGGAAAACCCTGGCTGATCAGTTCATTCACTGTCGTATCCTGTTTTTTAAATGAAGTTCCGAAATCTCCATGAAGAAGATTTGACAGATAACGGGCGTACTGTTCCGGCACCGGGTCGTTTAAACCGTACTGTTCCGAAATCTTTTCCAGAATCTTCGGCGGAACATTCCGGTTATCCTCCGGGCTGAACGGCCCTCCCGGGATGGCATGAAGCAGAAAAAACGTGACCGTCACCAAAATAAATAAAGAAATCACGCCAACACCCAATCGCTTTGCTATGTACCTTGTCATAAAATTCCCCCTTGTATGGATGATAAACTTTTGCGGATATCCTCTAAAAAAGGCGCAGTAAACGAAAAATTCACTGCACCTTTGCTCCACTATCCATGTTATTTTTCGCAATCCATGTTCTGTACAAAACAACAGAAACTTTTAGCATTATAGCATATCCGCAGAAAGAAATCAAGGCAGCGAATGGTTTTTGCATAAAAATACTAGTACTGTGTTGCGTAAATAACGGTGAATAGGTGCCTGATGTCTGCGTTAGATGTGAATCCCGCGAAACGAAGGCGTAGTGGTGCTACGTCGAGTTTCGTGGGGTTTACAGATGACGTAGACAGCGGGTGCATATTCACTGGAATTTACGCAATGCAGTACTAGGTAAAGGGTAAGTATTCACATGATTCACGGTAGCTGCAATGCTTACCACCTACCTGTGTTCACTGTAGCCTGCAAAAGCCAGCACCTTCTATCCTGCATAAACGATATCGAAAAAATATTCGTTTTCATCTTCACCCCAAATCGTGCGCGTCCAGTCCTCATTGATATGATAGTCAATACGCCAGCGCCTTCCATCCTGCGCCTGAATATCGACAAAGGTTTTTTCATCGCTTCTCACCGGCAAACATTTTACACCTGCAGGGATATTTTCAGTTGTGCTGCTTATGCTTCCATCCTCCAAAATTTTCCATGCAGGAAGAGGTTTTTTTGTTGTTATGGCCCAGGTCCATAAATCCTCATCGATATCCTCATCCCACCCCGGGAAATAGTAAATCTCTTCATCGGCTTTTGGCATACCGTCATTTCCCATATGATAATGCTGATAGGCTATACGGTTACTCAGCACCCCAATACGATTACCCAGATTAAAATGGCTGGGCTTAGTAACCAAAGAACCTGTAATCCAGCCAAAAACATCCCCCTGATACTTCACCCCGTTTTCTGTCAGTGTAAAAACCAGGACACGGCCCACCTCATCGACTTCCGAGGTTACCAGATAGATATAATAATTTCCATCTTTATTTTTCAGCAGATACTTATCTCCCAGAAAATTATATTCCTCTTTTTGGATAAAACACTCTTCACCATCCAGGAAAAATCGGATTTCATTACTCATGATTTCCGCAGGAGCATCCAGGATATAGATTTCTTCCAACACCCCATCTTTATCAATATCTGCGTTCCATCTTCCGCCTTCATCATACAGCGCAAATTCTTCCGGTTCTTTTTTAAAAGGCGCTTTAAATAATTCCGGATATTTCTCATAGAGCAGAGTAATCTCTACATAACCTCTGCCTCCGGTAAGAATGCCCGGATTATAGCAAAAAGTAATTCCCTGACACCCCAGCACCCAAACCGGCTGATTCTCCTCTGGCTGATTTTTCTCAAACTGACTGGCAATAATTTCTTCCGCATTCTCCAAATAACCCATATAGGTGCTTTCTTCCGGTCTTTGTATATAATATTCATCAATTAAAGCGCGTATTAGCTGAGGAATATCGGCAATAACATCTTCCAGCGCCAAATCTTTTCCTGTCAGCGGATCAATATTCTTTCCACGAATCGTATATTCCACAGACGACGTCATCCCGCCAAATTTCCAATAATCTTCGCATAGAATGCCAACACCATATTGGTCTGCCCTCATCACAGAGAAATCCCTTTGGAAAGTATAGGGCGGATAATCTTCACCATATTCTTCACGTTCTGCCGCAGCTGCCGCCCTGTTTTCATTCTCCCAGGCTGCCGCTGCCGCTGCGCTTTCTGCATTATATGCCTCCAGTGCCTGTGCCAGTTTCGGATAATTTTCTTTATTGGCATGAATGGCATCATATTCTGTAATAATCACCGGTTTTGTCCAATATACATCCGAATACAGCGGCGGCTTTTCCAGATAAATCTCCAATTCCCTGGAAATTTCTTCTGCCTGTGCTGTATTTATCAGGCTTTCCTGTGCTGCTTTTTCTTTGGCATGACTTTCACTGACTGCATTTTGGGAGTTTGCATTTTCACCTGTACCATCTTCCTTATCTGTACTTTCCCCGGAAATATCTTTTCCTGTTTCTCCCGTTTCTTCTTCCTCTGCCCCTTCTGCTCCGGTTTCATCATCGGCAGATTTTTCATCTTTATTGTCTTTTAAGACGGACGAAATCGTATTGATTGTTCGTTTGGCCAGACTGCCGGTTAAACTGCCTCCGCTTTTACAAGCTGTCAATCCCAAAACTACGCAGGACAACACCAATCCTGCCATCAAATGATTAAACGTTTTCTTTTTCATCTCCTGAAATTCCTTCCTTTTACCCTCTTTGTTTGCTATTTTACTACATCTTCTTTCAATAAGAAGTGACAAATGTTAGAGACAAAAGCGGCTTACCTTCCATCTTCGGAGGGTCTAACCATGGTTACATACGGAGATTTATTTCTGTTTTGTACGCTTATTGTCGCCCTTATTGGACTGTGTTACACAGTCTTTAATGGTAAAAAATAGCCGTCACTATTAGCAGTAGCAACGGCTGACCTCGCAAGAAGTTAAGCTACTATAACTATTGAAGGTAGGCCGCTTCTCTGGCTTTCCCCATCTCTACTATAGCACAGCTACATAAACCTATTTAAGAAGCTTTTTTCTTTTTTAATTCTTCTACTTCTTCAATGCTTAAATCACAGCATCTTGCAATTACTTCTGTAGACAAATTTCCTTCATCTAATAAATGAGATGCAATTTCTACATTACGTTCTTTGATTAAATCTTCTAAAATTTCACACATGGCATGTAATCCCTCCTTATTCTTTTTATAATAGTTTGATTTATCTGCTAAAAGTTTATAGTACATGTCAGATGGTTCTGTACAATAAAAATCATGCATCAATTTTCCTAATGCTGAATTATCACGATAAGATGCATTGACATAAATGATATGTGAACCATCATTGAAAGGTTTTTTGTTTTTCAAAATGTAGCGTTCAATTTGATATAATGGTTCTCCTTCCCCTAACACATCCTCCTCACAAATAAAGATAACATAAGTTTCAGGAAGCTTTTCAAAATCTTCATTCTTTTTTAAAAGGTTGATGTCCAGCATACTGCTATGATACCTTGCACGCCTGGCTCCAGCCCCACTACTGCCACGCTGAATTTCTATATTATACGTTTTATTTTGAGCATCCGTAGCCACAACGTCCAGTTGGACAGAATGGTTAACCAGGTTAGTTACAAAATGCTGCGTATGGAGAGCAGATACTTTTAAATCCGATTTATCCAGATTTCTGATTAATGCTCGCTTATCAAAAAGATTTCCATTCTTATCAACAAAGACAAAGATTCTAATGCCGATTAATGACTTTTCCGACCTGGGTTTTTGATTATCCATGTAGGCCAGATTATTTACCTTAATCCATGAATCTCAGATTTATTTAACGCCTGCAAAGTGTGTGATTCCGGCTTCAGGCATGGCAGTCGTGGAAACAATCCTGGACAAGTGCGATTTTATAAAGCGCTGCGCCAGCGCATGGATGATATGTCTTTTCAATCTTTGACACACAACATCCACAAAAAATAAAAGGTGATTCATCACTTTTCTATGATAAATCACCTTTAACGTGCGCGAGAGGATTCGAACCCCCGACACCTTGGTCCGTAGCCAAGTGCTCTATCCAGCTGAGCTACGCACACGTACAAACTGGTTTGCTTAACAGCGATAGTAAGTATAACGGATATTTGTGGAAATGTCAATAGAATTTTTAAAAATTTTCAAATTTTTTTTCCGTTATCCATGCTTCCAGTCTTTTCGCATCTTCCCGTTCGTTTTCACCTTCGACCAATAGTTCCAGCTTTTCACCAGCCTTTGCCGAAAGTGAAAGTACGTGGAAAATCAGTTTGGCGTTGCCGCTTTTTTCTCCTTTTCGGATCTGCACATTGCTGGTACATTGGATGGCCTCTTTAACCAGACTTCCTGCCGTTTCCGGCAAAAGACCGGCAGATTCCTTCACCTGGAATTCTAATTTTACCATATATCGTTTTCTCCCCTGCTCCATGGCTGCTTTACAGGCAAAACCATTCTCCCCTATTGTTCTGCCGTCTTAGCGCCAAATCCATGTTTCCTGCTATTTCAGGTTCAGATAATGCTCCAGGGCAAATGCAATTCCTTCTTCATTGTTGCTCTTTGTCACAAAATCGGCCAGTTCTTTTACTTCCGGAATGGCATTTCCCATCGCAATGCTTGTTCCTGCCTTTTTTAACATCGGAATATCCAGTTCCTGATCCCCAAAAGCCATCGTTTCCTCCGGATAAATTCCCAGTTTTTTACAGATGGCTTCCAGTGCCTCACCCTTCGTCGCTCCTGCCGGGAATATCTCAAGATAAATATCCGATGATCGTGCCATATCCACGCCGGAAATGTTCATGGCTTTCATTTCCTTCTGTATCCGGCTGATGATTGACGGATCTGCCCCGGCTAAAAGCTTATTGGGTCCGCCTCCATCTTCCTTCCATCGCTTTACAAGTTCATCCATCTTTACGATCTCCGGCTTTACATGAATAATCCTGCTCTCCCGCTCGACATAGGAATCCACAGCCGTCACATACCATTTCTTTCCCTCAAAAATCCAGAGCGGAAGATGATGCGGAGCAAAAAATTCCTCATTGATTTTCTGCGCAGCCTCTACAGGCAGAACCTTTGCATGAATGCATTCCTCACCAAGAAGGATGTAGGTTCCCGCATTGCAGGCTTTAATGCAGGGTACCGAAACTTCCTTTTCTATCCTCTCGGTTGCTGCCGGCATCCTTCCTGTAACTAATGCAATCGATATCCCCATAGCGTGGACTTTTGCAAGACTTTCTTTTACTGCTTCTGAAACCCTTTTTTCATCATCCAAAAGGGTTCCGTCCACATCCAAACAAATCAGCTTATAATTCATGATTGATCCATCTCCAACTGTGTTGCCATTTATGTAGATTTATCATTACGCAAATATTCCCTGGTAAATCCTAGTAAACAAGTCCCGGATTAAAGAATCCAACCAGTACGCCCACAAACGCCACAACCACTAAAAGCAGCATAACTTTAATCGGCGACATTTGTTTTTTCGCCATCAAAAACCAGCAGACAATTACAAATACTGCGGTTAAAAGTCCGGGAAATACTTCATTCAACTTATCCTGCAGCACCAGATAAGGCTCACCCGCTTCATTTAAAAGCTGCAGGGACGTGGAAACACTGACCCAGGTTGCCGATACTGCACCGATAACCATTCCGCCAAGGATGGACACCGATTCACGGATGGCGTCGCCCTGTGCACCGATTAAAAATTCCACGGCCTTAGTACCAAGACTGTACCCCTTAAAATACAGAAACTTCATTCCAAAGTAGGCAAATAAATTCCAGACAAGAATATAAAAGATTGCGCCAAGCGGTGAACCGCCGGTAGACATTCCCATAGCAATCCCCAGAAGAATAGGAATCACCGTTCCTACCACCAGCGAGTCGCCGATTCCGGCAATCGGTCCCATCAGACCTGCACGGAGGCCGTTAATGGTTTCATCATCGACATCCTCGGTTCCCCCGGCCCTTGCTTCTTCCAGACCTGCGGTAATTCCGACAATTAATGTTCCTAACTGCGGCTCCGTGTTAAAGAATGCCGTGTAGGTATTCATGGCTTTTGCCTTATCCTCTTCATCCTCATATAAATCCTCAACCAGAGGGAGCATGGAACACAGATAGCCAAAGGTCTGCATGTGCTCCTGGGAAAAACAGGTCAAATGCCCGTAAAACCAGTTATGGAAGGACTTTAATAGGGCTTTTTTTGATATCTTTTTCTCCATGTCAGATTTCCTCCTCCTCATCGTCCCATCCATCAACAGCTGCAGCCTTGCTCACGGACAGCATCTTAATCTTATAATTAATTACAGCAAACATTCCGGCAATAACGGTTGCGGACACCAGGTTAATCCCCATCGATGCTGCTAAGGTAAATCCAAACAGATAGGGAATAAAATCCGTTACCTGCTTTACAATCTGCTTTAAAAGAATGGCAATACCTACACAGGGAAGGAGAGAGCCAACCGTAAATAAAGTCTTCATGGCAATTCCGTCCATGGGAAGCGTAGTCTTAATCA
>Ga0137307_102717_pt1 | contig 11651 bp, 10 predicted proteins | sample NAcewD2O_March_2_FD_97180 | JGI IMG/M metagenome (GOLD analysis project Ga0137307, IMG submission 97180) | Mouse cecal microbial communities from Vienna, Austria - N-Acetylglucosamine amended D2O_March | ecosystem: Host-associated > Mammals > Digestive system > Large intestine > Cecum | place...
GAGGAGGGAGGGCACAATAATCGGAATTATCGGATGGAGTGGGGGAGTTTTGGGGGATCAGTGAGTGGGACGGTAGAGGAGAGTGGCGGAGCGGTCGGGGCGGAGGAGGGCGCGGGCTGTGGCGTTGACGTGGTCGACGGTAAGGGCGCGGTAGCGGGCTGTGACGGAATTGATGTCGTAGCCCTGCATGGCGGCTTTGGCGAGTGCCTGTGCTTTGGCGAGAATGCCTGCCTTGGAGTATCTGAAGCGGCTTTCGAATCGGTTGACGGCGCGCTGAAGTTCATGGGGGGTAATGCCGTCGTCGGTGAGTCTGGACAGCTGCTGCAGGAGTGTCTGCTCGGCCTGCTCTTCGGGGTTGTCTATGCCCGGGGCTATGAGTCCGTTGACCATGATGTAGCCCGGCTGGTCGCTGCCGAGGATTGATGCGTCGGCTTCGGTGAATACGTTGCCTTGGGCTATAAGGTTCTGGTGGAAGCGTGATGCGCGTCCTGCGGCGAGTATGTCGGTGATTATGTCGGCGGCTTCGTAGCCTTCGCATCCGTGGGCCATCATGGGGTATGCGATGGTGATGGATGTCTGGGGTTCGTTGGCGCCCTTGACCGTGAGTCGGCGTGGCGCGTCGGGGAGCGGTTCGGCGGGCAGTATGCGCCGCGGGACATTGCCGCGCGGTATGTTGCCGAACCATTTGTCGGCAAGCTCTACGACGCGCTCAAACGCTATGTTTCCGGCTACCGAGAGCACTGCCCGATCGGGTGTGTAATTTGCGTGGAAAAAGGTTCTGACGCGGTCGAGCGTCAAGGATGCTATGTGGTCGGGTGTGAGCCCGATCGTCGGCCATCGGTAGGGGTGCACTTGATAGAGCAGTGCGCGCAGGCTGTGGCCGAGTGTGGCGTATGGTCGGTTGAGGCATGTCTGCTTGAACTCCTCGATCACCACCTGGCGCTGCACGTCGAATGTCTCGGACGTGAACGAGGGCTGTAGCATCCGGTCGCTCTCGAGCCAGAAGATTGTCTCGATATTTTCGGCCGGGACTACAGAGTAGAAGCTTGTGAAGTCGTTGCTTGTCCATGCGTTGTTCCATCCGCATGCGCGTTCGGTGTGGCGGTCGAAGTCGGGCACGTTGGCCGATCCGCCGAACATCATGTGTTCGAGCAGATGCGCTATGCCTGTGTGCCCGGGGTCTTCGTCGCGCGCTCCTACGCCGTAGAGCAGGTCGACGGCTACCATGGGGGTGTAGCTGTCGGCGTGGTGCACGATCCGCAGACCGTTGTCGAGCGTAGCCGAAGATGACCGGATCATCGTCGTTGAGGCTCGACAATCTCCATCGATGTGATGCGGATGTCGTCGACAGGGCGGTCGTTGGTGTCGGTTTCGGCTTTCTGTATGCGATCCACAACGTCCATTCCGCTGATCACTTCGCCGAACACGGTGTAGGCTCCGTCGAGATGCGGCGTGCCGCCTTCGGTGCGGTATGCTTCACGCTGCCGGGGTGTAAGGGTATCGGGTGCGAGCGTAGCTGCTTCGGCCTCGGTGCGTTCGATGAGTTTTTCCTGAAGAGTCTGGAGTCCGGCCTGATCGCGTGCCCGGCGCATGGCCATGATGGTGTCGCGCTGTTCGGCAACGAGCCGGTCGAATATGGCTTTCTGCTGCATCATTGCGCGCTGGCGGTCCATATGGTCGAGCTGTGCGTCATTGTAGGTCTTGCCGGTGACGATATAGAATTGCGATCCGCTCGATTTTTTCTCGGGGTTGACCTGATCGCCCTGACGTGCGGCCGCGAGTGCTCCGCGCTTGTGGAAATGGCGCGGATAGACAAATTCGGCGTCGAGCTGATAGTCGGGGTCGCCCGATCCGAGCATAGCTCCCTTGGGTGCGTTTTTCGAGTCGGGGTCGCCGGTCTGTATCATGAAGTCGTTGATCACGCGGTGGAAGAGCACCCCGTCGTAGAATCCTTCGGATGCGAGGCGGATGAAGTTGTCGCGGTGGCGCGGCGTGTCGCCGTAGAGGCGCACGCGGATGTCTCCGGCGGTGGTGTGTATGTCGACGATAGCGTCGTCAGCTCTGTTTTCGGCCGTGGTGTCGTGGTGTTGTGTCATTGTAATTGAATTTTGGATATGAGGGATGTCCGTCGCTCCGCATGTCATGGCTGTGGCCATGGCTACGGCAACGAGAAGAGAGGGCAAGAATCGTTTCCGCATCATTGGTGAACGTTTTGTGGATAGATTAAATGGCCGATGCGGGGAAGAGCCGCTTGTAGATGCGACGGAAGTTGTTGTCGGAGGCCGAAAGCTCTTCGGCGCGCTGCGCGTAGTCGTCGCCCCAGATGCTCTGGAGCAGATCGCCGATGTAGCGGCGCTCGCGGTCTTTGTCGATGGCGGCGGCTATCAGTGCATCGATCTGCGGGGCGTATTTCTCGCGGCCTATTGCGGCGAGATAGCGTGCGGCGCTGACGGTGAACTGGCCGTTGGGGTCGACTTTGATCATATTGTCGACGAGCTGGCCGATGATGTCGTCGCATTCGCCGATATGGTTGGCGATATATTCGTATGTAAGCAGGCCGTCGGTGTCTTTGGCGAGCCGTTTTTTCAGTTCTTCGTCCATAATTCTATATGTTTCGCCACAAATATAACACTTTTCGCGGAAACCGCCCCAAATTGCCGACAATTATTTTCGGAATGCTGAGCGGATGGATGGAGCGTGTATGGATCGGAGATGTAACCTCATCATAGGCGCGGGTGCGTGCGCGGGGATAATCGCCACGGACTTTGACAGTGTAAAAAACAAATGTTAACTTTGTGGCATTTTATAAGAGGAGTATGTTTGAATTTAACACGAGATAGAGAAAAACTGCATAAATGATAGAGCGAATAGTCATTATCGACCGGGTGGATCCGGTGAGTTTCTACGGTGTCAACAACTGCAACATGCAGTTGGTGCGCAATCTGTTTCCGAAGTTGCGCATGGCCGCGCGCGGCACGGTAATAAAGGTCATAGGCGACGATGATGAAACAGCCGAGTTCGAGCGCAAGATCCATGAACTTGAGGACTACTGTCTGAAATACAACAAGCTGACCGAGGATGTGATCATCGACATAGTGCGCGGCGAGAAGCCCCGCGACGTGAAGTCGGACGGAGTGATCATATTCGGCGTCAACGGCAAGCCGATCTCGGCACGCACTCCCAACCAGCAGCGTCTGGTCGACGCGTTCAGAAGCAACGATCTGACATTCGCCATGGGGCCGGCCGGTACCGGCAAGACCTATATAGCGATAGCTCTTGCCGTCAAGGCGCTGAAAAACAAGGAGGCCCGGAGGATAATACTGTCGCGTCCGGCTGTGGAGGCCGGTGAGAAACTCGGTTTTCTGCCCGGCGACATGAAGGACAAAATCGATCCGTATCTGCAGCCGCTCTACGATGCGCTGGAGGATATGATACCGGCCGTGAAGCTCAAGGAATATATGGAGACCGGGGTGATACAGATAGCTCCGCTGGCATTCATGCGCGGCCGTACGCTCAACGATGCCATAATAGTGCTCGACGAGGCTCAGAACACTACCACCCACCAGATAAAGATGTTCCTGACGCGCCTGGGCATGAATGCCAAGATGATAGTGACCGGCGACGCCACGCAGATCGACCTTCCGCGTTCCACGCAGTCGGGGCTTGTGCAGGCTCTGAAGATACTCCGCGGAGTGGAGGGGATAGGACGTGTGGAGTTCAGCAAAAAGGATATAGTGCGCCACGCGCTGGTGCAGCGGATAGTGGAGGCCTATGAGCGCTTTGACTCGGCTTCGGCCGAAAGTAGTGCGGCAGGTGCGCCGGCATCAGAGTGAAAGCGTGTCGCTGTCATAAGGTCGCAGCCTGACGCCGTGCAAACCTCATCAGGTGGGGCTGACGGCGCGTGTCGCAGCTGCGTCGGTGCCATGGTGTGACTTCGGTGAGGGTGTATGCGTCGCCGTAGGCTTCGCGCCATGCCTCGATGTCGGGTTCGTCGATGATGATCCATCCGTTGGTGGGCATCTCCCGCGCGAAGAGCCGCATGCGGTCGCCGATGTAGAAATTGACAGTATAGTATCTTATCAGCGGGTCGGTATGAAATTCGTAGACCGGTCCGTCGGGCGCTGTCGCGCATACGGCTTCGGCCAGCGGCTTGTCGCTCTTGGCCGAAAGCACCGGCGGCAGTATGGCTGACGAAAGCGACAGCAGAATAGCCGTCACGGTAGCGATCATTGCCGCCGGCAGCCGCCGCGGAGCGCCGCGCCGGAGCTCGCTCCATCCCCATAGGCCTGTGACAAGGCAGAGCGGGAGCGCCCACACTCCGTTGATGCTCAGGGCGGCCGAGGCGATGGCCGAGAACTGGATGGAGGCGGAGGGCGACATGGATGCGGCGACGCTTCCCGGGAGCATGGCCGAGATCCATACGGCTGCCGGCAGAAGTATGGCCAGAGATGACACCGTGGCGACGAACCATCGCATCGGAGCCTCGCGGCGCATCCGCTCTATCATAAGCATCATCAGATAGCCAATAAACGGATATGCCGGCAGCAGGTAGACGCTGCGCTTGCTCTTGGGGATGCAGAAGAATATCACTATGACCGCAGCCGCCACGGCGCTGTAGAGCGTCAGCGGAGGAAGAGCGCGTAGCCGGGTCAGAAGCGTTGACGGCGAGAAAGATCCTAGAGACGGGCGACGCCAGCTGACGGCTGTCAGCGCCATCAGGGCGAGCAGTGTGTAGGGCACCCAGCCCCAGAGAATGGTCAGCAGCGGATACCAGAACGGCTGCACATGGCTGTCGTAGGACATGGTGCCGGTCATGCGGCCGAAATTCTCTTCCATGGCCAGGCGCAGGAATTCATCGCCTCCCGACCGCCACGCCGCCACGTACCAAAGCGCCGGAACGACGAGCGCCAGCAGTCCGGTCAGCGCCAGACTTCTGAACAATGGCCAGAAAGGGCGTCGGGCAACAAGGCCGGCCACTCCCGCCACGAGGCACGGCAGCAACATTCCTACGGGGCCTTTGGTAAGCACGGCGCATGTCATCAGGGCCACGGCGCCCCATGGGATGCGGCGCATCGGTCCGTCGACATAGCGGCTCAGAGCCATAGTGGCTGACGCCATAAAAAAGGTGAGCACCATGTCGACACGGCACGCCGACGCGGCACGCCACACCTCGAAGCATGTGACGGTGAGAATGGCGGTGACAGCCGATGCCGCGGCCGACGCTCCTCCCCGGCGTGCCCACCGCTGTGTGGCGACGGCAAGGGCTATCGCGGCCAGAGCCGACGGCAGTCGTGAGGTGTATTCGCTCACTCCTCCGGCCAGCCACGACAGCAACGCTATGCACCATGCCAGAAATGGCGGCTTGTAGGGGATGTCGCCGCCGAACGACACCGGCAGCACCCAGTCGCCGCTCTGAAGCATCGATACGGCCACAATGGCTTCGCGCGGCTCACCTTTGGTGTTGAACAGAGGCAGCCCGAGCCATGGTAGAAACATCAGTGAGGCCAGCAGGCCGACAAGCAGCGCCGGGTGGCGGCGCAGATATAGCGTGAGTGACTTAATCATGCGGCAAATTTAGTGATATTTGGCGACAAATGCCTAACTTTGCACGCTGTATGAACAAGAAAAGATGTCTGCTCATAATCAACCCTATCTCCGGCACGGGCAACAAGCGCGGCCTGGACGCTCTTGTGGCCTCGCGTCTGGCCGACAACGGTCTGACAGTAGAAACGGCCTGGACCACAGCCCACGGCGACGCCACCCGTCTGGCGCGCCGCGCCGCCGAGGAGGGTTTTGACTCCGTCATAGCCGCCGGCGGCGACGGTACGATCAACGAGGCCGCTTCGGCGCTTTGCGGCTCGCGGGTGAAGCTGGGAATCATTCCCTGCGGATCGGGTAATGGTTTGGCCCGTCATCTCGACATACCGGTGGACATACGCGCGTCGCTCGAAATCATAGGCCGCGACTGCCCGGTGGCGTGCGATTACGGTTCGGTCAACGGTCAGTCGTTTTTCTGCACGTTCGGCGTGGGTTTCGACGCCGCGGTCAGCGACGCTTTCGCCCGTGGCAAGCACCGCGGCCTGGTGAGCTATGTCAACAACACGATACGGCAGTTTGTCAACTACAACGCCGATGAATACACTATCCGCGCCAACGGACAGATAATCACCGAACAGGCGTTTCTTGTGGCGGTGTGCAATGCCTCGCAGTATGGCAACAACGCCTATATAGCCCCGCGTGCCACCATGACCGACGGATTGCTCGACATAACCATAATACATGCCGGCAACCCGCTGTCGACGATGCTCGTGGGGGTGGATATGCTTACGGGCTACACCTACCGCAACGCTCTGGTCGACACTATACGGGTGTCGTCGGCCACCATAGAGCGTAAACATCCCGGCCCGGCGCATATCGACGGCGAGCCTGTGGCGCTCGGCGAAACCCTCGAAGTGCGCTGCCATCCCGGACAGCTATGGCTCTATACCAATCCCGACGAACGACCGTTCAGGCCGATAATCACCCCGATAGCCTCGATGATACGCGAGGCGCGCTATTCGATCAACCGTATATTCCACCCCAGCCTGCGCTGAAATACCGACTACGATGAAAATGGACTGGAACCGCCTGATATGCGACAAGCGCTTCGGGCTTGAAGACTATCACGATCCGCGCCGCGGAGTGCGCAGCGACTTCCAGCGCGACTATGACAGGCTGGTGTTTTCGTCGCCATTCAGGCGTCTGCAGAACAAGACGCAGGTGTTTCCGCTTCCGGGCAGCATCTTCGTGCACAACCGACTGACGCATTCGATCGAAGTGGCCTGTGTGGGCCGCTCTCTCGCCACCGAGGCCGCCATCGTGCTCCGCGAGCGTCATGGCGCGCAGCCCTGGGCGGGGAAGATCGACGCTATCGGGGAGATCGTTGCCGCCGGATGTCTGGCTCATGACCTTGGCAATCCGCCGTTCGGCCATTCGGGCGAAAAGGCCATATCGACATTTTTCAGCGAGGGCGCCGGGCGTGAGCTTCAGTCGGAGCTGACTCCGGGACAGTGGGCCGATCTGACCCATTTCGAGGGCAACGCCAATGCTTTCCGTCTGCTCACCCACCGCTTCAAGGGGCGTCGTCCGGGGGGCTTTGCAATGACATATTCCACTCTGGCGTCGATAGTGAAATATCCCTACGAATCGATGCTTGCCGGCAAAAAAAACAAATTCGGATTCTTCACTTCGGAGAGGGCCGACTTCAGCCGCGTGGCCGACGAGCTGGGGATGCTCCGCCGTCCGTCGGCCGACGGATCGCTGCGCTATGCGCGTCATCCGCTTGTGTATCTTGTGGAGGCGGCCGACGACATATGCTATGAGGTGATGGATATCGAGGACGCCCATAAGCTCGGCCTGCTCGCCACCGGCGAGGTGACCGAGCTGCTGCTGTCGTTTTTCGAGCCGGAGCGCCGGAGCCGTATCGTGGGCAATATGGAGCGCGTGGATGACCCCAACGAGAAGATAGGCTATCTGCGGTCGAGTGTGATAGGGGTGCTTGTGAATGCCTGCGCACGCACGTTCACCGACAACGAGGAGGCGATACTCGCCGGTGACTTCGAGGGTTGTCTCGTGGAGCATATTCCTGAACGCGAACGCGAAGGCTACCGGGCCTGCAACGCTCTGTCGTGGGACAAGATCTACAAGACCCCCGACGTGGTGGACCTGGAGCTGGCGGGCACGTCGATAATCACTTTCCTGATGGAGAAACTGATCCATGCCGTGCGCTATCCCGATCTGAACTATTCGCAGCTGCTGCTGTCGAAGGTGCCGCACCAGTATGAGGTCGACGCTCCTACGCTCTACGGCAAGGTGCAGGCGGTGGTGGACCATGTGTCGGGCATGACCGATGTCTATGCGCTCGATCTGTACCGACGTCTTAATGGAATGTCGCTGAAGATCAACAACTAATGTCTCTGCGTTGAGGTGTCTTGCCGGCGTCAGGCTCCCTCATGGCCGTAGCGGCGGTGGAGCAGCCATAGGAAAGTGGTTCCTGCCAAAGCGAACGGCACTCCGACCAGCGCCGGGGAACTCAGACCCCATCCCGCTCCGATGGCGGCTCCTCCGATCCATGCCGAAACGGCGTTGGATACGTTGAATGCTATCTGTATGCCCGCTCCTCCGAGCATTTCTCCCCCTTTGGCGAAACGCACTATGAGATATTGAAGCGGTCCGCCGATGCCGAACAGTCCGAAGGATGCCATGAAAGCCAGCAGGAGCGACGGTATCTTGAACGCGTCGAGCAGATATATCGCCGGCATGACAATGGCCATGGCGGCGGCAAGCAGCCCGCACACAACAGATACGCTGTGGCGGTCGGCAAGACGGCCCGCGACAGCATTTCCGGCCACCATGCCGAGTCCGACGATGACCATGACGTAGGTCATTGCCGCGCCTGAAAATCCGGTCACACGGGTCATTATAGGCTCGATGTAGCTCAGCCAGCAGTAGACGCTCGCCTGGCCGAAAAAGACTCCGCCGTAGATGAGCCACGGAGCTGATGATCGGAGGAAAGCGAACTGGCCTTTGATGCCGGTGTCGGGGAGTGGCTCTATCGATGGAAGCCAGCGACATAGGCATGCAAGTGCGAGCGCCGCCATGAAGGCCACTATGGCGAACGGATATCTCCATCCGGCGAGATTGGCGGCGAGTGTGGCCAGCGGCACTCCCGCCAGATTGGCTATCGTCATTCCGCCGATCATGACGGCTACGGCCGCCGCTCCGTGGCCTTTTGCGGCGAGTCGCGAACATACGATCGCTCCGGCACCGAAATATGCGCCGTGGGGCAGTCCGGAGAGGAACCGCGAGCATAGCAGCATGGTGAAGTCGGCAGATATAGCCGCGAGAAGATTGCCGAGCAGTATAAGCGCGGCGAGGAGTATCATGAGCCGTCGCAGCGGCATGCGGTGGAGCAGTACGAGCGCCGGTGAACCGCAGGCCACTCCTGCCGAATATATCGAGATCAGATGTCCGGCCTTGACGATCGACACGTCGACCCCGCGTGCCACGTCGCCGAGCACGCCCATCATGCCGAATTCGGCCACTCCGAGGGCAAACGTGCCCAGCGCAAGCGCTATAAGAGCTTTACGGTGATTCATACAGACAGTGTTACAAGCTGTGATATATGTGTGTATTGCTGTTTCGGATTTTCCGATGCAGTGTTGGCAACTATAGCCAGACTAAGGAGCTGCAGTTTTAATGGTTCAACCCTAATTTTGGTCAGTCATTGACTTGGCAGAACCGTCTTGTCTTGTTGTCCGAGGCTGTCGCAGCCTTCATTTATAGCCTCATCGGGCTTGCTTTCGAAGACAAAATTAGCGATAATACTGCGAACTGACAAGAGTCATCCGACCGATTTTTAGGTCGGATGACATGAAGACGGTCGGATTAGAAGCCTTTTCGGTCGGATTACGACTACTGATACGACTAATACCTGAAGTAGTTGTGTTTTTAGTCGTGTCATAGCGCAAATAGTCGTCCTGAATATTCTATGTTGTTGATGTTCTACTCATTTTTGGAGTAGTACTGATTTCTCTACTCATTATTTGGTGGAAAGACAAAAACAATATCAATACTCATGAGCCGAATAGCTTTAATCCGATGGTGGTCAACCGATATGCCTGTTTTGCACTTGTGGGCTTATCAGGATATAACATGCTGATATACCCTAAGCTGAGCATAGGATTAAGTAGTTTTCTCTTGAAATCCTTTGAGTCTCCGAAATCCAAGATTTTGATTAATGAACTTGCCGAGTATGAGTTCTCCTTAAGGAGACTAAGTATATTTATGACATATTCTGACATTTTTGAGATGTCTTCTTTCCTTTTGGACTTATTCCATACTTCTACAGTCATCTGTTCAAGTAACAGTCCAAGTTGCTCTTTATTAGTTATAATGCTTTGTTTTATAGCTACTTGGGCTTGGGCAGATATTTGTCCAAGTGTTTGTCCAAGTCGGTTAGTCCAATTGTTATTTCCTCCAAAATCGTCTTCAGACAGTTTACTTGCGAAGCCATCTCTGCATGGGATTGTCATTAAGAAGTATGTGCGGTCATCATCTGTTTCGATAGTGGCCGGAGCAGATCCGTTGTCTTTAAGAGTTTTTTGTATGGTAGGTATGCCGGTGGCACGACCCTCAGTCAGATTAAGTTCCTTAAGAAAATCTCCAAGTCGCCGGTTTCGATATCTCCGCGCCTTAAGTTTCTTAGCCGCTTTAATAGCGTCGCTGCTTATGGAGCGGTCCGGCCCTGCGTAACTCAGAATGTCGACATGAGTTGGCTCAACGGTAATCTCAACCGGCTCACGCTCTTGATAGTCACGATGATAAAGCGCGTTTTAGATACATTCCTCAAATGCCTGATAGGGATAATTAAATGTCTTATCCGACTCCTCGCGATCAGATGGTTTGACTATCTTTTTCTTTATGACATTAGTACGCAGGTATGACAAAGCATCCTTAATCATTTTGGGAACGGGGCCTGTAATCCTTGGTGCCTCAATCATTAAATCAGGATTCTCAATGCTTCCTTCCGGGAATATCACAATATCTACCTGGGTTACGGGGAAGAACTTTTCGGGGTGTTCGCAGAACATCATTGCCGCAACGTTCTTGATAAGGCGATTTTCCTGTGGTCCGGTCAATAGATCCATCTCGTCAAGGATCTCTATCAGCGAGCGGCTGATAAAGTTTTCCGCAAGTTTGCTTTTCACCGTCTTGAGATGCTCATATACAAGCATACCCGATATATCATCGATTTTTATTGCCTCGTTGCCTCTCTCATCGAATGGCACACGATTGGCAAGGGCTCTCACCTGATCAAGAATCTCTCCTTTGGCTTCAATGGTTGAGGATTTGCTGCGCACATAAAATTTGGGTGTTGACTTCTTTGCGACAACACTCTCCATAACCGAATATGGCCGATTAAGGCCGGATGGCACCCATATTACAAGAATTGGCTTCCCGTCAACGATTTCAGGAGATACCTTTGTCATGTATGCAGGCTCAATCTTTGCGTCATACCCGACCATATCCTTAAGAATATCATCAATCTCTTTTTCGTTCAGACCTTTTACCGGACGCTTGGCCACACCGTTTTCCTCCTCAACGCCGACGAGGATATAGCCGCCACCAGTATTCTCAAGATCCGTAGCGAAAGCACAGACAGTATGGTAGATTTTATCAGGATTCCACCCGGTCTTAAACTCGATGCGGTTGGATTCAACCTTACGCTTGTTGAGTAAATCTTCTATATTGATCGGTAGTGCCATATCAAAATATTCTTTTAATGCATAAACAACTTAGAAATCATCGTCCATCATGTCGTAGCCGTCCTGCTCTTCGTGGAAATCATCGTGTGACTGGGAATAGCCATAATCGCGATGGTCGTATTTGGTATAGCGATTGGACTGGTAGTCGTCACTATCTGTCGGGTCGTAATCATCGAGCGTATCGTCCTCATCATCGTATATGTCGGCACCGTTATATAACGGTTCAGAGGCATCGTGATGGCCAATTGAGCTAAAATCATCATCTTCTGCACAATGCAGGTCCGAGTAGCCGTTCGAGTTTGCAGTATAAGAACTATCTGCACTATGATTCCTGCCCCGATTGCC
>Ga0137307_102719_pt1 | contig 11648 bp, 9 predicted proteins | sample NAcewD2O_March_2_FD_97180 | JGI IMG/M metagenome (GOLD analysis project Ga0137307, IMG submission 97180) | Mouse cecal microbial communities from Vienna, Austria - N-Acetylglucosamine amended D2O_March | ecosystem: Host-associated > Mammals > Digestive system > Large intestine > Cecum | place...
CTTCTGGTCTGTGACTATGTGCATGATGTTGTCCATCGTCTTCGGCCCCGTAAAGAATGCCAGTGAATAGGTATCCGAGGTCGGCTTCAGCGCCGTATTGATCATCCACAGAAGCGGGAAAAATACAAAGATACTGATTCCGGCCATGCACACCCAAAAGAAGATCCTGAATCCAATCGTTTTTCGAAACATTTGCGTTCCCTCCTTAATCCGTATCTTTTACCTGGCGCAGATATACGAAGCTGAAGCAGGCCAGAAAAACCGCCCAGATGGTACCCACTGTCGCCGCTTTTCCCATACTCCAGTTTTTAAATGCCGTCGCATACACTTCGATGGAAAGCGTGGTTGTGGCCCGGGCGGGACCTCCCTGGACCATCGTCCAGGGCAGGTCGAAATGCTGCAGGTTTCCGACAACCCCCATCACCAGTATCAAAACTATGATATTCTTCATGGACGGAACAACCACATTTGTAAAGCATTTCCAGTTTCCGGCTCCGTCCATACGCGCCGCCTCTATCTGATCCAGCGATACTCCCTGCAGCCCTCCCAGCAGAAAAGCCATATACCACGGAAGCATCTGCCAGGTACGCGCAATGACCACACAGAGCAGCGCGGTGCTTGTCTGCCCCAGCCATGCGGTATTGCCGGCTCCTCCCAGTTTCTGGAGCATGCCGTTGAGCACCCCATACTGAGCATTGAAGATCCAGCTCCACAAAAATCCGATCGCCGTCCCGGGAATGATCCAGTTGATCAGGGTTACCCCCCGCATAAACTGTGCCCCGCGAAATCCCTGATTCAGCAGAATCGCCCAGACAAGTCCCAGAATGAACGGCAGCGCCGTTGCCCCGATCACGAACAATACGGTGGTTCCCATGGTTTTTAAAAAGTAAGGATCGCCGAATACTTCCGCGTAATTCTGAAATCCGACAAAATGGGTCTCCGGATTTATCATTGTCTTATCCGTAAAGGACATACGGATTGCATCAATAAAGGGAAATAAAATGATGGTCATAAAAATCGCCAATCCGGGGATGATCAGCAATACCCCGACCTGCTTGTCGCTCAGGCCCCTGCGTCTGTTTTTTTCCACAATAAACACCTCGCTGACTCTGTTTGATTTTACGGCAATACCGCCCGCCTTCAGTTAATTTGCTGATTCAATACGCTTTGCCGCATCATCCAGGGCCTGTTTCGAATCCTTCTGTCCAAGCAATGCAAACTGAATCTCCTCTGTAAGAATATTTTTAATTTCACTTGCATTTGTCATTCTGGCTGTTTCCTCCAATCTGGCTGTCGCTGTAGACTCGATGAAGGTCTTAATGTAGGGATCATTCTGAACCACCTCGCTGGAAGCCGCTGATTTTGTCACCGGCGGCATGCCGTTATTCTTAAAATAATCCAGCGCCACGTCGTCGCTGAGCAGCACTTTCGCCAAGTCTCCGGCCTGCTCCTTGTACTCGGAATCCTTATACACCACCAGCATGCCTCCCCACTGTACCGCCTGCGGTTCATCTCCCTCGTTCACTACCGGGCGCAGCATCGCGGAGCATACATCGACCACATCGTCCGGCTCCACGCCGTTAGACACCACCTGGCTCTTTGCCACCACCGCGTCGTCATAGAAGGCCACCTTGCCCTGCGCAAACATCTGGCGCGCTTCGCTTCTCCCCACATCCATGGAGACATAGCCTTTTCCCAGCATATCCTGGTACCAGTCCAGAGTCTCAACGCCGGCTTCGTTGTTTACGATGGTCTTCCCGTCCTCATCCCAGATGCCTCCGCCGTTTGTCCAGAGCCAGGGTACAAAGTCCGCTCCACATGTAACGTCTTTCGTACTCAGGGCGTAGGGAATGATCTCCGGGTCATATGCCTTGATATCCGCCATACAGGCTTCAAACTCTTCCAGCGTAACCGGCGGTTCCTCCCATCCCGCAGCCGACAGGATCTGGGGATTGTACACCATGGTAAGCGCCGCCATAGTCCAGGGCAGGCCCAGCTGCTGTCCGTCTATGTTTCCAACGCTTAACACAGACTCCTCAAAATTCTCCGATAAATATTCTTCGCCCAAAACATCCGTCCAGTCTGCCAGAATGTCTGCCTGTGCCAGGGTATTGAAAATGGAAATATCCGCCTGGGAGATATCCAGTTGTTCCCCTCCCTGCGCACGGATAAGAAGCTGCTGGGCCGCATCCGCCCAGGTAAAGCCTACCCAGGTAACCTCCTGCCCTGTTTCTGTCCGGTACGCCTCCATCATCCTTTCAAACGTCGGCTTGCTGGCTTCCTCCTCGCCGCCCCATCCGGCCCAGACAATATCGGTCTGTCCGGCATCCGCTTTCTGTTCCGGTTCCTGGGGCTCTGCGCTTCCTTCTCCCGAAGAACATGCGGCGCAGGACATGGCAAGCGCCAGGGTTAATAATAGTGCTGTCATTTTTTTCATCTTTCTCATGTTTTTCTCCTCTTTTCTTGATTATTTTCTTATGAGGCATTGCCGCCCCCATAATTCTTAATAGATACGCACCTGGTAAATCTGTGCTCTTAAATCCCCCCATGTTTCTTCCACAGTGATCCGGACTTTTTCGGCCTCAACAGCAGTTTCCCTCTTCACCACCGCCATCCTCTGATAATTTTCCTTCACCGCGGAAAAATGCATCCAACTTCCGTCCCGGTAATACTCAATGGAAAATCCCTTCACCAACTGGGGCGGCATCCCCTTGCGGATGGTAAACTTATGTTTTTCATCCCACCTCCCGGCGCAGCTTGACGGGATCTCCATCGAAAGATCCGGGTCCAGATAGAGCCGGACTTCCTCAAACCGGACAGGACGCTCCCACTCCAGTAGAACCCACGGCTTTTCCTCGTTTTGGGAACACCAGATATGGACGCCCCCATATGGCCTTGCATACCCGTCGGACAGATTGGAGGCGGCATAAAGCGTCTCATCTTCCCATTCCACACATGGGTCCTTATAATCCGAACTGTTTTTTCTTCCGCATAAAATTCCCGGATTCCGTATACGGTTAAGCCTTAATGACAGAATCTCATTTTCTTTTATGTAAATGAGACCGAATTTTCCCGGCTTCATGCCTGAGAGGGAAATCTCAGCCCAGTTTTCACCTTTTAAAACAGGGACAGCCTGTTGGGAAACCCGTGCGCCGGGGCAAAGCCTGTTGGGAAGATCTGCTTCGTACAGCTCGATTTCCAGTTTTGTATCTGCCTCTGCCTCCAGCAGGATTTTTACGGCCCCTTCCCTGGAAAACGGCACTACCACAAAGCTTTCCTCTGTCAGGCGCATGGTTCTGTCCGACGGTTCTGCCCTCAGCTTATATTCCGAGCTGGCCGAAATGCTTGCCTTTTGCCCCAGATCCAAAGGGTCCGCATTTCTCTTACCTGGTATAAACATGTCTTCCCGGAGAAGGTTCTGTACAATCTCCTCTATCTGCCCTTCCTCCAGTTCTGCAGGGCTGCACGTTTCTTTCATGCATTCCGCTGCCAGGGCGGCCGCCGCCTGTCCTGAGAGGGCGCAGGTATTCATGATCCGGGCAGACGCGAAGGCTTCCTGACGCATACCGATATTCCGGCCGGCAAAAAGCAGGTTGGGTATGCTCCTGCTGAACAGGCACCGAAGCGGAAGCGTATACACATTGACGGGAATCTGTACGCAGCTTTCCTCTTCACTGTTCAGTCCCCCTGCGGGATGGAAATCCATATACCATCCCCCGTAAAACGCCCCGTCCTCAAACCGGCGCTGCTTTAAGATGTCTTCCATGGTCAGTTCATATTCTGTCATCATCCTTCTGGATTCCCGTTTTCCCGGAATACTTCCGATCCATTCTAGAGTCCGGGTTTCTGCTTCAGGATATTTTCCGCTGTTTTTAATGTAATTCCATACTCCCAGCACCAGTTTTTTCAGCTCCAGCCCGATCTCCTGGATTTCTGTGATCGTATTGCATAATCCTCCGTATTCGAACCACCAGCAATCGCTTCCGGTCTGTTTTTCACTGATGATCCTTCCGCCTTTATTGATCAGGGTTTCCACATAATCCATATCATACGCATATTGCGGCGCCGCAAACTTAACCGGCTTTTTGCTGTCCTTTATAAAGTATAAAATGGAGCAGCTCAGCAGTTCCGCCGTCTTTTGCTGATTTTCGGGCGTATAGGGCAGATCCCCGATCCGGTAGGGGACGCCCGCCTCCGCGCCGATCATCCCATCCCCGGTAGCGTCGATAAAATAGCTGCTCCGGAAAATATAGCGGATCTCACTTGCCTGCTGTACCCCTTCTACCTGGCAGATCCTGCCCCCGCCACATACAACCTGTTCTACATTCGTGTTTAAAAAGAGGCGGATATTTTTTTCTCCCAGTACGGCATCCAGAAGGATTTCGTCCCAAAAGATCACATTGAACTCCGGATTTTCATACAGATTCCGCATCTTCAAAAACCCCAGCACACCCATTTCTTCGCTGAAAATATTTCCGGCGCCTGTGGCTCCGCGCATCCATACTCTGATTTCACTGCTGGAATTTCCTCCCAAAACGGGCCTGTTATGTACCAGAATCGTCTGGATTCCGGCTCTTGCCGCCGACAGGGCTGCACATACTCCGGAAACGCCTCCTCCGATTACGGTCAGTGAAGAATTTATTGCAACTGTCTTCATCATATACCTCCTGCCCTTTACCCGCACGAATTAAGCAGACTTTTCCAGAAAATTCTTTCTTTTTTTCCAGATTTTACGTCTTATTTTCCTATCTTTTAATAATTATCACGGGTTTTGATATTATATTAATGGATTTTATCGTTGTTTTCCATAATAATTATGTCTGCTTTCTGGATTATTCTGCACTATTACGGTATAATGAGTGCAGAATATGAAAGAAAGGAGATTTTTCTCATGTCCAATCCATATCAGAATATTACAAACTACCTTCACTTTCTCTCCAGGCGATATAACGTCAAGATCAATATCAAGGATTTTTTTGGCTTTATTCCTATCAATAAAGAACTGGACGAAGCGCTGCGCCCTTTCCTTGCCCATACCAATCCTTTTTGTATGTATATAAAAAGCGAGACCCAGTCCTATCACACCTGTCTCCGTATGATCAGAAAAATGTACAGCAAATTTGAAAACGGGGATTACGAATATTTTTTTGGGGTGTGCCACGCAGGGCTGATGGAATATGTGATCCCGATTCGTTATGAGCAGGATCTGCTCGGATCTATCAACGCAGGTTTTTTCCAGTCAGATCCCGAAACAACACAGGCGCGCATACGTTCCGCATGCCTTGGAAGCCGGCTTCTTCAGTTTGAAACTGCATACCGTTTATATGAACAATACATTACGGCGCCTGACATTGCAATCGAAGACCTGCTGCCGCAGTTGAATCTTCTTGCGGAATATCTCAGCCACACGTATGGAATCCTGTGTAAGACACATCCTACATCGACCAATATTTTCAGATATCATAATTCCAATGAGGATATGATTCTGTCCCATGCGGTCAAGTATATCCAGCAGAACAGCAGCCAGCGTATTACCGTAAATGAACTGGCCGATTTCTGCCATTGCAGCACCTCCTACCTGAGCCGCATTTTCAAAAAACGGACCTCTGTAAATATCAATACTTATATCAATAAGGTTCGTATAGAGCTAAGTAAAAACCACCTGATGAACTCAACCAATTCCATTGCGGAAATCGCCATTACGACCGGATTTGATGATCCCAATTATTACAGCAGGGTCTTTACGAAAATGATCGGGATATCCCCTACAGAATTTCGAAGGCGGTTCAAAACATTTACATGACCTGGACAGACCGCAAAAAATATCTATATTTTTGCATCCGTACTATCTTTTTCTCTTCCTGCTTCGTTATACCTTATGAAACGGCCGAATGGCCATAATGGGGTGCCCTTGGGTATACCTTGCGAAACGGCCGCATGGCCATAATGGGATGCCCTTGGGTATACCTTGTGAAACGGCCGCATGGCCATAATGGGATGCCCTTGGGTATACATATTTGAATGGGATGTAAAGCGGGGAGGTGAATGCTGTGAGCGGCGATTTTTTATTGATCCGAAAAATGAAGCAGGGCGACGACGGCGCATTTGAGCTGTTTGTCCGCAAATATTACGGAGACATCCTGTCTTACTGCCATTATCACTGCCCGGATCAGGAATACGCCGAGGATCTGACCCAGGAAACCTTCGCCCGTTTTTTCGCCAAATTATCCGATTACAGGTATCAGGGCAAAACCAAGAATTATCTTTATACGGTGGCCAAAAACCTGTGCAGGGATTATTTCAAAAAGAGCCGTGAAAGCCCTCTCGAGGATACAGAGCTTTACGAAGAGCTGGGTACAAAAGACCATCCGGCGGAAGAGATCGTAAACCGGCTCGCCGTCACCCAGGCCCTGGAAACGCTGCCGGAGGAGCTGCGGGAGGTTGTGATCCTCTATTATTTTCAGGAGTTAAAGCTCCGGGAGATCGCCGATACGCTGCAGATCGGCCTCCCCCTTGTAAAATACCGTCTGAAACAGGCCAAACTGAAGCTGACGGAATTGCTGAATCCAAATTGTGCGTCTTAACCATCTGCAGCAGCAGCCGAATATCCATACCTTATGAAACGGCCGCATGGCCATGATGGGGTGCCCTTGGGTATACCTTGTGAAACGGCCGCATGGCCATAATGGGGCCCTGGGGGATGAAGGCATGACTGCCCGGCTCGCTGCTTCGCAGGAATAAAGGAGGGATTTTCCATGCATCTAAATGAAGAACTTCTTCATTATAAAACACTTACCCGGCCACGGCCGCAGGAGGAAAAAATCCAGGAAACCATTCGAAGGTCAAAGGAAATCTTTTATATGGCCGAGCAGGAAAAGCTGCTGTCTTACTACGAATTTTTGTGGGGGCAGTTCCAACTGATCCAAAAAAAGTGGTGGCTTTTTCAGTTCCTGATCCTGTGCGCATCCGCCGGCCTGCTGTCCTCTGCATATGACGAAACTTACATCCACAGGGGGCTGGGGATCATGGCTTCCATGTATATCATCCTGATCATTCCGGAATTGTGGAAAAACAGGACCAACCGCTCCATGGAAATCGAGTATTCGTCTTACTATTCCCTGCGGCAGATCTATGCGGCGCGTATGGTTTTGTTCGGAATCGCGGACACGCTGCTGCTCACCGGATTCTGCGGAGCGGCCATCCTGGGAATGCATATGGCATTTACCGTGCTGCTTGTCCAGTTCCTGCTGCCTATGCTTATAACTGCATGTATCTGCTTCGGAACCCTGTGCAGCAGGCATATCCGCAGCGAAGCCGCATCCGTATGCCTGTGTCTGCTGTGGTGCGGATTGTGGCTGGCACTCAATCTGGATGAGGCTCTCTATGCCATGGTCATGCCCACGGTCTGGCTCTCCTGTGCAGGACTTGCGCTCTTGTTCCTGTGCATCACGGTTTACCGCACTTTAGACCGCTGTAGAAGTTATACCTTGTGAAAAAGGACGGATGGCCATAACGGGGTGCCCTGGGGTATACTTTATGAAATGGCTGGATGACCATACGTGGTGCCCTGGGGTATACCTTGTGAAAAAGGGCGGATGGTCTTGATGGGGAGCATGGGATATACGGTGTGAAAAAGGACGGATGGATATAATGGGATGTCCTGAATATACGGTGTGACGTGCTGTATTGCAAATGCTTATAAGAGGTGTCAAATTGGTTGCTTTGGAATTGCCCGCATTTTAGATCTGCTTCGCAGATAGCGGGCAAGCAATCACTTGCTGGGAAAGTGGTTGCATTCAGCAGGCAATCCATTTGCTTCGCAAATTGATTACAAATCAGGAGGTATATTTATGGAATTGGAATTGACGGATCTGACAAAAAAATTCGGTGATCTGACGGCTGTTGACCACATCAGCCTGACTATGACCAGCGGCGTCTACGGTCTGCTGGGCGTAAATGGGGCTGGAAAGACGACGCTGATGCGGATGCTCTGCACCCTGTTAAAGCCGACCTGCGGGAGTATCACCTGCAATGGGAAGGATATTTTCAAAATGGACGGGGGGTACAGAAAATTATTAGGCTACCTGCCCCAGGATTTCGGATTTTATCCGGAGTTTACCGTACAGGATTATCTCCTCTACATTTCCTCAATTAAAGGCATCCGGCCCGCCGCGGCAAAAAAACGCACCTGGGAGCTGCTGGCCCAGGTGGGACTTGCAAAAGCAGCCAATAAGAAAATGAAAAAGCTCTCCGGCGGCATGAAGCGGCGGGCCGGAATCGCCCAGGCCATGCTGAACAACCCCAGAATCCTGATCCTGGATGAGCCCACCGTGGGACTCGACCCTAACGAGCGGATTCGTTTCCGCAACCTGATCAGCGAGCTTTCCGAGGATCGCCTGGTTCTGTTGTCTACGCATATTGTTTCGGATATTGAATACATCGCAAACGAAATCTGGCTGATGAAAGACGGAGCATTGGTACACAGAGGGACTCTGGACGAAACCATCGCTTCCATGCCGGAAACCGTATGGAAATGCGCGGCAGAACACTCCATGGTGCCGGCCATCACGAAAAAATATAAGGTTTCAAATCTGAAATCCGAGGACGGGCATGTGGAACTGCGTATCATCTCGCCCAAGAGACCCGCCCCTGATGCCGAACCTGTCCGGCCCGCGCTGGAAGATGTATTTCTATATTATTTCGGGGAAACGATGGATGACGAACCTGATATGGACAGCCCGAACCGCCCCCTCTTTTTCAGGTGAGGTTTACAGGACTCTTTGACAAAAATTTTCGGCTGTGCGGTTGCTAACCTGACAGAATATTTGCATTGCAATATATCGCATGAAAGGTTCTGCCGTATTGCAGCCGCACAGTGAAAAAAACGCAAAAAGGTTGGTAATAGAATATGATCCGATATGAAATCAAGAAAATATTTTCGAAAACGATGAACAAAGCGGCGCTGCTGGTCATGACGGCAATACTGGTTATCGTATGTCTTTTCACACTGAATTCCGTATATTGTACGGATGAATCCGGCGGCCATCTTTCCGGAATCGCGGCGGCCAAAAAACTGCGTGAAATGCAAGAGCCATGGTCCGGACACCTGACAGAGGATGTATTTGCGGAAGTCATCCGAAAAAACGCACAGATCAATGGTTCCGAAGAAGCACTGTCCGATGACATCCTAAAACAAAATCAGGCTTATGCAAAAAAGCAGGGCTTTGGAGATATTCTTAATCTGCTAAACGACATGTTCAGCCCCTACCGGGATTGGGACCCATTTATGGCGGACCGCCTTACGCCGGAAGACGCAAAGTATGTGTATGAAAAAAGGATTTCTGGATTGAAGGAATTTCTGGATTCCGGTGAAGAGTATTTTTCCGAAAATGAAAAGGCTTTCCTGGTGGAGCGGTACGAGGCACTAAAGATACCCTTTTATTACGAATATATGGGCGCCTGGACCGCGCTGTTTCCAAAGGTCAGCACATTCATCCTGCTGCTTGCACTGGTGATCGGTTTCCTCGTGTCCGGCATCTTTTCCGACGAATTTCAGTTAAAGGCGGATTCCATTTTCTTCGCCTCCAGGCTTGGCAGGAGCAAAGCGGTTCTCTCCAAAACAGCCGCCGGTTTTCTTGTCACCACCGTGCTGTATATCGTATTTGCCTTCCTATATACCGTGATCATGTTAGCGGCATTGGGAGCAGGCGGAGCAGACTGCCCGATTCAGTTCCAGTTCCGCAAGTGCATTTACAACATCACCAACCTCCAGGCATATCTGCTGATCATTGCCGGAGGATATATCGGAACCCTGTTCGCTGCAACCACTGCCATGCTTGTATCCGCAAAAACACGTAATACCGCGCTGGCGGCTGCCGTACCGTTTCTCATCCTGTGTACGTTTCCGTTTCTGAGCAGGATCATCCCGCTGCCCGGGCTCTGCACCCTCTTCCCTGACCGGCTGATGGATATCTTCAACATGCTCCACGACTTTTCACTGTATGAAATCGGCGGGACGGTAATGGATGCTTTGGTGATCGTGTTTCCGGTGTATTTTCTGACTTGTGTTGTGCTGCAGCCGGTGGTGTATGGGGTATTTAAGAGGGTGGAGGTGAAGTAGGGTCAAGTACTGCAATATTCGGGATTTTTTGTTGACGGATGGGTAGAGGTGATTTTAATGGGATGGAAAAAGGAAACTGTATTTAAACTCAATCCGCGCGTAAAACGACCGCAAGGATTACGAAGATTCCATAATCAAAAAGCACATCCATCCCATACTCCTCTATTTTGTGAGTACAGGATGTGTTGTGTACCAAATGTTATAAATGGTATTCATGATATAACCTTTCACGCAATGCGTTATCCTCCGCGATTTGAATGATCATATCATTTTTTCCTTCTCCGGTCAGACGGAGAATCAGCCTACTGTATTTTTCAATCTCCTCTTTCGCCGCCTGCGCATCTTCTCTGGCTGCTTCCACTTCCTTCTGTGCCGCGTCCCATACTTCCTCAATCGCCTCTTCCCGGGCTTCCTCCCGGTTTGCCCTTATGTCCTCTTCATAATCATATTCCGCAATCAACATATTTGTCACCTCGCTGCCTTTCCGCTTCAGATAATCTGCCAAGATCCCGCTGGCGATGCATTCATTGATCGCCTTCTTTAAGGAATCCTCCTCCTTATCATATTTTCGCACAGTGTCAACGAACAGGCTGTATTCCCTGAGTACCCTGCATTTTTTTAAGATATCATGACCCTTATCGGAATTGATATTGATGATCTTCACCGTCAGTTCCAGCGGGTTTGTCGCCGTAGGATTGAGAAAAGAATCCGACAGATGCAGTTCTTCTTCCTGCGTAAAGTCCTCAATTCCATTGTAAAAGGTATAAAATTCCGGGGTGGGAATCTTTACCAGACGCCTCCAGTACCTGGCTCTCGTTTCAATCAACTGTTCATACGCTCTTCCCACATACATGAGGAAACGCAGGGGCATGTTTTTGTTGATGGTTGCCTGGTGTTCCCCGAACACGATCACCTTATGATCCATTTCAAATGAAATATCATTCTTGAAGTTTTTGTACAGGACATTCTCGACCCGGATCTTGTGGATCTTTTTCTCACTCCGGTAATTCGTGCCGTGCAGCGCATTGTAAAGGCTCAGCAGATTCTTTTCCGCTGTCTTGTCCTCATAAAATAAATCTGCAAAGACACTGGACTTATGCTCCCGGTTCTCCTTCTTTGTCATCCTGGCCTGTGTTCCCTGTTGCTCTTCGCGGAAACAGCAGCAACCTCTGTGCGGCGCGCTCTCTTTCTTGCTGCTCTTTTTTGCTTCATTTGAAAACCTCCTTATTCTGTTGTTGTCAGGAGATTTTCCATTGCCCTGTCAGAAAAAGCTCCTGCTTATGTGGGTTAAAAGCACGAATTTTCTGAAAGGCGGGACGCTGAGGCCCCTGTGCAGAAATGTCTCGTTTTAAGATATACCTGAAACAGATGATCCGTTATAAGAAACTTTAGAAAATATGCTTTTTATTATTGTAGCGCATGGCTGCAAAGGAATACAAGAGGAAATATCAGCTTCATATGGATTCAAATGAAGTTTGGTTACTGTTCACCCCCCAATGTCATTTAGTTTAGCAAAGTCAGACAGGAG
>Ga0137307_102721_pt1 | contig 11645 bp, 10 predicted proteins | sample NAcewD2O_March_2_FD_97180 | JGI IMG/M metagenome (GOLD analysis project Ga0137307, IMG submission 97180) | Mouse cecal microbial communities from Vienna, Austria - N-Acetylglucosamine amended D2O_March | ecosystem: Host-associated > Mammals > Digestive system > Large intestine > Cecum | place...
GCGAATGCCCATGAGTTTATCATGAATCTGCCGGAAGGATATGAGACGGATATCGGACAGCGCGGCGTAAAGCTTTCCGGCGGGCAGAAGCAGAGATTGTCCATAGCCAGAGTATTTTTAAAGAATCCGCCAATACTGATTTTTGACGAAGCAACTTCTGCGTTGGATAACGAAAGTGAGAAGGTGGTTCAGGAGTCTTTGGAAAAGCTGGCGAAGAACCGCACTACTTTTGTCATTGCCCATCGTTTAAGTACCATACGTAATGCCGAGAAGATATTGGTGCTGACGGAAAATGGGATTGAAGAGGAAGGCACGCATGAAGAATTGTTGGAACGGCAGGGGCTGTATGAAAAGCTCTACCGGATGTCTGGGCAGATTTAGGCTTTCGAAAGTTTTTACTTGTTTCTTTTAGGAAATTCTGCTATATTTACGTTGATAAAAGCTTTGTAAGACAAATGAGATGAAAATGAGGATATAATTTTAAGAAAGAAGGAATTGACATGACGAAAATTGATATTATTTCAGGTTTTTTAGGCGCCGGTAAGACAACGCTTATCAAGAAGATGATAGAAGAGGCGTTTTCCGGTGAGAAGATTGTTCTGATTGAAAATGAATTCGGAGAGGTCGGAATTGACGGGGGGTTCTTAAAGGACGCCGGTATTGAAATTACAGAGATGAATTCCGGCTGTATCTGTTGTTCCCTTGTTGGAGACTTCGGAAAGAATTTAAATGAGGTAATTGAGAAATTCCATCCAGATCGTATTTTAATAGAGCCGTCCGGCGTTGGTAAATTATCCGATGTTATGAAATCTGTATTGGATGTGGAAAAAACGCATGATGTGAAATTGAATGCGCTTGTCACCGTTGTAAATGCCACCAAGGCAAGCAAGCAGATGAAAGCATTCGGTGAATTCTTCAATAATCAGATTGAATATGCGACCACAATTATCTTAAGCAGAAGCCAGAATGCAACGCCGGAGCAATTGGAGCTTTGTGTGAAGCAAATGCAGGACTTGAATGACAGGGCGGCAATTATTACAACACCGTGGGAATCTATAAAGGGAGAGCAGATTTTAAAGGTCATGGAAGGACAGGACAATCTGGAAGTGAAACTGCTGGCGGAAGCGCATCATCACGACCACGAGCATGATCATGAAGGGCATGAGCATCATAATGAGCATGGACATAATCACGAAGAGCATGACCATGGACATGATCATGAAGGGCATGAACACTGCCATGACCATGAGGGGCATGAGAATCATCATCATGAACATGACGAGAATTGTGCCTGTGGCTGCCATGACCACGACCATGAGCATCACCATCATCATGCAGACGATGTATTTACCAGTTGGGGCAAAGAAACACCGCACAAGTTTACCAAAGAAAAGATTGAAAGTGTTTTAAAGACCTTGTGCGATACCGAAGAATATGGAACCATTCTTCGTGCAAAAGGAATGGTTGAGGATGAGAACGGTTCCTGGATTTATTTTGATATGGTACCGGGTGAATACGAGCTTCGTGAAGGAGAACCGGATTATACCGGAAGACTCTGTGTCATCGGTACGGATATGGATGAGCATCGTTTGGAAGAGTTATTTGGAATCGCATAAGATTTGGGCAGAATAGAAAGCGAAGGGTGAAATGACTATGCAAGAAATACCAGTATATGTATTTACCGGTTTTATGGACAGCGGGAAGACAACGCTGATAAAGGAGACATTGTTTGAAAATGACTTTGGAGAAGGAAGCAAGACGCTGATTCTTTGCTGTGAAGACGGAGATGTGGAGTATGATGAAGCAAAGCTTCGTACGATTAACACATATCTTGCAATGATTGAAGAACAGGAGAATTTCAATGAAGAGACTTTGAACAGATTGAATCTGGAATATCTTCCGGAGCAGGTCTTTTTGGAGTATAACGGCACATGGGATATTGCTACGCTCTTAGAGACAAAGCTGCCAAAAGACTGGGTGATTGTCCAGTCGCTTGCTACTGTGGATGCCACTACCTTTGAAATGTACGTCAATAACATGCGTCAAATGATGATGGAGCAGTTGTTTAAAGCGGATGTAGTAATATTTAACCGTTGTGACGATGAGACGCCAAGGGGCAAATTCCGCCGGATTGTCAAGGCGCAGAACCGTCCGGCGCAGATCGTTTATGAGCGTGGAGACGGTACGGTGGATGAAAATGCAAATGAAGAGCTTCCGTTTGATATCAATCAGGAAGTCATTGAATTAAGTGATGCGGATTATGCCATCTGGTTTATGGATGCAACAGATGATCCGAAAAAATATGACGGCAAAAAGATTAAATTTCTTGCGCTTGTCTATAATCCCGATAAAATGAAAAAAGGGGTATTTGTTCCGGGAAGATTTGCAATGACTTGTTGTGTAGAAGATGTGCAGTTTATTGGTTTTAAAGCGAAGTACATTGATTCCAGACAGATTGCGCATAAGTCATGGATCAATATCACGGCAGAAATCCGCGTGGAGTTTGCGAAGGAATACCGTGGTAAGGGACCGGTTTTGTATCCTCTGGAAATTGAGCCGGCGGAGAAGCCGGAGGATGAGCTGGTGTATTTCTCATAAAGCAATCAATAAGAAAGAGTGTAAGTCTATATCATGTTGTCAGACATTTACCGCCTGAACGGGCATCGGCTGCTTGCGCAGTGTCAGATGCAGAAAATAGGCGTATGGATTGATGATTTGATTGACTTTACACTCTTTTTCATATGTGATTAGGCGAGATTTTGCAGTTGTTTGCTATGTTCGGAAACGACATGTTTTAACATGTTGATATCGGTCTGCATAGTGTCAATTTGTGAAACTGATTTTTCATAGCGCTTAGCAGCCGGAAGGTAATTTTCGGCTAAGATTCGAATCTGTGGCATGATGACGTTTTCTCGGTTTAATTTGAGCTTTGAGGCTAATAACTCGGATATCGCAAGTAAACAGATGGCTGTAATATGGGTGTAAAGTCACTAAACAAATATTTAAATCAATATAAAGCAGCCGACGAAACATCCAAAGATATTGCGAAACGGCTGATTCATATTGAAGAAAAGTTAAATTTAGATATTCGGACTTTTTTGTAATAAGATTCGGATATATCAAATGGAAAAGGATTGCTTTAATTTAACTGAACAATCATAAAATTGAGATATGAAGCAAATAAATGTGCCATCAACCATAGGAAGGCTAAGAAGTTTTCCAATAAATAAAAAAATCCTGAACTCAGTATAAATACTGAACTTCAGGGTTTTTTGGGTTGGGCTGTTATAAACAGTCAACAGTTCATAGGGGAATCGAACCCCTGTTTCCGCCGTGAGAGGGCGGCGTCTTAACCGCTTGACCAATGAACCATAACCGGTATTTGAATACCGAGCAGTCCGTACGGGAATCGAACCCGTGTTTCCGCCGTGAGAGGGCGGCGTCTTAACCGCTTGACCAACGAACCGTTTATTAGATTATCACATGATTTTAAAAATTGCAACCCTTTTTTGAAAAAAAATGAAAAAATTTGTTGCAATACTTGGAATTAAGTGGTATGGTAACTATGATAACAAGATGATGATAGCATTGAGAGTGGGCTGCGGTCCACTCTCAATTCACGTTTTGAGATAGGAAAGGTGGTTATATGTCAAAGAAGGAGTCCTATGAGCAGCGGACCGAGGAATTGATTACTCCCATACTAGAACGCAATCAGTTTGAACTGGTAGATGTAGAGTATGTGAAAGAGGGAGCGGAATGGTATCTGCGGGCTTATATTGATAAGGAGGGTGGAATCACGGTGAATGACTGTGAGGTGGTGGCAAGAGAGATGAATGAGATCTTAGACCAGGAGGATTATGTGGAAGGCTCTTATATCTTCGAGGTCAGCTCACCCGGACTTGGCAGGCCGCTGAAAAAGGAAAAGGACTATGTCCGGGCGATGGGAAAAGAACTGGAGATACGTACTTATCGGGCAATCAATCGTGAAAAAGAATTCTATGGGCAATTAAAAGCCTATGACGATACAAGCGTAACCATAGAAAAAGAGGACGGAACAGAGATGGTATTTGATAAAAAGGATATCGCACTTATCCGTCTTGCATTCGACTTTTAACATGGAATGAAAGAATCAGGAGGAAGAAGAAATGAACAACGAATTGTTAGAAGCGTTAACAATATTAGAACAGGAGAAGAACATCAGCAAAGACACTCTGCTTGAGGCAATAGAGAACTCACTGTTGACAGCATGTAAAAACCATTTTGGCAAGGCAGACAATATCAAAGTGAATATCAACCCGGAGACCTGTGAGTTTCATGTATTTGCAGAAAAGACTGTTGTAGAGCATGTAGAAGATGACTGTCTGGAAATTTCCCTTGCAAATGCACAGATGATAGATTCGACCTATCAACTGGGGGATATCGTGAATCAGGAAGTGAAATCCAAAGAGTTTGGACGTATCGCGACACAGAATGCGAAGAATGTTATTCTGCAGAAGATCCGCGAGGAAGAGAGAAAAGTGCTCTTCAGCCAGTATTACAGCATGGAAAAGGATGTCGTGACCGGAATCGTCCAACGGTATGTGGGAAGAAACGTGTCTATCAACCTTGGCAAGGCAGACGCCATGCTGACGGAAAATGAGCAGGTGAAGGGCGAGATATTTCAGCCGACAGAACGAATTAAATTATATATCTTAGAAGTGAAATCCACACCGAAGGGACCGAAGATTTTAGTTTCGCGTACACATCCGGAATTAGTAAAGCGTCTCTTTGAGTCGGAAGTCGCCGAGGTGAAAGAAGGCATCGTAGAGATAAAGAGTATTGCAAGGGAGGCAGGGAGCAGAACTAAGATCGCAGTGTGGTCCAACGATCCGGATGTTGATCCGGTAGGCGCATGCGTCGGAATGAACGGAGCAAGGGTCAATGCAATCGTCAATGAGCTGCGCGGTGAGAAGATAGACATTATCAACTGGAATGAAAACGCTGCAATGTTGATTGAAAATGCATTAAGCCCTGCAAAAGTAATTTCTGTAATTGCGGACGGAGAAGAAAAAACGGCTAAGGTGGTCGTTCCTGATTATCAGTTATCTCTGGCAATCGGTAAGGAAGGACAGAACGCACGCCTTGCGGCGCGTCTGACTGGCTTTAAGATTGATATTAAAAGTGAGACTCAGGCGAGAGAGTCAGGCGAATTTATGGACTACGAGAACGATTATGAGGATTATGAAGAGGACTACGAAGAGGGCTATGAGTCAGAATATGATGAAAATGGCGAATACATCGGTGAAGAAACATACTATGAAGAGACCGATGAGGACGAATACGCTGGGATAGATGAGAGCGAATATGCAGAGGCTGGTGATTATGTAGATGGCGATGAATAAGAAAATACCAATGCGCCAGTGTGTCGGATGTGGTGAGATGAAGCCAAAGAAGGAATTGCTCCGTGTTATAAAAACGGCAGAGAGTGAAATCCTGTTGGATGAAACCGGAAGAAAAAACGGCAGAGGCGCATATATCTGTGCAAGCGGCGGATGTCTTGAGAAGGCAGAGAAGTCGAAAGGCTTGGCACGGTCATTGAAAACAGAAATTCCAAAAGAAATATATGAGGAATTAAAAAGGGAGATGAAACAGATTGAAACCAGATAAAATATTGTCTCTTCTTGGGATAGCTGCAAAGGCGGGCAGTGTGGCAAGCGGAGAATTCCAGACGGAAAAGGCGGTAAAAGAAGGAAAGGCATATCTTGTGATTGCGGCAGGAGACGCATCTGCCAATACGAAAAAAAAGTTTGAAGATATGTGTGCCTATTATAAAGTTCCCTATCATGTATATGCAGACAGGGACCGTTTGGGACACTGCATCGGTAAAGAGTTTCGGGCGTCTGTAGCGGTAACCAATGAGGGACTGGCAAAATCACTCATCAAATACATGGAAGCGATAACAACTGAATCATGGAGGTAAATAGATAAATGGCAAAAATGAGAGTACATGAACTTGCGAAAGAATTAAATATAGATTCTAAGGAAGTAATGACGATACTAAAAGGAACGGAATATGAAGTAAAAACATCTTCGAATAGCATAGAAGAAGAGGTGCAGAATTTCGTGCGGGGAAAGTTATCAAGAGAAAAAGAAAAGCAGGAAATTCCAAAGGCTAAGACTGCGAAGCCGGAGCAGACTAAGCAGGACGGAAAGCAGGAACAGCCGAAGGGTGAACAGACCAAGCAGGCAGAAGCGGCAAAACCGGAGAGACCGAAAAAGAAAGCAAGTATTTCGGCAGTGTTCAACCCACAGAACAGCAAGCAGATGGGCGGAAAGAGACAGGGATATCACACCAATGCAGGAGCACGCCCTCAGGGCGCAAGACCTCAGGGGGCAAAGACAGCAGAGACACGCGTACAGCAGCAGGGCGTAAAACCCGTCGGAGCGCCTCAGACGGCAAAACCGGCAGCGCCGCAGGGAACGAAACCTGCCATGCCGCAGGAAAAGCCGCAAGAGAAGCCGCAGATAACAGCACAGGAAGTAAAAGAAAACGCACCGGCACCACAGGAGAAGCCGAAGGTAATCAAGACAGTGAGGCCAATTGTTCCGGAGCGTCAGGTAATCAGTGCAAAGACATTGGCAGAACGTGTGGCAGCACAGGCGAAAGCGGCAGAAGCAAGACGCGCAGAGCAAGGAGAACGCAGTGGAAACCGCCAGCGAGGAAACCGCCAGCAAGGGGAACGCGGCGGAAACCGTCCACAGGGAGAAAGAGGAGGACGTCAGGGAAATGGTTTTGATAGAAACGGTCAGAAAAATCATCAGAATTCCAGACAGGGTGCGCCTTATGGCCAAGGCGGTCAAGGTAACCGCGGAGGCGGTGCGAATCGTCAGGGACAATCGGGAAGAAAGTTAGACCAGGAGATCAATCGTTTCAATAAAGATGCGGTAAAGGCAGCGCCGGAAGAGATGCGAACGAAAGAGAGCAGAGAAAACCGTGACCGTGATAACCGCAAGAACAAGAATCAGGAGTACGACAAATTAGGAAGCAAGAAGCAGGAGCGTTACATCAATTTGGAGAAAAACGGCGGAAAGAAAAAGAAGCCGCAGAATCAGCCGAGCCAGCCGAAAGAGGAAGAGACAATCCGTACAATCACACTGCCGGAGCATATGACAATCAGAGAACTGGCAGACAAGATGAAGGTGCAGGCGTCAGCGATTGTAAAGAAGCTCTTCTTAAAAGGTCAGATGGTAACGGTAAATCAGGAAATTGATTATGAAAGTGCAGAAGAAATTGCATTGGAATTTAACTGTATTGCAGAGCCGGAGGAGAAAATTGACGTCATTGCGGAACTGCTGAAAGAGGAAGAGGAGGAAGAGAGCACACTGGTAGCGAGACCGCCGGTAGTCTGCGTTATGGGCCATGTTGACCACGGTAAGACCTCCCTGTTGGATGCAATCCGTAATACTCATGTGACAGACCGTGAGGCAGGCGGTATTACCCAGCACATCGGCGCTTATGTAGTCAGCATCAACAATGAAAAAATCACCTTTCTGGATACACCGGGACATGAAGCATTTACGGCAATGCGTCTGCGCGGAGCGAAGTCTACGGATATTGCAATCCTTGTAGTTGCAGCAGACGACGGCGTTATGCCCCAGACCGTAGAGGCGATCAACCATGCAAAGGCTGCCGGAATTGAAATTATCGTAGCAATCAACAAGATCGATAAGCCAAACGCAAATATTGACCGTGTAAAGCAGGAGCTGTCTGAGCATGAGCTGATTCCGGAGGACTGGGGCGGAAGTACCATTTTTGTACCGGTAAGTGCGCACACTCAAGAAGGAATCGACAACCTCTTAGAAATGATTCTATTAACCGCCGAAGTATGCGAGTTAAAGGCGAATCCGAACCGTCAGGCACGAGGCGTCGTGATCGAGGCGCAGTTGGATAAGGGACGAGCCGCGGTGGCAACCGTACTGTCTACTCCGGTAGAGATACTTGGACTTTCCAGCGTACCGGATGCAGGAGAAACCTTTGTTGCCTGCGAAACAGAAAAAGACGCAAGAAATTTTGCGGAGACATATATTTCCGAAGGAAAGGAAAAACTGTTAGAGGAAACAAGATCACGAATGTCGTTAGACGATTTGTTCTCTCAGATTCAGTCCGGCAATGTAAAAGAGCTTGACATTATCGTAAAAGCCGACGTACAGGGTTCGGTAGAGGCGGTAAAACAGAGCCTTGTGAAGCTGTCAAATGAAGAAGTCGTTGTAAAGATTATTCATGGCGGCGTAGGCGCAATCAACGAGTCGGATGTCAACCTTGCCTCTGCATCCAATGCAATTATTATCGGATTCAATGTTCGTCCAGACCCTACGGCAAAAGTGATTGCTGAAAACGAGGGTGTAGATGTGCGGCTTTACAAAGTAATTTATAATGCGATTGAAGATGTGGAAGCAGCAATGAAGGGCATGTTAGACCCTGTATTTGAAGAGAAGGTCATCGGTCACGCTGAAGTGCGTCAGATATTCAAGGCTTCCGGAGTCGGAAATATTGCAGGATCCTATATTCTGGACGGCGTCTTTGAGCGCGGCTGCAAGGTACGTATTTCCAGAGAAGGAAATCAGATATTTGAAGGAGCTCTTGCATCTTTAAAGAGATTTAAGGATGATGTGAAAGAAGTAAGGGCAGGATATGAGTGCGGTCTTGTTTTCGAAGGCTTTAATGATATTGCAGAATTAGACCAGGTAGAAGCATACAAGATGGTTGAGGTTGCAAGATAATACCGGGTCAGAAAGAAAAGGACTTAAAATATGCGTAAAAACAGTACAAAAAATATGAGGGTAAACGGAGAGGTGCAGCGGGAACTGGCAGGGATTATCCGCAACGACATCAAAGACCCGCGTATCAATCCTTTGACAAGTGTAGTAGCAGTAGAGGTTGCACCGGATTTAAAGACTTGTAAGGCATATATCAGCGTTTTGGGAGATGAGCAGTCTCAGAAGGATACGCTGTCAGGCCTGAAAAGCGCAGAGGGGTATATCCGAAGAGAATTGGCAAGAAGCATCAATCTTCGGAATACACCGGAAATCCGTTTTATCTTGGATCAGTCAATTGAGTACGGCGTCAATATGTCCAAGATGATAGACAGCGTCAATAAAAAGGATGAATCAAAAGAAGCAGGGCAAGAGGAAGAAGATGAAGCTTAAGACACAACTGGAAAACGTAAAAACCGTGGGGCTTGCCGGTCATGTCAAGCCGGATGGAGACTGCGTGGGCTCCACCCTTGCGGTGTATAATTATTTAAAGACTTATTATCCGGAGCTGGAGGTAACGCTGTATCTGGAACCGATTCCGAATATTTTTAAATTTTTGAGCCGTTCCGCAGAAATTGTGCATGACTGCAGCGAAGAGAAAGTATATGATTTATTTATTGCGATGGATTGCGGAGATGCGGGAAGGTTGGGAGAAGCAGCAAAATATTTTACATCTGCGAAGAAGACCTTTTGTATCGATCACCATATCAGCAACAGCAGCTTTGCAGATGAGAATTATATCTTCCCACACGCGAGCTCTACCAGTGAATTGGTATTTGAATTGCTGGATACGGAGAAAATCACAAAAGAAATTGCGGAATGTATCTATGTCGGACTTGTGCATGATACCGGTGTATTCCAGTATTCCTGTACATCTGCAAAGACGATGAATGTTGCGGGACATCTGATGGAGCTGGGAATTGACTTTACCCGGATCGTAGACGATACGTTCTATAAAAAGACCTTCAACCAGAACCGGATTTTGGGGCAGGCATTGGTAAACAGCCGGCTTTATCTGGATGGAAAGTGCATAGTCTCTGTGATAACTGCAGAAGAGATGCAAGAATACGAGGTTGAGCCAAAACATTTAGAGGGAATTGTACAGCAGCTTCGTGTTACGAAGGACGTTGAGGCAGCAATTTTTCTTTATGAGAATCCGGACGGTAATTATAAAGTCAGTATGCGTTCCAATGAAAATGTGGATGTGGCAAAGGTTATGATGGCGTTTGGAGGGGGCGGGCATGTACGCGCGGCCGGCGCTACTATGCAGGGCGCACCCGAAGAAATTTTGCAAAAAACGCTTGCAGAAGTGGAAAAACAATTATGAATGGAATCATCAATATTTACAAAGAAGAGGATTTCACCTCTTTTGATGTAGTTGCAAAGTTACGTGGAATCCTAAAGCAGAAGAAAATCGGTCATACCGGAACACTGGACCCGAAGGCGCAGGGGGTGCTTCCGGTCTGTCTGGGGAAGGCGACAAAGGTGTGCGACCTTCTGACGGATAAGGACAAAGAGTATGAAGCGGTACTTCTTCTTGGAGTCACAACAGATACGCAGGATATGACAGGTGAAGTGCTGAAGGAAAATACTGTGACATGTACAGAAGAAGAAGCAAGGGCAGCGATTGAAAGCTTTGTGGGAGAGTACGACCAGACTCCGCCAATGTATTCGGCGCTCAAAGTAAATGGACAAAAATTATGCAATTTAGCAAGAGCGGGAATCGAAGTGGAGCGTAAGGCAAGGAGAGTCCATGTCTACGAAATAGAAATCTTATCGGTGGACTTGCCGCGAATTTGTATGCGTGTAAAGTGCTCTAAGGGAACCTATATCCGTACGCTATGTGAGGACATCGGTGAAAAATTATCCTGCGGAGGCTGTATGGAGACATTGCTGCGCACAAAGGCGGCTGACTTTCTATTGGAAGAATCCCATAAGTTAAACGAGATTGAACAGGCAGTGAAAGAGGGAAGAATTGAAGAATATATAAAGCCTATCGATTTTGTGTTTCAGGAGTATCCCTGCGTCATGATACGAAAGGAATATAACAAGCATTTGTATAACGGCAACAGACTTCCGAAGGAAGCTTGTCTGGAATGGGACAAAAAGCAGGCAGAGAAAAAGTATCGTGTCTATGACGATAAGGAACAGTTTATCGGAATCTACGAATGGAGCGGGGACGCCTTAAAGCCAGTGAAGATGTTCTTATGATTCTGAATAAAGCATAGATAGGGCAGAGGAAAGAATGGAATATATAAGAGGAACGACAGAATTTCATATAACGGAGCCTACTGTCATCTCCTTCGGTAAATTCGATGGATTGCACCGCGGACATGAGCTGTTGATGGATTATATGATTGAAAAAAGGAAAGCGGGCTTAAAGACGGTGGTATTTACCTTTGATATTCCGCCGGGAAGGCTGATACGCCAAAATGAAGGAAAAGTAATCACTACCAATGAAGAGAAGATGCATGTCTTTGAGAGAATCGGCGTTGATTATCTGGTAGAGTGTCCGTTTGTTTCTGAGATTATGCGTATGAAGCCGGAAGATTTCATTTATAAAATCGTAACAGAGATGAATGTCAGATGTATGGTGGCAGGAAGAGATTTTCATTTTGGGCATAACCGGGAAGGAAATTTTCATACGCTAGAGCAGTATGCAAAAAAGCTTAGCTATGAAGTCGCAATCATGGAGAAGATTCAGTACGAGGGCAGAGATATCAGCAGTACCTTTGTACGGGAAGAGATCGCAAACGGCAATATTACGAAGGCAAATCATTTATTGGGGTATGCATTTTTTGTTCAAGGAGAAGTGATTCATGGGAAACACATGGGAGGTCCGGTGCTTGGAT
>Ga0137307_102722_pt1 | contig 11644 bp, 9 predicted proteins | sample NAcewD2O_March_2_FD_97180 | JGI IMG/M metagenome (GOLD analysis project Ga0137307, IMG submission 97180) | Mouse cecal microbial communities from Vienna, Austria - N-Acetylglucosamine amended D2O_March | ecosystem: Host-associated > Mammals > Digestive system > Large intestine > Cecum | place...
TTTCAGTAAAAGTAATCGGGAAAGTGTTCATATGGATATAAAGACAAAGGCGAATGGGGAACTAGAGAAGTGGCCGGAAGGATTTTTTGATCAAAAGAGGTTGGATCTGCGGCAATTACTGGAGATGAGGGGAAGATGTGTAGAATAAGGTTTTATATATTGCCATCTACTTGTTATGGCAAAATTACAGTTGATGATTTGCGGGTGTTTGAAAAAAATTTGAATGTGATAAGGGCAAAAGATTTGTTCTTTGTTCCGAATGATTTTTATTATCAAAAGGATTTACAAAATATTACAGCTCTTGAATATTTATATGGAAACGAGCAAAATGATATAAATACATATTTGTTGGATATTATTTCTAAAGAAGCTTCTACAGATAATACTTATGAATTAATTAGTAATCAGGAAAATGTTGGGTATGTTGCGTTTGCCAAAGATGTTTTAAAGCCGGAAAAAGAGAAGATTTGTGTTTATGATTCGGAAAATGATATTATCAAAGTTAAACGTTTTTATATTATGAAAGCAAAATCATATGAGGAGTATCTCGTATGGGTGAAAGATTGTTTTCCTAAGCTGGTATTTCTTGAAAATGCTTTTGAATCAATTGGAAAGCTAGGTAGATTTCAGGATGTTAAGGAAGAATTACAACGACACTTGATTGTTTTATGTGATAGTGCAAAGTCCATTTATTATGAATGTGGGAAGAGAGAGGAAAAAGTGTTTTCAATTTTAAAGGCGAAATATGGGATTTTATGTTCGGGAAAGGGGGCAAATGAGAATGAATTTAAAGTTAGCTATAATGGAGTTAAACTTACATGCAATCCGCATACAAAGCTATTTACAGAATATAGCAATCAGAGAATTTATTTTTGTTGGGGACGAGATGACATAGAAAACCATAATATTATCGTGGTAAAAATAGGGGATCATTGGAAATCATGAGACCTCACTGATTGCAGTGTGATATTTAAATAAAAAAACCGCTAATTCTTTTTAAAATAGTAAAAAGAATTAGCGACACCCCTGCCAAGGAATCGATGCGACAGGATTTGAACCTGCGACCTCTGCGTCCCGAACGCAGCGCTCTACCAAGCTGAGCCACGCATCGTTTCTGCAACAATTAAATCGTGCTTGATTATATTACCACAAAGATAAAAGATTGTCCAGTGATTTTTTGAAAAATTTGAAATAATTATAACATCGAAGCCAAAGGCGGAACTGTTACAATTAATTTGTTATTGTGAAGCCGGAGACTGAACTGCAACAGTTTTTTATGAACCCGTAGAAGCGGCGGCGTGAGGTTCAGGTAAGATTCTAAGGAAACGCAGATGAAATCAACGTTTCCCTAAACGGATTCATATCCGAGAAGGATACCCTTCCGCTCAGCGTAGAAGCTGCACAGACCGCCGGTAGGAAGGATTCGGATATCAGGCGTCTCGTAGGCAGCTTCAATTTTAGACTTTAGCAGCTTGGCGCCTGCTTCATTTTCGCAGTGGCTGATAATCACCTTTCCGTTGGAGTATCCATTTTGAATCATCTCTTTCAGCATAGAAGAATAGGAACGGTTGGCGCCTCTGCATTTGTGCAAGACCTCTAATGTGCCCTCCCGGCTGGCGCAGCCTACAATATGTATATTTAGTACATCAGCCATTTTAGCGATCAGTTTGCTGGTTCTGCCGTTTTTTACAAGGTTATCAAGGCTTTCAAGGTGGAAAATCAAATGTGTATGTTGTTGGTAAATGTGGATTTTGTCACAGATTGTATCGAAATCCAACCCTTCTTTGAAATATTCATTCAGCTTTTCAATCAATAACATCATTTCTGGGCCGGTGGACAATGTATCAATGATACAGATTTTCTTGTCGGGTTGTTCCTCCAGCACCATCGTGCGTGCAGTCATCGCACTGTTATAGCTGCCGGAGAGACTGCTGGTAATAGTTAAGGCAAATACTTCATCTGCCCGCCTGAATTGTTCTGCCCATTCTTCTGGAGAAGGACAGGATGAAGAGGACTTTCCCTTATATGCATACATTTCCAAAAGCATTTCCGAAGTATTTAATAATTCGTTGTCAGTAAATTCTTTCTCACCGATACGGATTTTGAGAGGGACACAGGCAAAAGCAGAATCATCTGCAGTATTTGTAAGAGTATGGATATTGCAGCTGGAATCGGATACAATGATGTGTTTCATAAGGTCCTCCATTTTAAATATTATTATTCAAACTAAATATATTGGTGTTTGAAAACTTGATAAGTAGTATTTAAAACTACATTATCAAATGGGTATGGATTTGTCAAGGGGTATTGAGAAAAAGAAAGAACTGCCATTCGCGGGAGGTATCGTGAACGTCAGCTCTTGATATGTAAACCTGATAAAATCAGGAGAATTTTTTGCCGGAACTGACAGAATAGCGGAGATTCCTGCGACTCAACAGCTCCTTTTGAATTGATATATTTATCATACTGGAAAAATGTGTCTATAGTTTGATTAGATTCGAAAGAATCTATAAAAATTGTTAAGAAATCGCTAAGAATAGTTTGGTATAGATTTAACAGAAATCTTGTAACAGTTCGGTCTTTGGCCTCGCTGTTTCGAAATCTTCCCCAAAATAAAAGAAAAAAGAGACAGAAAATCTTTCTTATGATATAATCGTCTTAACTGAAAAATAATTAAAGAAAGGAAATGGGGCAATGGAGACGAAAGAAAAGGGAATTAAGGCGCTTATCGCCATGCTTCTGGTGTTTGCAATACCGGTAGTGATTATGGGGGTTGCAGCGATCATCCTCATGGGAGTAGTTGCAGGCGGAAACATGGGGTCTGGAACCGCTACGATTATATTAATCGTATTGATGGCAGCTATTGTAATATGTGTATTTGTCAGTGTGAAGGTAATTGTGGGACGCCTTGGTAAGGTGGCGGGGAGCATTGGAGCAATTGCTGATGGTACGCTTGATTTACAGGAAAATAAATTGGCAGAGAGAAACGATGGGATCGGTCGTATCATGCGTTCTGTAAATGAGATGGTGAAGTCATTTGCGAAGGTGGTAACAGGAATTCGGAAGGCAACAGATGCGTTGGATGTGCTGTCTGATGATTTTAAGGAATCCTTTGATAATATGACGGCTGCGATGGAGCAGGTCGGCGGCGCCATCGGAACGATTACTGACAATACCGTTTCTCAGGCGGATAAGACAATGGACATCGAGAACAAGATTAACCAGATTAGTCAAGCGATTGAAGTCATTGCAGAAAATGTGGAGGCATTGAATATAAGTGCGGACAAGATGAAAGAGTGCAATACATCTTCAGAGAAGATTATGCGGGATCTGGTTCAGATCAGCAGCGATAATGGCACTGCGATTGAGAATGTCCGAAGCCAGACTGATTTGACGAACCAGTCGGCATTAGAGATTCGTCAGGCAACAGAGATTATTGCAGGAATTGCAAGCCAGACGAATCTGCTTGCATTGAATGCAAGCATCGAAGCAGCAAGAGCAGGCGAGATGGGAAAAGGCTTTGCCGTTGTTGCGGAAGAGATTCGGACTTTGGCAGACCAGTCCAGAGAGTCCTCCGAGCACATAACTGCGATTGTCAACAATCTGATTGAAAATTCCAATGACAGCGTGGAGATTACGAAGAAGGTATCGGAGGCATTTGCACAGCAGAACGAAAAGATTCATGAGACGGAGGAGATTTTCTCTCAGTTGAATAAAGAGATTGTCATTGTAGGCGGATCTATTTTAGGAATAGGCAAGGAAGTTGATAGCTTGAACCGTCACAAAGAAATAATCGGCGAGGGAATTGTGATATTGTCGAGTGCTGCGGAGCAGAATACAGCGAGTGCGGAAGAGACGTTGAGTGCAATGAACGAGTTTGAGCAGTTGGTAGATAATTGTAAGGCAAGTACTGACCAGATTACAGAGGTAACAAAAGAACTGATTGGACACATCGGTAAAGTAAGTATGGTGTCTGAAAAGGGGAAGAACATTCTAGGCGGCAGTGCGGCGGAAGACTGAACGGATGTTATGTTTGCAAATGAATAGGAGAGAGGACCGGCGTTAGTAGGACGGTGGAAACGCCTCGAATAGAACACATGATTTTCGGATGAGTTTGTCTGAAGCATGTGTTCTTTTTATGCCCGAATTTTTGAGTTATGGAGATTTGAGGTGAAATATCGCATATTGCGGCGGACAAAAAATTGTTCATTTGATGTGCAAAATGTATAAGCGCAAAAGAAAAAAACACGAAAGATATGTCAAACAACCGAAGATTTTGGGGAAAACAAAGCAGAAATACAGCAGTTCGACTAACGGTGCACAAAATAAGTCAAAAAATATCAAAAATTTGCATGTACACTGGCGCAAATTTCTAATATTATGTAGTTGCAACTGTTTTTTGTCTAACATATATAAGGAGGAAAAAATGAAAAGAAAGAGTAGTAGGGCATTTGCTGTATTGTTGACTGCGGCATTGACAGTTTCCTGCTTCGCCGGCATGGGAAAAGCCGTTCGGGCAGAAGAAGCTGAAACGCAGACGGTTGAAACTGCAGGAGAGAATGTGTTTGGGGTGACACTTCCTGAGGATTATTACAATCGAAAAGTAGTGGGATATTTCCCGAATTATGCAATTAATCTGGAGGCCCACAAATATTTTGATATTACGCAGCTGCAGTGGGACAAACTGACGCATATACAGTATGCTTTTGCTGTTGCTGATCCGACAACGTTCGAGCTGGTTCCAAGCGACCCGGAGAATGATGTGGAGAGCAAGTTTGAGGGAAGAGATTTTTACCATAAAGGGCAGAAGATTGAAATGGATGAAACACTTGGCTATTATGGTCAGTTCAATCTGATGCACACGCTGAAAAAGATGTATCCTGACGTTACTGTGCTGGTTTCCACCGGAGGATGGGCGGCATCCCAGTCTCTGTGGCTTGTTACGGATAACGAGGAGAACATGGTGAAATTTGCGGATTCTGCAGTAGAGTTTATCCGTAAGTACGGTTTTGACGGAATCGACATTGATTTTGAATATCCGTCTGAGACAAGTCAGTCCGGTAATCCTGACGACTTTGGCATTTCTGAGCCAAGAAGAGCAGGAATCGGCGACCGTTATTCCAAGTTTATTAAGATTATGGGCGAGAAGCTTGCGGAGGCTTCCAAAGAGGATGGAACATACTACTGGCTTACATCAGCGGTAACTGCTTCTTCCTGGGTTCTGGGAGGCCAGAATAACAGCGAGTTTTTAGATTATCTGGATTTTGTTTCCGTTATGTCTTATGATTATCATGGCGGCTGGAACGAGTTCGTAGAGAACCAGGCAAATATCTATGCAGATCCTGCGGACACAGAGACAGCTTCAATGGCGCAGCCGACGCTTGGATTTGACTGGTCGATGAACTATTATCGCGGTGCGGTACAGTCCGAGAAAATTTTGATGGGCGTGCCGTATTACACAAGAGGATGGACCAACGTACAGGGCGGTGAGAACGGTCTTCACGGCAGATCCAAGACTCCTGCAACGGGCGAGGAAAATATCTGGCATGATTTGGATGCAAATGGAAACGAAATGGCTGCAGGCGCGAACCCGCTCTGGCATGTGTTAAACCTGATGCAGAAAGATTCCAATTATAAGAAATACTGGGATCCGGTTGGATGCGTACCTCATATCTGGAATGACGTAAATAAGACCTTTTTGACATTTGAGGATGAGCAGTCCATTCAGGAGAGAATCAACGTAGTAAAAGAGAAAAATCTGGGCGGCGTTCTGATCTGGGTTATGCATGGCGATTACGACTATGATGAAGAGAGACGGGAATATACGGTAGGCGACACGCTGACAACTATGCTTTATGAGCAGTTAACGAAGGCAGAGCCTGCAAGCATCACATCAGATGTAGATCTTGATGTAGAGGTGGCTGATTTTGATGTAGACTTTACAGGAAAATATGACCATCCGAATTATTACTATTCCGTTTTTGTTACCAATCATACGGGAGAAAGTTTAAAGGGATATACACTATCCTTTGATCTTCCGAAGTCGGCAATCTTCCAGGGTACATACGGAGGAGGCGCTCCGGTAATCACACCGTCCAAAGATCCGGCGTTTAATACGGTAACCTTGACGGCTCCTGCTTGGCAGGCATTGGAAGACGGAGAGACGATGAAGCTGGAAGGATCGATTAAGCTGAACTTTGCTGGAGTGAAGAACTTCAAGTTAAACGGAAAGGCAATGAGATCCGAAGTGGAGGCTGAGCGTGCAAGGTTACAGAGGCTCGGCGTAAATGTGCCGGATATCGTAGAACCGGAAAAGCCGGTAGACCCGGAAGTTCCGGTAGATCCAGAAAAGCCGGTAGACCCAGAAGTTCCAGTAGATCCAGAAAAACCGGTAGATCCAGAAGTGCCAGTGGAACCAGAAGTTCCGCAGGATACATATGACAGCGCAGCAATTTACGTAAAAGGTGACACGGTTGTTTATAATGGCGAGACCTATGTATGCAAATGGTGGACGCAGGGCGTAGCACCAGGAAGCCAGTGGGGTCCGTGGGAATAAGTTATTGAAAGTTAAAAGGTATAGACAATAAACAGATGTAGTGAAACATATGATGTAAAGGGATAAAATAGACAAAACTGCCGGAGCTGGAGAGCTCCGGCAGTTTTGGCGTTTATGCTTACAATCTACATTATAATAAGAAGGTTTTCATCTGCATTTTAATAATTATGCCTCAGAAGCCATTTGTTTTACGTGTTTCAAGGCCTTGGAAACCGGAGGAATCGCAATGATAATCAGCGTGATTACGGCTTCTGTGGCAAGGTAGGAGCCGTTGTATGCCAGAGAATAGACAACGGCGCCCATTTCGGCGGGGGCATAGGCGGCAAAGAAGATAATGCCGGAAAGGAAGGCGAAGAAATATCTTCCAAGGACGCCCGCGATATAGCCGATGATTAACCCATGTTTTTTCTGGTAGAAAAAGCCGGCAAGCCCCAGGGCGCCGAAAGCAAGAGGATAATCAACCAGCATTTGAGGAACGGTATAAAAAATAGGCTCTAAAATGAACTGCAGCAAACCGTACGCCATACCGGTCATAATGCCCGCATAGGGTCCGTACCAGTAACCAATTAGAACGATAAACAACATGCTTAAAAGAGTAACGGAACCGCCCAGAGGCATATCGAATAACTTGATCATAGAAGTGACCATGGCGAGAGCTACTGCGGCGGCAGAAAAAACGAGCTGTTTGGTCGTGAGTTTGACAGATTTCTCTTTAGATTGTATACGGCGTACAATCAGGGCAATCACAATCAGCGCAAGAATTACAACGGCAACCGTAATGATACCGGCGTCGGTTAGTCTGACAGCGTGATCTCCCCACTCGTCTGTTGGGGCGGCAAAAAAGTTATTCATAAAAAAATCCTCCTAACGTATTTATTCTGCCAGGAGGTCGTACAAATGCTTCCTTCCGCCGGTATTAACCGGATCAAGTAATGAGGGTCGATAAAAATATCTCTCAGCCAAAGGCACCCCTAGCAAGAATCATATTGATTTTACAGTGCCTAATTATAATGTGTGGAGAGAGAAAAGTCAAGAAAAAATTGTGCTTGCAAAAGAAAAAAAGATGTGCTACAGTCTAGTATATTCGGAAAGAACTGGAGGAAGCCATGAGACCGGAATTTGATTGCACATTATATGTCTGTACTGATAGGAAGCTGATGAGCAGCGCTTCGGTGGAAGAATCTGTCGAGGCGGCAATCAGGGGCGGAGCAACCATGATACAGCTTCGGGATAAGGACGTGACAGGAAGAGAATTCTATGAGACCGCAGTGCGGTTGAAGCAGGTCACGGCCCGATATCATATCCCGTTGATTATCAATGACCGGGTAGACATTGCAATGGCAGTCGATGCGGAAGGCGTGCATCTAGGGCAGAAAGATATGCCTGCCTCAGCAGCAAGGAAGCTTCTTGGCGAAGATAAGATCATAGGGGTATCGGCGGCGAAAGTAGAAGAGGTAAAGCTGGCATTGGAAGAAGGCGCAGATTATCTCGGTGTGGGGGCTATGTATGGAACTTCCACCAAGACAGATACCAGATCGGTGTCGATAGAAACTCTTGCACAGATCCGGCAGGAAGCAGAGATTCCGATTGTGGTAATCGGAGGGATTGGAAAGGACAATGCAATGAATTTCCGAAAGCTGGGGATAAACGGAATTGCGGTAGTTTCCTCGGTGATTGCGCAGCCGGATATAGAAGCGGCGGCAGCGGAGTTAAAGCAGATATTTCTTGGGAGAGAGGCGGTATGAAAACGGTATTGACAATTGCGGGAAGTGATTGCAGCGGCGGTGCCGGGATTCAGGCGGATATCAAGACGATAACGGCGCACAAGCTTTATGCCGCAAGTGCGGTAACGGCATTGACAGCACAGAATACAACCGGTGTATTTGGGATATCGGAGTGTACGCCGGAGTTATTGCGAAGTCAACTGCATAGCGTGTTTTCGGACATTTTTCCGGATGCGGTCAAGATAGGAATGCTTGCGTCCTCGGCGTTGATAGAAGTCGTGGCAGATGCGTTAATGCAGTATCGTCCGCATAACATAGTCGTAGATCCTGTGATGATAGCGACCAGCGGAAATGATTTGCTGGAAATGCCGGCAAGGGAAGCGCTGAAAGAAAAGATTTTTCCGCTTGCGGATTTAATTACTCCGAATCTGCCGGAAGCAGAAACCCTTTGCGGGAGAAAATTAGTGACAGATCAGGAGATGGAAGCGGCGGCAAAAGAACTAAGTGAAGCTTACCGGGCGGCTGTGCTGATAAAGGGCGGGCACAGGGAGTATGGAGCCGATGATTTGCTCTGCGGGACGGAAGATGCCGTTTGGTTTCGGGGAGATCGGTTAGAGAATCCGAATACGCATGGAACTGGCTGTACGTTGTCTTCGGCGATTGCCTGCCGATTGGCAGAAGGGTATTCCATGGCAAAGAGTGTGCATCTTGCGAAAGAATATCTTACCGGAGCTATTCGGGCCGGGCTTGATCTGGGGAAAGGAAACGGTCCTCTTGAACATGGCTGGTGGCTTGAGATGCCATGGGATGCTGGCAAATAGAAAAGGGGCATCCGGAGTTAATTGTAAATAGACTTAAATTAGCTTGCGTGAAGCTGTTTTTGCTTCGCTTAAATATGTAAAACGTAACTTTTATGCAGGAAAGAAAGGGCATAAAAAGGGGGGCACCACCGCGGGCGCCGCTTCTTTTTGTGCCCTTTCTTTGCAACGGTACAGCCTGAAGCAGAAAAAGATTGACATGAAATGGAGGATAAAATGAAAACAACAAACATCAGAAAATTGACACTTGCAGGTATTTTTGTGGCGCTTTCCGTCGCAGGTTCCATGTTCCAGATTCCGGTATTGGGTTCAAAATGTGCGCCCGTGCAGCACTTGATGAACATTATGGGAGCGGTATTTTTGGGACCGGGTTATGCGGTCTTTGCAGCCTTTGCGTCCAGCCTGATTCGAAATCTTTTGGGACTGGGCACGCTTCTGGCGTTTCCGGGGAGCATGTGCGGCGCATTGCTGGCAGGACTGCTTTACAAATATTTCAAAGCGCTGCCGTTTGCTTATGTGGGGGAAGTGTTTGGGACAAGCATTATAGGCGGACTTCTGGCATTTCCGGTGGCGGCATATATTCTTGGAAGCGAGGTTGCGGTATTTGCATTTGTAGTACCGTTTCTTGTCAGCACTTGCGGCGGAACAATCATAGCAATTATACTTGTTACGGCTTTGAAGAAGTCAGGCGTGATAGACCGCTTGCTGGAAAGCGGCGGGGGACACAGGACGGAGAGGGTTTGACATGAAGTGTTATCTAAAAGAGGTGCGGCGGAAAAGACCGCTGATACATTGTATCACAAATGTGGTAACGGTAAATGACTGTGCAAATCTTCTTTTGGCGGCGGGGGCTTCCCCGACGATGGCGCATCATCCGGCAGAAGTGGAGGAAGTGACTGCCGGATGTGATGCGCTGGTCTGTAATCTGGGAGCGACCGAAAGCTATGAGGCAATGGAAAAGGCGGTCGTAGTAAGCAATCGGTACGCTCATCCGGTTGTCATCGATCCGGTCGGGGCAGGAGGCAGCGGATTCCGCCGGGATTTTTTCCGGCATTTATTGCAGGTGGGGCAAGCAGCGTGCATCAGAGGAAATGCATCTGAAATTCTGGCGCTGGCGGAAAATAAAAATACCGTTACGGGCGTGGACGGCGGGAATTGTCCGAAGCATTTAGCGGCTTTGGCGGCAAAGGAACTGGCAGAAAGGACGGGCAGCATTGAAATCGCATCAGGAGAGCGGGATGTTATAACGGACGGGAAAACAACGTATCTCGTTGACAACGGAGATGTTTGGATGACAAAAATAACCGGGAGTGGCTGTATGTCATCTGCGCTTCTTGGTGCATATCTTGCGGCTGTGAACGATATAATGGAACAAAGAAGTAAAAATGCCTTGCCGTCAGGTGTGGACAGGGAGGTTCTTGCGGCATGCGCGGAAGCAGTGACAGTCATGGGTATTTGCGGAGAATTGGCAGCGGAAGAGTGCAGGGAATCCGGACAAGGCAGTATGCGCTTCCGAATGAGATTGATTGATAGATTGTTCACGTTGGGGGAAGAGAGCATCATCTTAAAACAACAAATGACTAAAGTTGAGAGGCAAGAAAAATAAAAAAAAGTGCTCCAAAATCCTAAAGAAATTCCGGCAATTTGACGATATTATGATATAGAAGCGGCATATCATAAGCTTTTTTGCCGAAAACCGGTTGCGTAGACCGGGGAAATGCCATATAATTATATCTATAACGAAGCAGACAATACTGTCTGCTTTATCTGACAGATATAAGAAACATTTTGGATAGAATTCGGGTATAGGAGATGATTAGTATGCAAAGAAACAAGGATGTTGGAAAAAGAATACTTGGATTACTGTTGACAATCTGCTTGGTGACAGGGATGATACCGGCGATGCCGGCGAGGGCGGCGGCGCCGGACAATGTGAAGATTACGTTGTACACGGACAGTACCCGCAGTACGGTGGTGGATCCAGAGTCAACATATACGTACGATGGTACAGCAAAACAACCCTATGTTGTTGTGGAGCAGGATGGTGTAGAACTGTCGCAGAACGGCAACTATTTGGTGAATTATTTGGGAAATATAAATGCCGGAACGGCAGTTATTAAAATAACTGGAAACGGGTGGGAAGAGGATAAAGAATTTAAAATTAATCCGATGCAGATTAATTTTGTTGCAACCACCTGCCAAGATACAGAAGGGGCAAGCAATATACCGTATTGCTATTACACTGGTTCCAGCGTCAGACCGGTGATTACCGGAGTGACGGGAATGCTCTCGAACGGTCAGACCGTGACGCTGGGGAGTGCGGATTATACGATTACCTCTATAAATGATACGAATGCATGTACAGATACAAACAGTCAGGTGGCGCCTCGTTATACAGTCAATTTGACAGGGAATTATGCCTATGCGCCAGATGTAAGTCCGGCTACGGTTCGTTACAGGATTTACTATAACATGAATGATGTCACAGTAGATGATATTTCGGGAGTTGTTTATAACGGAGCGGAGCAGAGACCGACGGATAAGGT
>Ga0137307_102723_pt1 | contig 11642 bp, 8 predicted proteins | sample NAcewD2O_March_2_FD_97180 | JGI IMG/M metagenome (GOLD analysis project Ga0137307, IMG submission 97180) | Mouse cecal microbial communities from Vienna, Austria - N-Acetylglucosamine amended D2O_March | ecosystem: Host-associated > Mammals > Digestive system > Large intestine > Cecum | place...
AAAGATTGAATATTCTGCATTTGCCGGCCTGCCGGCCGGATAATCATTAGACAGTATATCACAACTGCGTGGAATTTCAAAGCATTTTTTGCGGTTATCAGCCGGTTTGAGCCGGTTATCAATGCGCAGGGGCACTTGCCAGCCGGCTTTCTGCGACTTTTCAGGCTTTTTCGAGACGACAGATGTGTCTGCAATATCCCTTCGCCGCAGCGGAATACTTCATAAAATATACACAGCATTAACTGCCGTATTACCGAACGCCGCTGCTGAATATTAACCTTCCGCAGCGGCGCCAAATTGACTTTTTCTTCTTTATTTCAGTGTTCTATCCAAGTATGCCCCCCAGCGCGCCGCCGATCAGGCAGCATACCGCCGCTTTTATCACGTCTGATAACTGTGCGGAAAAACCCATCTGGGAAGCCACCGACAGTACCAGAAGCACTGCCAGATACAGCACGCCAAATCCCAGCCCGCACAAAAGCCGCCTGCGTTTTAACGCTTTTACCGTCAGAAACCCTCCGGCCATGGAAGCCAGTATGTAGATCGCCACCACACCCACACCCACCTGGGTCGGCTGCAGCTTCATCTTATATAGAAGAAATGCGAGTGCCAGCAAAAGGGCCACCGTAATCCCATAGCTGACCAGAAGGGCGCTTCCCACCGCCGCTATTTTGGATCGATTCAGATTCATAGAGCATCACCCTGATTCATTGCGTCTTAGTGATACTTTATGTAAACTGCGGGTTTTTTAGAACTGCTTTCTTTTTCAAAAAAACACCCCGCAGAAGCCATTACGCAAAATACCGCTGCTCCTGCGGGATGCTTCCGGCCCTTTATCTCCGGCCGTCTTGTCCCTTCTACTCAATCTTCGTCGGATGCTCCGACAAATCATATTCCTGATAATGCCGCATTGCCTTACAATGGGATATCATCATTACCAGCAAAAACACCCCCGTAGGCAGACCGCAGATTACCACCACCGTCTCAATGGCGCTGCGCCCTCCCGTATACAGCAGCATATAGGACACGGCCGCAATCAGGCAGCCCCAGAAAACACACAGTATCCTGGGCGGCTTTGTCTCTCCGGTGGTGTCCGCATAGCCCTTACAGGACATGGAAGCCAGGGACATGGTAAGAGACTCTGCCAGCGTAATAAAAGAAATATTTACGATAACCCATGCCACAAAATTCATCACCTCCGGGAACGGAAGCTGTTTAAACAGTGCATACCAGGCCATGGACGGTCCCATTTCCTGTACCAGGGCATAAATTCTGCCCCCGTTTTTGGCATCCAGCAGAATGGCGCCTCCGCCGAACACGCCGAACCAGAACAGAACAAAGACAGCCGGTATCACCATATTTACCAGCACAAACTCCCGCAGAGTCCGTCCATACGCCAATTTGATCAGAAACAGGCCGGTAAAAGGCGCGAACACCATCCACCAGGTAAAATAAAAGGTATGGTTATTTCCCACCCATCCGGTTTTCGCCAGCGGTTCCAGATACAGACTGGCTCCCACAAAATTCTGCATATAGTCGCCGATGCCGGTAAACAGCACCTCCAGAACACCGGAGGCATTGATGGCAAACAGGGCAAAAATCATCACAAATCCGTATAGATACAGATTGATATTTCCAAACCAGGACAGCCATTTATGCAGACCTGTGGAACTTCCCAGAATGTACACAACCGCAAGAACCACTGTCAGAATCAGCCAGCCTGTCATGCTGTCTCCGACGCCGAACAGCGTCTGACAGCCCTGAGCCACCTGCATAATGGCGGTGCCCGCGGACGCCGCCAGCCCTCCGATAATCACAAACACCGCAAAACAGTCGATCAGATCTCCCAGCCACCCGTTGACGCGCCGGCCCAGCAGCGGATACAGGCCGTCGCTTACCCGGTACCGCCGCTTTCCGTTGTAAAACATAAAGGCTATGGCTATGCCAAAGCAGGTATATAACGCATAAGGGTGAAACCCCCATTCCAGAAAGCTGCACCGCAGGGCATGAATCAGCGCTTCCTCACTTCCGGCCGCCACTCCTGTCAGGTAGTCCGGCGGATTGTAGAACAGCTGCAGCGGCTGATAGGTTCCATAATAGGTGATGCCGATCCCCATCCCGGAACAGAGAGAAATGGCAAACCAGGTAACTGTCCTGACCTTCGGTTTCGCGTCCTCTCCGCCCAGCCGGATCTTCCCATATCTGCTGAATGCGGACCAGAGGCAGAACACGACCGCCGCAAAGGTAAGCGGCACAAGAAACCAGTTAAAATTTTGCAGTACCCAGTTTAATCCCATCGCCGCCTTTTGGGCAAAAGACCCGGGCGCCACAAATCCCCATACCAGAAACGCCAGAGTCAGTATGGCGGGCAGCCAGAATACCCTGCCGTTCAGCAAAGACCTGATACTTTCCTTTTGATGATCCCCCATAAGTCCCCTTTCTCAGTCCGGCCCAGCCGCAGTCGCTTTTTTCCTGGAATTTTTATACATCAGCGCTGACGCCAGCAGCCCGGCCAGAGCGCTGACACAGCCACAGATAAAAATCATCCGATACCCGGTCGCCGGCTCATAATTGTCCAGCCAGTTCCCAATGACCGTATACATAAACGCATCCGGCAAAAAGCCGACCGCCGAGGCAAAGCCGACGACCACGCCGTTCATGGAAGCTGGCACACCCGCCTCTGTCAGCGTTGCGAAATAAACGCCCCGGTTCACATAAATCGCCGCGCCGAATACAAACATAAAGATCGTAGCCGCCATCAGAAAGCCGGGAGAACCGGGCATTACCGCCATCACGCCGAACCCTGCCGTAATAATGACAAAGGCAAAGACCATGGTCAGTGAACTGGAATGAATTTTATCGGCGATAAATCCTCCCGTGGTTCCTCCCACCACCTGCAGGCCCCAGGTACGGATTGTTCCCACCGTCGCCGCAAAAGCCGCAGTAGCGCCCATTACCCCTGTCAGATATGGTGTCAGATAACCCAGACAGATAAAACATGTCATCGTCGCAAAAATGGCGATTGTCACCAGCCAGGCCTCCGGCATTTTCAGCGCTGTGACAAAGCTTTGCACCACCGACGCTTTTTCACCGGATTCGCTCACCGCTTCCTTCTTTTCGTAAGGAATCACGAAAAATGCCAAAATCCCCAGTACGATATTAATAACCGCATACAAAATAATCACTGTTTTCAGGCCTGCCGCCTCTGCCGCAAAATGATGAAACACAGCCACCAGCACCAGTCCCGCCGCAGTGGACACGATTCCCCGCAGCCCTTCCAGAAGACCGTACATCCGTCCCTGTTCACCGGCCGTACCCAGGCTGCGCACGTAATTGATCAGCGTCGGCCAGAAAATCAGGGATGTGGTAAAGGCCCAGAAAAAACTGATGGCCAGGGCCACGCCGTAAGCAGGAATCGTCGCAAACAGAAAGCCGCCCAGCCCCGTCAGAACCTGCCCTGAGGAAATCAGATATTTGCTGGGAAAACGGTCCGCCAGAAAACCGCCCAGCACATAACAGATACAGGAACCAATCCCATATACGCTCATCAGCGTGCCAAGCTGTATGTTCGTATACCCAAAGGTATTCAGCATGGGATCGTAAAACGTATACCGCAGGTAAGGAAGCTGATAAATCAGCCCCGCGCTGGCCGACAGAAGAAACAATACAAACCATTTGTTTTGTAAAACAGAATTTTTTTTCACTATTCATACCCCTTTCTATTAAAGTTCCGCAACTCCCCTCCCAAGCCCCCTGGATCTGGGAGAATTTCCAGCCGCCAAAGCGTCTGTAAATCCTCCGGGGGCTTGTACGGTCCGTTGCTGTTTATAAGTATAGTTGTTCACGGCACTTATCTATACAGCAAAATGCGTGCCAACCAGACAGATTTTTCTGATTCGCACGCATTTCTTTTTCCTTTTCCCAGTCACCCGTATTTTTCGGCAAAAAGTGCCGTAAAACTACCTGTACTGCGCCGGGTTGATCTGATATTTTTTTAGCTTCACCGACAGCCCCTGCCTGGAAATCCCCAGCCTTTCGCTGCACCGGCTCAGCTTTCCCTTTGTCTCATACAGCGCCTGCTCGATCAGACGCCGCTCAAACTGATCCACCGTATCATTCAGATTCCGGTCGATCTGCAGCCTGCTTTTCCCTTCGCTGTCTCTTGGCAGGGAAAACAAAAAGGGCTGTCCGGACTCCCCCTGTTCCCGCAGCGATTCCTCCATTTTGTCCCTGAGATAGTTCGGAAGATGTTCGATGCCCACATAGCCGTCCCGTTCCGACACAAAATTAAAGGCGCTGGCCAGTACGTTTGTCAGCTCACGTATATTTCCGGGCCAGTTATACTGGTGCATCATCATATTCAGTGCCGGCGTCAGTCCGATAATCACCGTATCCATCTCCTGATTCAGCCGGTTCACAATCACCTGAATCAGCAGGTCCAGATCATATTCCCTTTCCCTGAGAGGCGGAATAAACACAAATCCGGTAGACAAACGATAATACAGATCTTCCCGCATCCGGCCTTCTTCCATCAGCTTATCCGGCAGCTCGTTGGTGGCACTGATAATCCGGCAGTTGATTTTCCGCATGGTTACGTCCCCCAGCCGCTGAATCTCTTTTTCCTGCAGCACACGTAGCAGTTTGGACTGCAGGTAAATCGGCATGGAATTAATCTCATCCAAAAACAAAGTTCCGTTTTCCGCCTTTTCAAACATTCCGATACTGTCCACCGCGCCTGTAAAGGCGCCTTTTTTCGTGCCGAACAGGGTGCTTTCCAGCAGATTATCCGGAATCGCGGCACAGTTCACGGCCACAAAAGGCCCTTTATAGTTCACACTGGCATTGTGTATGCTCTGGGCAAACATCTCTTTGCCCGTACCGGTTTCACCAAACAGCATCACCGGCATCTGTTTCGCGGCAAAACGCTTTGCCAGAGAAACCGTATCCTGCATGGCCTTGCTGTTTCCCAGAATATCGTCAAACACATATTCCGTACCGTTTCCCAGCCTTTTGGAATGGGTTTTGTAAGTAGTCTGATTTAGAAATGAAGCGTTGCTGATCACCCTTTTTTTCAGATTCGAAATCTCGTCGCAAATGGCATATACAGCCGCAATTTTGTCCTTTTCTCTGACCAGATAAGTGCTGATCAGCGTATTAATCACTTTTCCGCCGTTAAACCATTCCACATTTTCATCCCTGTAAACCTGTCCCGTTCGAAGGCCCAGCAGACAGGGCGAGTTTTTATCTTCCGTGAAAACGATATCTTTATAAATATCCTCCAGTTTCTTTCCCAATACATCTTTCCGGGAATAATTGTCCAGCAGTTCCGCCGCCCGGTTCACATAAACCATCCGCTCCTGCTGATCCACCACATAAACGGCGGAAGGAATATGCTCCAGTATTTCCAGTAAAATTTTTTCATCCACCATAACGCCCCTCACATTTTCTGCCGCATCCGTCAATTTTTATTGACAGCCCCTCCGTTGTCAATTTTTATTGCCGCAATTTTTATTGACAACTCCAGTTTATCATTTTTTCAGCTCATTGTACCGTCTTTTTCGACATTTTTCAACTTTTTATATTTATTTAAGGAAACAATATTTTTTTTCATTTTTTTCTTACGGTTGGCATCGCATTTGCTGTTTAAAAAGGCAAGGTTCACGGCCGATTCCTGCAAATCAAATATAAAACATGCAAAGGAGATTTCAATTATGGCAATCGAAGGATTAAAATCTTATTATCAGGAAAACAGAAAAAGCTATCAGGTATTAACAGAAGCAGACTGCGAAACCATTCTCAGAGCCGCATTTGACATTCTGGAAACTACGGGCATGGATATCCAGCATCCCCGGGCACAGAAGATTCTGACCGACGCAGGGGCAAAGCAGGAAGACGGCGTTATCAAATTCCCCCGCGAACTGGTCATCAAAGCCATCAATTCCGCCGGCAAAGAACTGGTTCTCTATGACCGGTTCGGCAATGAAAAGCTGCGCGCAGGCGGCACCCGCACCTATTTCGGATTAGGCCCCACAAATCCCTTCTTCAACGATTTTAAGACCGGCGGGCGGCGCAAATCCCGGCGGAGTGATGTAACCGACAGCGCCATTATCGCGGACGCATGCCCGAATATCGACTTTCTGATGGGACTGGCTCAGATTTCCGATTATGATATCGGCTTATCCGACGTGTATGAGACTTATGAAATGCTGACCAATTCCACTAAGCCTGTCATCAGCTGGGGCGTCAGCGTAAACGGTCTGAAAGAGCAGGTGGATATGGGCGCCGCAGTGGCAGGCGGCCGGGAGAAACTTCTGGAAAAACCTTTTATGGCACTGTTCCCCGGCTGCCCGGTAACGCCTCTGATTATCGACGCAAAGATTTTTGAAAAGCTGGAGTACGCAGCCCAGTCCGGCCTTCCGCTGATCTGGATGACCGGCGCCCAGTTAGGTTCCGTTACCCCTGTTACCATGGCCACCGCCGCCGCCGTGGGAATGGCGGAGCTGTTCGGAGGACTGGTTCTTACACAGCTGATCCGGGAAGGCTGCACCATTGCCTGCGGTTTCGTAGCGCTGACCGTGGATATGAGCACCACCCATTCCGCATACGGCAGCCCGGAACACTGTCTGGGCGAAGCCATGAATGCGGATCTGTTCCATTATCTGAATCTGCCCACCATGCAGACCGGCGGCGTTACAGACGCGAAAATCGTGGATGAACAGGCCGCCATCGAAACTGCCATGCAGATACTGACCAATATCTTAAACGGCGGGCATCTGGTTCATGACGTGGGCTTTATCGACGGCGCCATGAGCGGCGCGCTGGAACAGGTTGTTCTGACCGATGAAATCATCGGCTACGCACGCAGAATGGAAAGAGGCATCGCGATCAATGAGGATACGCTGGTTCCTGAGATTGTCCACGAAGTAGGCCCCGGCGGAGAATTCCTGACCCATGAGCATACATTCGAAAACTTCCGCAGCGAATTCTGGTTCCCCACGCTTATGACCCGGGAGCTGTACAGCAACTGGGAACAGAACAAAATGGATCTGCGCACCAGACTCCGCATCAAAACGGAAAAGATGCTGACCGAACACAGAGCGCCCGCGCTTCCTGCGGATGTTATGCAGAAATTAAACGAAATTCTGGCTGCCGCCGAAAAACGGGTACTGGGCTGAACAGACCCAAGCCCTGACTGCTGTCCCATCTCACAGAACCTTATCAATTTCAAAAGAATCTGTCTGTAAACGGGCAGATTCTTTTGACCTGGTTTCTTTTGATCTGATTTCCTCTGATCTGATTTCTTCTGACGCCGGCATGTATTTGCCGCTGATAAACAGTAAACTATAAGTATCTCCGACAGACTTTTCTCGTTGAGACAATTTTCCAAGTTTTAAAAAGGACAGGTGATCACATGGATTTCCGTTTAATCCCGGAGCAAAAGCAGCAATTATCCCAAAACCAGATACAGTCTCTGAAAATCCTGGCCATGGATTCTGTGGAACTGCGGGAATTGATGCAGAATGAATATCTGGAGAATCCTGTCCTGGAGTATCAGAAAAACGATTACAGTCTTTCTTCCCGGCAGAATCAGGATTCCGCTTATATCCCGACTTCCTCTGCCGAAAGCATCGCCCGGAAGGAGTTAAAACAGCCCTGCGAAATTCCGGACCGGGCAGGGAATTCTCCTTCTGTTAAAGAGCATCTGATGAACCAGCTTCCAAAAGGCAGGTATACCCCGGAGGAATACCGGCTCATTGAATATCTGATCGAATCTCTGGATTCCAACGGATTTTTCACGGAACCGGCGCAGGAAACAGCCAGAATCAATCGTGTTCCGGTGCGGACCGTATACGCCTGTCTGAAGGATCTGAAACAATTGGAGCCCTGCGGCATTTTCTCCTCCGGGTTACAGGAATGCCTTCTGTATCAGGCCAGGAAAAAAGGGGTCCTGGATCAGACATTTGAGGAGATCATCCGGAATCATCTGGAAGATATCGCAGAAGGAAAAATCAGCAGTATTACAAGAGCACTGCACATCAGCACGGCCGCCGCCCGAAAATATATCGGAGCGGTCAGGGCACTGAATCCCAGGCCGCTGGCGGGTTTTATCCCCGGTGAAACCCAGTATATTGTTCCCGATATCATTCTGTCCCTGCAGGACGGACAATGGGAAATCCGGCTAAACGACAACTGGACCGAGGATTACCGGATCAGCGATTACTATCTGCATATGATGGAAACCACCCGGGACGAACAGCTGCGGGACTATTTCCGCATGAAATTAATCCGGGCCAGAATGCTTTTAAAAAATGTGGAACAGCGCCGGGCCACGATCCTGGCCGTCTCACAGACCGTACTGGAATGGCAGACGGACTATTTTGCCGGCCAGGGCCCCTTAAAACCGATGACAATGACCGGGATCGCAGAAAAGCTTCATATACACACATCCACGGTAAGCCGCAGCGTACAGAATAAATATTTGCAGTCCCCAAAAGAAACGGTACTGTTTAAAAACCTGTTTTCCCTGCCCATAGCCGCCTCCGGGGAGGGAGCGCAAAGCCTTGCCGTAACCTCCGATCACATTAAAAAAAGAATCCGGGCAATCATCGCATCCGAAAATCCGGCCCGCCCTTACAGCGACCAGGCCCTTTCCGCAGAGCTGGAAAAAGAAGGAATTTCCATTTCCAGGCGGACAGTGGCAAAATACAGGGAGGAACTGCATATTGCGGGGAGTTTTTTGCGGAGATGATATGCAGAGCCGCACCTGCACTGCACATTTCAGATGCCTGACATCTTTAAGAATTCTTCAAAACCATCGAATGCCGGCGCATGTGTTTTCAGATATTCCACTGACTGCTCATAGTTTCCGCACAATTTCAGTTTTTCGTCAAACACAGGAGACAACATATAACCGGCATTCGCAAATAAATAAAAATATTCATGCAGTTTTGTTTCATCGGGTTCGCTTCCATATGCATCAATCCATTTTCTCACAAAAATGCTCGCTTCTTCCAACTGTTTTTTCTTTCTCTTCTCTCTGTATTCTTCCAGTTCCATCTGTTTTCTTGCCGGATTTCCGGCATAAACAGAATCCTGCTCACACAGGCCGCTGACAACGCTGTGTGCTCCGATAATCACGTTATCTTCTATCACGCTTCCGCCAAGAATAATACTTCCCGCCCCGACAAAAATATTATTTCCTAATGTTACGGGACGCTGATTTCCGATTATTTCTCCATATTTTCTTTTAATCACACTCCATGAATAATCATGGGTAAGAATCATTGAAGAAACAATATTTACATGATTTCCGATTGTAAGCAAATGCAGATTCAAAGAGTCTATCTGACATTTTTCAAGGGAAAAAAAGTTAACGTCCTCACCGATTTTTGCGCCGCCGTCTCTCAAAAAACGAATAAATGTTTCCTGATCGCATTTATGTCCCAGTATCATTCTTTTTATTATTTTTTTCAAAGGATTTTTCATTTTATACCTGTCTTTGACCTATATTTCCGTAAAGCCTTTTTCAATAATATCAGCTATGCGCCTGGATGCAAAACCGTCTCCATACGGATTATTTGCTTTTGCCATGGCATCATATGCGTTCCGGTCCGTAAGTAATTCTTTAAAGTTCCGATAAATCACATCTTCATCGGTTCCGACCAGCTTTAATGTTCCGGCCATAATGCCTTCCGGGCGTTCCGTTGTATCCCGCATAACAAGAACCGGTTTTCCAAGAGACGGCGCTTCTTCCTGTATTCCGCCCGAATCTGTCAAAATCAAATAAGAACGTGCCATAATATTATGGCAGTCAAAAACTTCAACCGGATCAATCATATGAATCCTGTCAAATCCTCCCAGTTCTTCCGCCGCAGCTTTACGAACAGCCGGATTCATATGTATAGGATATAATGCTTTTACATCCGGATATTCATTCATCACACGGCGAATGGCCCGGAACATCCGGCACATTGGCTCACCAAGATTTTCGCGGCGGTGGGCCGTTATAAAAATCAGCCGGGAATTTCTGGCCCACTCCAGCTCCGGATGACTGTAATTCTCTCGCACCGTTGTCTTTAACGCGTCAATTACCGTATTGCCCGTAATCCAGATTTTATCCCCGTCTCTGCCCTCTTTTAACAGATTGTCTTTTGCCCGTACGGTAGGCGCAAAATGATACTGCGCAATTACGGATACTGCCTGACGGTTAAATTCCTCCGGATATGGAGAATAAATATTATAAGTCCGAAGTCCGGCCTCCACATGGCCCACCGGAATCCCCATATAAAAACAGGCCAGAGCCGCCGCAAATGTAGTAGATGTGTCGCCATGAACCAAAACAATATCCGGTCCCGCAGCTTCCAGCAGCGGTTTGATATGATCAAGAATATTCGTGGTAATATCAAACAGTGTCTGCCTGTCTCTCATAATCGCCAGATCATAATCAGGAACCACTCCGAAAATTTCCAATACCTGATTCAGCATCTGCCTGTGCTGTCCTGTCACGCATACAATTGTTTTCAGATTATCTCTTGTTTTCAGCTCATTGACAAGAGGGCACATTTTTATTGCTTCCGGCCTCGTGCCAAAAACCAGCATAACTGTCTTGATCTTCTTCACCTTCTTTCAGTTTTTATAAATAACCAGTATTCCATAATCAGGCATTACCCCCCCCCCTCGTTTTTTCTCGATATACGGCCACAGACCAATTCTCAGCAGCAACGCTTTCAGTGCTATTTTCATTGTTGCAGGCACATACTTTTCTGACAGCCTGCAAAAAGACATATTGTTCATATCCGCATAAAATGCGCTGCGGACAGCAGGATAAGGCTGAGATTTATAAATTGCGGGATTGCATTTTTTCGCCAGTTCATAACTCAGTCCTTTATTCGTCGCATAAAATTCCTTTCTGACTGTCTCAAACAGTTTTTTTCCTTTATCTGAATTAAGCAAAACCATCGATATCCCTTTATTATCATTAAGCTCCGGAAAAACGCTTTCTACGTTCCAAAAATCACCTAATGTGATATCCGCTCCGCTTTCGCCGTCTTTGGCCTGACATTGATAACAGGAAGGCCGCAGACAAAGATTGCTGTTAAACATACGGAAATACGGATCTTCAAAATTAAATTTAAAATACTGTTTCCTTCTGTTTCCCAAATACTTTGTTCCAAAATCACGCCAGCCATATTTTTTGCTTCGGAAATTCACGCTGCTGATTTCCGTTCCGAATTTTTCCTGCAAATATTCCGCATATTTTGCCCACAGACTCTGGGACGGAACACCATGACAGATCACGTCAACGCATACCAGATAATCAAAGTCTTTTTCCAGATATAATTTAAGACCTTTAATCTGACAGGGCGTTCCTGAAAACAGAACCTTTTTTCCCTGTTCCAGATATTCTTTTGCACACAGATAGGTATTCCCCACAGAGCTCTGCACATATTTTGACCCTCTGATTCTTTCTATTTCTTCAAGAGCCCCCACTGCGGTATGCTTCACCGATTGACAGTCCTCGGACAGTTCGGCGCCAAACACAATTCCTCCCTGCTTGATGATCCATTCTGCAAGCGCAGAAAAAACGCCGCCCGACGAACTGTCAAACCGGATTCTGTCATTCTGGTGTCTGACGCACCATA
>Ga0137307_102731_pt1 | contig 11622 bp, 9 predicted proteins | sample NAcewD2O_March_2_FD_97180 | JGI IMG/M metagenome (GOLD analysis project Ga0137307, IMG submission 97180) | Mouse cecal microbial communities from Vienna, Austria - N-Acetylglucosamine amended D2O_March | ecosystem: Host-associated > Mammals > Digestive system > Large intestine > Cecum | place...
ATCTTTTCTTGCCCAGATCCGTCTTTTTTCATACGATAAATACCGACAATCTCCGAATACCAATCACCTTCTTTATTTGTCCTTTCTGCAAAATAATAAATATAACTGCCCACTAAAACCGGTGCCCTTCCCCGCGCCAGTTTTTCTTTCTTCTTTCCATCCTTGGAGAACCGATAAATATAATATGGTCCTATACGGTCAGAGCCATGGCTTACGTCCCATTGCGCATAAATATATTTATCATCCACATTGAAAAATTCGAACCCGTTTGTTTCCTTTCCATCTTTTTTATAATCTACGATCTGCTTTATTTTCTTTTTCTTTACGTCATAACGCATAATTCCCATGCGGACGCCGGAACCTTCATACGCATAATAAATATACCTGCCGTCCTTTACTGCCATCCCAGGTATAAACACCGTTTTTGCAGCGCCCTGTACCTCCATCCTGCTGTTTCCCAGATCTGCAAGCAGTACAAACACCACAAGCAGCATGCACATCACACTTTTAACCGTTCTTTTGTAAACCATTCTTTTTTCCTCCGATCATGATCTGTTCTTCAAAGCATATTTCATTTTGCATTTATGCTCCCTCCTGCATCTCTTCTCACCCCCTATTTCTCCTTTGCCGGCACCTGGATCAATTGAATATCCAGATCCACATTGCCCTCAATCCCGTCTACGACGCCCTCGTTGTCATACTGCCAGAATGAAAAATGGTATGGCGTCTGCGGCAGCGGTTCGTAATCCGCATACCAGATCGGGTACTCCGCCAGTTTTTTCAGATCAAATTGAAACGCTTCCCAGAGCATATTACTGTAGATCATCGGCTGATATCCTGCGTCCTCCACCATTTGGCAGAACACCTTCGTGTTTTTCGTAAACTGCTCTCCGGTCACATTGTCTGTCCGCGCTGCATCATCCAGTATGCTTTCCGGGTCATAGACGACCGGGAGCTGCAGCCTGCAGCCCTGCAGGCTGTCCAAAACAAGCCTTGCTTCTTCCTCCGCCTCCGCTTCATTTACTGCCTGTGAAAAAAAATAAACCCCAACATCCAGCCCGGCATTCTGTGCATTCTGAATATACTCCTTAAACCTTGTATCCCGGCACAGCCGCCCCTCCTGCCCATATCCACGATACCCGATGCGCAGGATTGCAAAATCATATCCGTCCGCTTTCACCTTCTGCCAGTCAATATAGCCCTGATGATAAGAAACATCAATCCCAAGCCGGTAAGTATAGCGTTCATCGCCGATATATGACATTCTCTGCCCATCACGTAAAAATGCATCCAGTTTGTAATCATGCTTCTTTACCTTGGGATCGATATCCACCTTGTACTTTTGTCCATACACATCTACAAAATGCAGTACCTCCGGTCTGACCGTCTTTTTCCCGCTTACAGCCTCCGCTTCTTCCCGGCTGGTATCTTTTTCCTCAGGCCCTGCTTCTTCCCGGCTGGTATCTTTTTCCTCAGACTCTGTTTCTTCCCGGCTCATGCTGTCCCCGTTTTCTGTTTCTTCCCGGCTCATACTGTCCACGGTTTCTGCTTCTCCCATTTCAGACGCACGGTTCTTCCCTGCGCATCCGCACGCAAAGGCTAAGGCCAGCAGGAGTGCCGCATGCAGGCTTTTTTTCCTGATTCTCTTCTTTTTTCTCTGTCCCTTCATTTACTGCCCCTTTATTTGCTGTCCTTTCATTTACTGCCTCTTTATTTACTGCCCCTTTATTTACTGCGCATATTCATCATAACTCCTGACCCATTTGCCGCTTCCCGAGAATTTACACAGCCGGTATATGCATTCGGTCAGATACCCTTTTTCCAGCTGATCTTCTTCATCCTCATAAGGCGGACAGATAAATTTCATCTGCATCACATATTTAGAGTCTGTCTTTATCACTTCGTAAACGATCCCGCCTCCAGCATCATAGCCTGTCATCACCACTCTGGCATGATCCGGCTTCACGCTGGACACCAGCTTTGCCGCCCCTGACATGTCCCCGGCCTCCTGCTGATAGACAGCGTCTGCCATCTTAGCCATAGAACTGCTGTCTTTGCGTCTGCTCAGCCGAAACAGCAGGCTCCCGCCCCCATCTTCGGTAAATTTTATGCTCTGGATGTTCTTTCCGTAAGCATTCTTATAGGAACGGTCATCATATTCTACTTCACTGAATGTACGAAGCGGATAGGAAAAAGCAAAGTCACCGATCCGGGAATCATAATAACCAAAACTATCTACGACCAGCTGCTCTTCTGCTGTCCCATAACCGCCATAACTTTTATCACCGTCACCATAGATCCCAAACATCCTCCTGGCATCTGTTTCCTGCGTCTCTGTTTCGGCCAACAGCTGATATGCCTCTTTTACATTTCCTGCAGCTGCTCCTTCTATATAGGAAAAATTGCCAAAGGACACCACATACTCATAATATGTCTGCTCATCCACCACCTGCATCTTTGAAGATGCACCTTTGCTGATCGAATATTCAGCCCCATCGTCAACCGCCGCACAGCCTATTTCTTTATATCTGCCGTTATCATCCCTTTCAAAAAAATAATCGGAGCTATACGCCATCATTACAGTAGGATGGAGTTTGATCCTGTTATTCTCTTTTTGAAATGAAAAAATACCTATGTTATTATCCTCCTGCGGAATGCTTTCGATACGGCCGTTTCTATATACAATAGCTTCTTGCCGGTTATGCACCAACGGTAAAAAGCAGACTGGAATTTCATCATCCTCGTCCAAATACAAAAGCGTACATACAGGGCTTTCCACTCCAAAAGAGATATCCATGACGGATTCATCGTAATCTGCAAAATAATCATCCATATACTCTTGGTAGGCCTCAAGCGCTCTGTCCAGTTCCGTTGCCTCCTCTGCGGCATCGGTATCTTCGGAAGCCTCCGTATCTGCAGCCTCGTCATCCTCTGCCTCTTTCATATCTTTTCCTGCATCCATATCCTCCGGGCTTTCTCCGCTGTTTTGCTCAAGCCCGTCTGCAGGATCTTTTGCTGCATCTGTCTTAGTGCCGACGCTGCCTTCTGCAGCAGCCTGCTGACTCCCTGTATCCATGCTTCTTTTTGAAGTGTCTTTTCCCCCTGCCTGCTTAAATAAAACAAATAACAGCAGGCAGACAACAGCTCCTGCCGCCGAGGCCGCTGCGATCATCCGCTTTCCCTTTTTTGCGCCATCCTGCGGTACAATTCCCTCCGGGGCAGATCCGCGTGGATCAGCATCCGAAGCACGATCTGCAGAAACAGCACCGGATGCCGGACCCGTTGAAGACACAGCCGCCTGTCCACTCCCATACAGGTCCCTGCAGAGATCTTCTATGCTCTGATAGCGGTCCTCCGCATAGACCGACAATGCTTTTAGCAGTGCCCGCTCCGCATCCGGTGCGATTTCCGCTCCCAGTTCACCCGGACGCCGCAGTTCATCCTGGCGCATGCGTTCCATAGACTCCGGCGGCGTTACCCCCGTAATACATTTATAGATTGTCCCGGCAAATGCATAGATGTCCGACCACGGGCCCTGTTTCCCTTTTGTACGGTACTGCTCCTCCGGCGCGTAGCCCGGCTTTAAAAGGACGGACAGGCTTTTTTCCCCGCTTGCAGCAAAATCCCTAGCCGCGCCAAAGTCCAGCAGCTTCATCTGCCCGTTATCCATACGCATGATATTATCCGGGCTGATATCCCGGTGGACGATCCCTTCCCGGTGCACCTGTGCCAATGCATCCAGCACGGGCTTTATCTCTGCCAGAAGCTGTCCCGCGGGCATCTTCCCTCCTGCCGACTGCGCGTAGTCTTTCAAGGTCATGCCTTCTATATACTCCTGTACAATATAAGCGGTATTATTTTCCTGAAAGAAATCCCGGACCCCTACCACCCCTGACAGATGCGAACATTTTGCCAGCCTTCGTGCCTCATCTAAGAAATTATCACGCCATTTATAAACAGTCTCCATGCTCTGCCCCTGATAAGCTGTCAGTTCGCTGGTGACATTTGATTCCCGTGTTGCAAAACCATTTGGATAAAATTCTTTGATCGCGATCCGTACTTCCAGATTAATATCAAATCCAATATATGTAATCCCAAATCCGCCTTCTCCAAGTACGTCTCCTACCAGATATTTGCCTGATAAAATGGTAAACGGCTTCAGCTGGTGCTGAATGTCCGCTGCATGGCTGGACTGGTATCCGCAATATGGACAGCTCCCGCTCATTTCTTCCTTTATCTCCCTCATACAATGAGGACACAGCCGATTCATATCCATTTCCATTACTCCCAATAAACCCGATATTCATAAGATCCCACCAGAAGTATGTCGTCTTTATGCATCTGGTATTCTCCCACGATCGGTACGCCGTTAACAAAAGTTCCATTCGTGGATTCCTGATCCCGTACAAATACGCCGCCATTTCGAGTGGTAATCGAACAGTGTATGCCTGACAATGCCGTGTCGCCCGGCATACTCAGCTGGCAGTTTTTGTCTCTTCCGATCTTTACTTCTCCTTTTAGCGCCAGATCATACTTCTTCTTATCCCTGCCCGGCCCCATCTGGTATAGGGATATTTTTTTCTTTTTAACGCTCCCGTTTTCCAGATCTTCTGCCATTGGCACCATCCTGTCTGGGCCAGCGTCTTCTTCCATGCCTGGAGCAGTCATCTGCTCTGAAACGTCTGCACCGCCATGACTCTGCACAGGGCCGGCTGGGATCTCTGCCGGCAGATCGTCCTGCGGTCTCAGCTCCTCCCTATCCCTGCTCTTTTTCCGATATAGGAAAAAAAGTGCCAATACAATCAAAAATACCGCTGCCGACACTGCTGCCAAGATTGTCCACATGCTTTTCTTTCCTGCCCGGGATTCCTCCTGAGGTTCCTTCTGCATGTCCATCTCCTGCTTTTCCAAACCGGCTGGTGCTTTTTCTTCATTTGTTTCCTTTGCTTCCTTTACCTCATTTGCTTTTTTTTCTTTTTTTACCGCTTTCGCGATCTTTCCTGCTGGAACGGTCATCCCGGCTTCCACGTTCTTTTTTCCATCCGAAAGATGGATCTCCAGATAGACGGTCTCATCCCCCACGACAATATCTGTCAGATCCGCGGTAATGACAAAGCTGTTTTGGATCTGTTTCTGTATCCTGTGATATACGTCTACATGGCCATATCCGTCTAAAACGGGCGCAAAATGCCTGCCGCCCGCAGAATACCTCGCAAAACTCCCCAATACTTTTGCATTCTCGATCTGCCTTTCATCAGGATCTTCTTTTAGCAGAGCTGTTGTAAAGACTGGTATATGGCTCTCCTTTACTGTAGCTTCTGCCTCTTCCCTTGTGATCCCCACAGTCTGGTCATCTGCGCCGTCTGAAAAGATCACAAGGCATCTTTTCCGGTTGACTGCCTTATCCGTTTTTAACATGTCCAGCGTTTCCTGGATACTGTGATAAAGGTTTGTATCTTCCCTTGTGACCTGTATGCGGTCAATAAACGCATTCAGCTTCTGCCTGTCCTTCAAAAATCCGGAGGCTTTCAGGTCATTTCCCATAGTGGTCACGCAGATCGTATCCTTTTTTCCCATATTTTTCACAAACTGCTTCATGCTGCTCTTTGCCAGATCAACCCTTGCCTGATCCATTGAGCCGGAAATATCTGCCAGCAATAGATAACTGACCGGCTGTCCGGTCTTGTGGAAGTTCTTTATTGACGAAACCTTAGTCCTTTGTTTTCCTGCCAGCAAGGAGCTTTTTTCTGCCGTCGGCTGAAAATCTCCCCTGCTGCAGTTGACATAGACCGAGATCACCTCATTCTCCATATCATACTGGTCCATGTCAGCCTTTAACTGCACCTGTCCATGCACTGTCCAAATATTATCCGACATCCCAAGAACAAGCAGCAGGGCACCGATAACTGCCGCAAATGTCTTCTTCATATTATTTTCCCCTCCCCATCTTCCGTCACGTAAATACCGATTTTTGCATTCCCATTTTCACAAAAACTGCCGCTGCCGAATGATTATCATTATTGAACGGCGCACATTTGATCAGCCCGGCGCGCATCTCATCCAGCCATTCTTTTGGGCTGTTTGAATGGGCCAGCGCCTTTTCCATTTCCTCTTCGATGACATATTCCCAAAAGCCATCCGTGCACAGCAAAAAAGCATGGCTGCGGTTTTCGGCTAGAACTATTTCTTCCGTCTCCGCTTCTGTATCCGGCGACTTCCCGATCGTCCGCAGCAGCTTGTTCCTGTCTGCATGAAACCGTATCTGATCCATGCTGATCTCTCTGGCAAGCACCGCCATACGTGACACGCTATGGTCAAAGGTGAAGGCGGCACAGCTGCCGTCCACAAAATGATAGATCCGGGTGTCTCCAAGATGAGCGTGCACCACCCTGTTTCCATCTATGCACAAAGCTGCCATTGTAGTCTGCATCCGGCATTCTGCGGTCTGCATGCTCAGTACGGTATGGTTTGCCTTAGCGAACCATGCTGCTAGTTCTTCTCTTGTAATCCTTCCCGCTTTTCTGGCAGCCAGACAGCTTTCCATTACCTCTGCTGCTGCCATAGAAGCCTCCCTGCCGCCTCCATGCCCGCCTAATCCATCTGCCGCCAATGCATAAAAGATTCCGTTGATCTGCCCATACCTGCAGGTATCCTCGTTGTACGGCCTTCCTCCACGATCCGTATAGCATTCTGCTGTTATCATGCTCCTCCCCTCACTCTATCTCTATCAAGACAGCCGTATAATTATCCTGGTTTTCCCTGCGCTTTTTTTCGATCTGCATGCCAAGGCAGATCATCGACTCTTCCACCGGGTACTTCATAGAATCTGCGATTTCCCCGCCTGAAAGTGTGTGGAACACGCCGTCCGTAGCCAGCAGGATACGGTCTTTCGGCTTCAGCAGAAGCGGTCTTTCATTACGATCAACCAGCGTAAGCTCCTCTATCCCGATATAACTGGTCAGCGCCCTTCCATCCGGCTCCAGCTGCGCCTCTTCCTGTGTCAGTCTTCCATCAGCTGCCAGCTGTGCAGCATAATTATGCTCATGATTTAGCTGCCCAAGCCTGTCTTCACGGTACAGATAGATATGGCTGTCCCCTACGGATAACCAATGGCACTGCCTGTTTTGAACCATCGCCGCCAGAAGTGTCGCACCTCCTGCGCTCCCTTTTTCTGCCAGCCGGCGTTTTACCCGTTCGTTTGCCTGCTGTGCCATCACAAGCAGCATCTTGGACACATGTTCAGTTCCACCAAAAGCATCAAAATAACCCAGGCAGGCTACTACCGCCTCCATGCTTGCCTTCTCCCCATCCGCCATGCCTCCCATGCCATCCGCCATCACTGCCAGGAGTCCATGTGCGGCGATCGCTTTTTCGGATACGTCGGAGACACCAAAACAGTCCTGCTGGCTGCTCCTTTGGCCGATACCCTGCAGTTTTCCCGCACGAATGCCGCTATTGGGCGGCAGCTTTAGGCTGTACGAATCTTTTAAGCCAAGATCCACGGTCTTTATGGTCTTTTCTATGTTTCCTGCTCTTTTCTTTCCCATTCAAAACGCTCCCCACATAAAGGCACAAACAGCAGCTCTGTCTTCCCGACCATTACTTTGTCATACGCTTCAAGCGTTGTCGTCTGGAAGATCGCCCTGCCATTCACCCTTACAATGCTCCTTCCGTCTCCCGGCGAAAAATAATAAGCCTTATCCAGAGAATCAAAGGTGATAACTGCCTGGTTCTCTCTGGAAATCGTCTCATCGCCCCGAATGCAGATATCCATCCTTTCGCTCCTCCCGATATAGTTATTATCTGAATGAATCCGGTAGTCACGGCCTTTTTCACTGCCGTCCGTGCATACCAGCCAGCCCACTACCGGGTCGATTCCCATATCCTTCTGGATCATCGCAATGGTTCTTCCTTCTGCACCATTTCCGTTTTTCACCGTCTCAAAAAAAGATGTTGTCCTGCTTGTCTGACCAGCTGCTTCTGTCATGCCCGCTGCTACGGTCGCGCCTACATTCTGCTCTTTATTACAATATGGGCACTCGTTATGAATTGTCGCATCATAGTAATGCCCCCGTTCACATCTTTTCATCTCCATATGTCTTTCTCCCTCAAACTTTTTTTATACACTGTTCATCCATAACCAAAGAAATCAATCTTTATCTATACAGTGTTAATCCGTAACCAAAGAAATCAATCCACAGCCGGTCATCCTCAATCTGATAGGATGCATCGCAGCCAGTTGAATCCCCCGCCTGATAAGAAGCTCCGATCATCCCGGCACCCACGCCTGCACTTAGTTCCAAAGGTGACTGGTAGTTCCATTGCAGATGGATGGTCGTATCGTCGATCCTGCTATATGAAAACTGCGCATAATCAATCGCCATCCCCTCGTATGTCAGATAAGCCATGCCATCCTGCGTGAATGTAATCCCATCCGCATAAGACTGCTTAAACAGCCCGATATCCAGCGAAGCAATGACATTATCAAAGCTGCTTAAAAATATTTTTTTGATGTCGATCAGCTGGCCGCAGCTCCATACCCCGGCAATACCCCGGCTGCTGTCCGTATACGTTCCCTGCCCTGCGTCCAGTTCTCTCCCGTGATCGTTCGACACTGTAAAAAAACCGAGAAACATGGCAGCGAGCACCACACCGCAGGCAGCATAAAAGCTTTTTCCCGTATTCTCCTGCCCACAGCCTTCATTCGTCCGTTTTCCATATTCCAGCCCACCGGACGGAAATCCCGCCTGCCTGCCCGACAGATGTACCCGAAAGCTGTTTTCCGGCGATGCCAGATAAAATTCGTCTCCGTCCTTTAATTCATAAGGCACGTCTGGCGCGAGTTTCCTGCCATTCTTTAAAAAAGTCCCGTTCGTGGACTTTTGATCTGTCAGGACATACCCGTCCCCTCGTTTTTTTATCTCACAATGAGTACCGCTGATCCCTTTTGCACCTTCCGGGTACTGTACCATACAGCTGGCAGACCTTCCAAAAAGTAACGGCCGTTCGTCGTATGTATACTTGTCCCGTAAACCCGGAGCACATGTCTGCCTCCCATTTCCGCTTGTCCGCCCCTGCGGCGTCCGCAGCCTCTGCCGCCTGTACCATGCCTTTTCTGGCAATAAATAAAAACAGCGCCCATGCGGCTATCGTGAGCAGAATATACTTCCCCTGATAGGTGTATAAAAACGTATAAAGTGCCATTGCCATGCCGCTGCCCGAAAAACCGGCAAAAAAAGCAGTAATGTCATAATCCCATAACACAGACATCAGATAAGCCCCGATAAAACAAATCAAAAACAGCCGGCTGCCAAAATGCCGATAGTGCAGCTTATCTCTTCCTTTTGCCAGCGCCAGCGCACCCCCATAAGCCGCCGACCAAAGGACATCCCCTCCCAATACGATGAGAATTCTTACCAGGATCAGCGTCATCATGCCTGCAATCTGCCCGTTATACTGTGCCACATAAAAAAGATCTTCTGCCGTACCAAAAACCGCTATGCCGGCACCTGCAGCCGCACCTGCCAATACCCCGTTAATCCCGTACCCCCTGCCCTTCTTCTGCAGAAATACGCAGATCATTGCCAGTTTTCCTACTTCCTTCAAAAACGCCAGTGTAAATGCGGACGCGCCTTCCCCCGCTGCATCTACCATATCCTCCAGAAAGCCGATCACTAAAAAACAGACCGTACCGCTTAAAAGCATCATGAAAACAGCATCCGGCAGAGAGATGTTATGCGGGATATTCAGCTCCCATACAAGAATCAGGATCGTCATGGGGATCACAAATGGAATGAGCCCGACCATCATCCCGTTTCCAACACCATATAAATAGCTGCACAGGCAGATGAGCATGGACATTGCGGCTCCGCCTATAAAAAAACGGTAAAACAAAAACGGCGTTCTCCATTCTTTTAGCATCTCGCTTTCAAACGGCACATGCCCCGACATCCCGGCCAGCATTGCCATCTGCGTTTCCTCCCTGTTTCTATGTACAGTAAAACCTGATAATACCTCTGACCATTGAAAACTTTCCTTTTGTTCCATCTGACCTCTCCTTATCTATCTCACAACAAATGTATTTTCTTTTGCTCCAACGTAAAAGCTGTCTCCCTGCTCTAAGCTATATGCCCTGTTCGGCACCAGTCTTTCTCCTGTCCCTTTGAATGTCCCATAGGTAGAAGACAGGTCTGTCAGCTCTACTTTTGTGTCTTTTACATGTACACTGCAGTGTACGGCACTGACACCTTTCGCACCCTCTGGGTATATGATGCTGCATTTGTGCGGATCTCTCCCTATAACAATCTCCTGTCTGACTGTGATCTTCTGCCCATCATATATCCCTCCAATCCCATGCAATTCCTTTTCCGCTTCTGATCCACCCGCATCTTCTGTCTGTTTCGTGCTTTTATAGTAACTTATGACCAGCAGGATAAACACGGTCAGGATCAGCCAGATATAATCCTCCAATATACACTCCTCCCTGTTTCCATCATTTTTCTTCCGCCATCTATACATCATTTATTGATGCTGTTTGTATTTTTTACTTCTGTCAAAATGTGTACCTTTTGATATATCTCTAAAACTCCGTTTTTTCTACGGCAGGCTGCCATTTATTCATTAAATCCTCCAATTAATATGAACTTTTTGAATCTGCTTTTGACAAATTTCTTTAAAAATCTTGCATTCATATCAAATATATGGTAAATTAAAGCAGGTGTTACACAACTATCAAAAAGTACACTTTTTGATAGTTATTTTTTGTCTGTTTTTCTATGAAATCCGGTTCCCAGCCGCACCCCTGTTAAGCGGGCATTCAGGGCGCAAAAAAAGCGTACCTGCACAATGGCAGATACACTCCTAATAAAAATAGTGTATTTTTTGTATTCTGTTTAGGAAATAGATTGCATGATAATTAATCTCAAGGTCTTTCGTTCTGAGAGTTTTAGGCTGTTCTTGAATAGGCCAGCCTTGCTGATCTTATGTAATCCAAGCTGATAATATATACATTGCAGAAAAAGATATCCGCCATAGAAACATCGCTGTCTTGCCCGCCGGCATAAACATCCTGTAATTACATAGCGAAATAATGTTGTTGTTTTCCCACTGATATCGTATAATATTACTATTATTATTTAAGGAAATAAATTTTGATGTTTAGAAGGAGCTGCGTATTATGGAAACAAATCACATCTCACTTTTCCCAAATGAGCATTTTCTTGATATCCGTCCCTATCAATACGGCTGGGAAGAATGTCAGCCCCTCCATTCTTTTGGTCCTTTTGTGCGCAACCACTATTTGCTTCACTACATCATCAGCGGACAGGGAACGTTGTTCTCACACACCACCACCGGTGAAATTCATGAATATAACCTGAAGGCAAACCAGGCATTTCTGATCTGCCCTGGACAGGTTAATATGTATACCGCCGATGAAAAGAATCCCTAGAAATACGCATGGATTGAATTTGACGGAATCCGTGCGGAAGAATGCCTGCTTCAGGCAGGCCTGGAGTGGGATCATCCCATCTATCTCCCGCAAAGTATAGAAAAAGGGGAACTTCTACGGGATCGAATGCTATATTTTTATGAGAATTCTGCAAAATCACCCATCCATCTGGT
>Ga0137307_102733_pt1 | contig 11620 bp, 11 predicted proteins | sample NAcewD2O_March_2_FD_97180 | JGI IMG/M metagenome (GOLD analysis project Ga0137307, IMG submission 97180) | Mouse cecal microbial communities from Vienna, Austria - N-Acetylglucosamine amended D2O_March | ecosystem: Host-associated > Mammals > Digestive system > Large intestine > Cecum | place...
AAGCCAGTCTCCTATCGCCTGCTAACCCATCATATCCCTTTAAAACCAGTATATTTTTCGCTTCCGGAAATTGTTTTGTTGTCCTGTCCTGAGCCGTTAATAAGATAGGAAGGATAATTTCACTGTTGAAAATCGTACGCAATCCTCTCGCCTCTTAATCCAATACCTACTACAAATACCATATTTTTAATCATTATCTATCCCTTCATTCTCCGTAATTTTGCATCCCTTTTCCACATAACCATGCTCACGTTAATTCATCATTCTGCGATATGTTGTTGGTCTTGTGTTTTTTGCAACTTGCATTATCTTCTGCAATATTGCACCCCTGAAATAGCTGATATAATTGTTTTTCTTTAGGAATTTAAAACTAAACCACCACCGGCTTAAAGCCGGTGGGTTTGGGTTAGCTGCTAAAGCAGCCTAAAGTTGTCCGACCTCGAAGTCATCACTTTTATTGCGTTCTTCTAAATCTTGATTTTTTATATATTCTTGTATGATCTCATCAGTTACATTTCCACTGCTGGCTATAAAATATCCCCTGGCCCATAGATGGCGGCCCCAGAATTCCTTATTTAATTCTTTATACTCCATCTGTAATTTTCGAGAGGTATTTCCCTTCATATATTGGACCAATTTACTTGCTGACAGATTTGGTGGCACTGATACCAATAGATGTATGTGGTCTTTTCCTACATACCCTGCCAAAATTTCCACATCATTTGTCTGACATATTTTCCGTATCAGTTCTCTTGTTCTTATTGCAATTTTTCCCATAAGCACAGGCTTTCGGTATTTTGTTATCCATACGATATGATATTTTATATCATACGTACAATGCGCTGACTTCCTATAGTTTTCCATATTTTCACCTCAAGTTTAGTATCTCTACATTTCCTTTTTCTAAACTTTAAGGTGTGGGGTTAACCTAAAGGTTTCGCCTAGAAGGCGAGGGTTTTAACCCCAGTATACAGACAATAACATAATCAACCCTTCCAAGCTCCATCCTTATCTCTCCTTTCCTGTGATATTTTTGTGAGTTATCTGTATTTCAAGTGAAGCCTCACTATTACCAACATGTATTATCAATGATAAAAAGCTGTTCATTAAACTCTTAAAGATATAAGCTCTTAGCCCTTGACAATCAGGATAAATCATAAATCTTCATCATTTACCTCTCACTTACTAATACATATTCCTAATGCACTTTTCCCTTTTTTATAGAAAATATTTTTATTTATTATTTTCTTGTTTTTAAGTACCATTGATAAGGCCAGACTATTATTCGTTAAATCACTTCAAATCTGACATATAAAAAAAACGTGTCGTAGGATTATTTAAAAATTGGAGAATTACGCAGAATAGCTTGAAAATCATCTGAAAATATGTGATAATATTAACGAGCGTTTCTGCTGAAAGTGTACGAATGAATGCCTGTTTAGATCACAGGTGTTACAGCACCATTTGTATCATTACCACAGGTCTTCTTTCTTTGTGATTCACATTACAGAATGTATGTTTGTATTTGTTAGTATATAATCGAATTTTTGCTCTGTATTTCATCATGTGACAAATTTTCTGTTATCCATTTACCTATAAATACACAAAATTTCAATAATATTTCCGTTATATTGAAGAATATTTTTGATTGATTTTTTCTCCAATATAGGCATATACCTTGATTCAAATAGTATGAATCGGCAGCAGGACATTCAAAAAGCACCAGACATTTCATTTTGTCCGATGGTGCTTCTCAAAATTAACATTTTTTATTTTCGATCAACAAGTTAGATGTATTTCAAAAACTGTTATGCTTTTAGCATTCTCCTTCCCTCTTTTACTGTAGATCATCCATAGTCATACAAGGTAATTCCTTTTCTTGCCTAAGTTGCTTATCATTTGTAAAGAACATATCACATCCGCTTACTATAGCTGTCGCAATCTGCAAAGCATCCATAGCTTTAAACGCTATAGATTTGCTTCTGATTCTTGCTCCATGTACAACAATTTTAGAATCTATATACACAGCCTCAATATTCATATATTTTATAAACCTTTTAAAATTATCCATGTATTCCATTTTTCCGCTGCTATATGGAAATACAAGATATTCTTCAATTGTAAGAGCCGATGTAACAATTCGTATATCCTCATTAAGACATTTTATAAAAAACCTTTTGACTACTTCAGTATATACAGGATGATTTTCCAGACAATAGATGATAGGTGCCGTATCTACAAACACTTTTTTAAAACCTGTCATTATCTCTTAACTCCCTTATATACTTATCCGCATCCTGTCCCCGCTCTGTCGCAGGCATAATAAACTGATCTAAATTAATATCCAATTTCTTTTCTGTTCCTTCTAAAAGGCCATTTACTCCCTGTATAATCTGAATTACATATTTCAATTTATCTTCCGGCATTTGCTCTAATAATTGCATGGCTTCCTGTCTGATCGCCGTCATAATATACCTCCATCCATACGACATACTCTCTTTTTCAATTACATTATAACATCCAATCACTGTTCTTTCAATCCGCATAATTTTCCACCCATTATCGAACATTCATTCCATTACTGTTCAGGTGCTCCCATATTATTTCGAAAATCTTCAATACTGTCTGCAAGTCACGGAAAAACAGCTTGAAGCGTTCCGTTCCAGGGAAAAGTATGTCCGCCTGCCTCAGGAACACCTGAAAATAGCCCAGGCATATGAGCGGCGGATACAAGATATCTGAAAGACAGCATTGAAAATAAGCCGGAACATACATGAAATAAGGAGATGTATGCCCTTATTCGGGAAATGATCCATTACCGGAACAGCCTTAATGCCAGGGAAGAATGTGACGCCCTCCTTGTAACCGAATACGAAGAAAAATACAAAAAGATACTGCTGAAAGCAAAGGAGGAGTATGAATACATTCCATAATCATTACACCTTTTGTAGTTTTCTTTCTTTCATTTCTTTTAAAAAGGCTCTTCCACCTTCATTATAGAAATTGATTCTTTCTTGTGTTGTCATATCTTTTGTAAGCTCATAGTGATATTCCCTAATCTTATGAATATCCTCAATCGTAAAATCAGGACTGATAATTGGTTTTGTAATCATAATCATTCCTCACTTTCCAATAGCACAGAAGGATTCCATATCTCAATCATCTTGTATCCTTCTAAATTTGTAATTGCCCTTACCCCTCTAATTGTCTTTACATTTACAATATGCTTAAAATTCCATGAAATAATGCAGTCACATTCATTTATAACTGCCGCCCCTATATGCTGACAATCATCGAAACTTTTTTGTGTCAGTATTCCCATATCAATAATTTTGTTTGCTACGTTTATTATATCTTCCGTAATATCAAATGTTGTAAACTGTATTTCATTCAAACTGTCAATAATCTGTGTTTTCTTTGGCTCTGAACAGTTCTCTATTTCTCTTAATGTCACTGTGGATAAATATACCTCATACTTTCCAGCCTTAAACATTTCCCACAACTGCTTTGTATCCGCCATCTTTTCAGGCACATCCTCCTGCATCAAATGGCTGATAACCGATGTATCTAAGTATACCTTTAACTTCCGCATAGAGCATCACTCCTATTCCAGTTCCACAAATCAATTGTATATATTATACCGCTTTCTTCCCATTATTTCAATCAGCACCGCAGAAATTTCCATCCGTGCCGGCTCCCGCTATCACATCACACGCTTTGGCACATGACTTTCATAAATCCGAACAACAACCCTATTGATCATTATATAAAATGCTGGTAAAATACAACGGTAAAAATAGTATGCCACTGGCATTCTTATGTGCAAAGGAGAACGAGATATGAAAAAGCTTATGGTACTGATTACGGCAATGACAGTTCTGCTTATTCCGGCAAGCGCTTTTGCAAGCGGCGGCGGAAACGGCAACGGAACGGGCGGCGGAAAAGAAGAAGCCTTACGTGTGGAATCTGCCAGTATCGAAGATGGTGCGGTTCTTGCTTCCGATGAAGCTATTACCCTTGTTTTTTCCAAAAACGTAGTAAACAGCAAGGTTGCCGAAAGCAATATGGCTCTGTTTCACGTACTGGACAGTAACCAGAACGAAGTAACCATCGAAGTCATTATGGCAGACGATCAGGTAGAGCCTGATAAGAAAAATGATGTCGTAATACAATTTCCCCAGGGACTTGCCAACGGCACATATACCCTGACCGCTCAAAAGGGAATCACCTCTAAAAGCGGAGACGTAATGGACAAAGATTACACTCTGACATTCCAGGCAGACAGCAGCCAGGCAGGTCAAGCGGCGGATCAGACCACAGAACAGACTGCGGACCAGACGACTGCTCAGGCAACAGAACAGACTGCGGACCAGACGACTGCTCAGGCAACAGAACAGGCTGCGGATCAGACGACTGCTCAGGCAACAGAACAGGCCATGGACGAGACGACAAGTCAGGCTGCGGATCAGGTGCCCGAAACAGCCGCCGCAGAACCGAAGGGAACAAGTATTATGCCGGTGATAATCATTGTGGTTATTTTAGCGGCTGTCGGCGGATTTGTTATTTTGCGGAAAAAGAAATAATATGCGGAAAAGTTTTCAAAAAAAGTGGATGGCTGTATGGATGATGCTCTTTGCCATATTGATACTCAGCATGAGCGTGGGAAGATATCCTTTATCGCCTGCAGACATCATACTGGCCGTTTTGCAGCGGATCACCGGCCATGATTACGGCATAAACGCAGCCGTCGTTTCCATCGTTATGGACAACCGGCTGATCCGCACCGTGTCAGGAGCGCTTGTAGGTGCGGCGCTTGCCGCAAGCGGCTGCGCTTTTCAGGGATTATTCCGGAACCCTTTGGTAAGCCAGGGGGTTCTGGGCGTATCCTCTGGCGCCGGATTCGGAGCCGCCTTATCTATTCTGCTCTTTTCGGGCACGGCATTTGCTCCCGGATTTGCCTTTTTATTTGGAATCTGCGCGGTATGGATGAGCTTTCTGGTTGCACGTATCTGCGGAGAAGTGACGATATTAATGCTTGTATTGGGCGGAACCGTTATCTCATCCATTTTTTCCTCATTGCTGTCTTTTCTGAAATATGTGGCCGATCCCTATAATCAGCTCGCGTCTATCGTGTTCTGGAATATGGGAAGTCTGGCCTCCGTTGAATCCTCCGTGGTCCCCGTATCCTATGCCTCCATGTTTTTCGGCATGGTTCTATTGCTGCTGTATACAAATAAAATTAATGTGCTGTCCATGGGCGATACGGAAGCTTTCAGCATGGGACTGGATGTGCGCAAAACAAGAGGGATGGTTATAACGGGCGCTACGTTTGCCACCGCCGGCGCAGTGTGCATAGCCGGGACCATCGGATGGGTCGGACTGATTATTCCCCACATGGCAAGATTTTTTGTAAAAAGCGATAACCGGCACCTGATACCGTTCAGTATGCTGCTGGGAGCGGTTTTCCTTATGTTAATTGACATACTTTGCAGAACATTAACGGGGGCTGAGATCCCTCTGGGCATTATGACTTCCGTAATAGGAGGACCCTTTTTTATTTATCTGCTGAAAAAATATAAAGGGGGCGGCTGGAAATGAGCGTCTTAAAAATAGAAAAGCTGTCATTTTCCTATGGCAGCAAAAAGATCTTTTCCGATATCAGTTTTCAGGTACGTCAGGGAGAAATGTTTTGCCTGGCCGGACCAAACGGATGCGGAAAAAGCACGCTTCTCCACTGCATATCAGGTCATCTGAAATATCAGTCGGGGGAGGTCCTGATAAACGATCAGTCCATCCGCCTTCATTCGCCCGGAAAACTGGCGGACCGGATGGCCTATGTCCCCCAGAATCATATCCGTTCTTTTCCGTATCAGGTTCTGGACGTGGTAGCCATGGGGCAGATCCGCAGTCCGGCCTCTCTGCTGTCAAAAAACGAAAAAGAAGATCTGGCCCTATCGGCACTGAAAGAAGTGGGCATTTCACATCTTGCGGAAGAAGAATACACCACACTAAGCGGCGGCGAGCTTCAACTGGTTTTGCTGGCAAGAGCATTATGCCAGAACAGCGATATTCTGATTCTGGATGAGCCTGCCGCACATCTGGATATCCAGCACACCCACCGTATCATGAACCTTCTGTTTCGTTTTTCCAGGGAAAAAGGGAAAAGCGTCGTTATTTCCACCCATGATTTCAACCATCCGCTTCAATTTGAGGATATGGGGGCAAATGTAAAGATGGCGCTGATGGATCACGGAAAGCTCAGCGGCGTAAGCTCTCCGAAATCATTGTTGTCCCCGAACAGCCTGGAACAGATGTATCAGGTCAAAAGCCGTATTGTCAAAGTAAGCGACAGCCCCGAACGGCATTTTATAGCTACATGGAGTGAATAGAGCAAAATGAGAAAAAGAATCGTAATCGTTTCCATAATTATGGCGGTATCTATATTCTGTACCGGCTGTTTTCATGGCAGGACAAAAACGGAACATGAGATAAAAGCTGGAGAACCGCTGGTGGACTGCGCCGGACGGACTGTGGAGATCCCCCGCAAAAAGGAACGAATCGCATGTCTTTACGCATATACCGGCCATGTCGCAATCCTACTGCAATGTGAGGAAAAAATCGTTGCGGTTGTGGACGGCTTAAAACGCGACAATCTTATGCAGATGAAAATTCCCGGGCTGAATGAACTGTCGGCACCCTATAACAGCGGCGCCATCAATATTGAAGAACTGGCCGCAGCAAAACCTGACCTGATTTTTCTGCGCGCATCCAATCTGCAGGATGAGGGCGAACTGGAAAAACTGGATGGTCTGGCCATCCCCTATGTCGTCGTCGAATATGTGACCATGGAAGATCAAAAGCAAAGCATCCGGATTATGGGGCAGGCTCTTGACAGACAGGATGAGGCCGAGGCCTATCTGTCTTATTATGAGACGACCATTTCCATGGTTCAGGAACGACTGGCAGCACTCCCGGAAGATCAGCGAAAAACCGTATACCATTCCGTGAATGAAGTGGTCCGCACAGATATGCCCGGCACCCTTTCTTATCAGGTGCTGGAGGCGGCCGGATGCAAAAATGTCGTGACTGCGGATCAGGAACTCAGAATTGACGGAGAAAAGGGGTATGCAAGCGTCGAACAGATCTACCTGTGGGATCCCGATCTGATCCTCGTCAATGAACCCGGCGCATGGGAATATTTCCGCACGGATGCAAAATTTTCAGGACTGCGCGCCGTCAGGGAAGGCGCTGTCTATCAGTTGCCGGTGGGACTTTCCCGCTGGGCACACCCAGGATCGCTGGAATCGCCCCTTGCAGTACTGTATATTGCGTCCACACTGTATCCGGAATATTTCTCAGATATTGATATGACAGAAGAAATACGTGATTTTTACGATACCTTCTTTCACATTGCTTTAACAGAGGAAGATATCGGCAAAATTTTAAAGGGCGAGGGAATGAGAACCCCCAGAGAGGAGGAACATTAATGTATCGCTATTACCTTTCTTTTGATGACACTGACAATCCGGAAACACCCGGCACCGGCCATCTGCTGCAGGAATTTCTGGACAGACTGCCCTATGACTGCACATTTATTTCCAGACATCAGTTATTCGTACATCATGACGTACCCTATACGTCCCATAACAGCGCAATGTGTGCCTTAGTATCGGAAGATGCGGATTTTAACCGGCTGGTCAGCGACGCATCCGAATATTTGAAAGCACATTCCGCGGCAGGATCAGATCCGGGGCTTTGCGCTGCGGACTGCCAGAAGCTTTCCCACCCGGAACGCGTAGTCGCATGGGGATACCGGGCAAAAAAAGAAATCCTGCAAAAGAACGAAGCCTACGCGCTTGCGGAGGAATGCCGCATTCATCTGAGTGAGCACGGCGGCGATGGACAGGGCGTCGTGGGCGCACTGGCGGCGGTGGGACTGCGTATTTCAGGCAATGACGGACGGGTGAAAGGCAAAAAACAGATACATAAAGACCGCCTGACTGTGGGCGAACTGCTGGAAATAACAGGCTTTGACAGAGTGTGTGCCTATGGCATCGGCCAACTGCCGGAACATGCGGTTGTCAGAACAGACAATCATTTTGTCAAAGCCATATATCAGAATTACTGCAGCACCATCCTGACCGTTTTTGATGAGGATTCATACCGGCTGCTGACCAAGGACCAGCTAAAATGTTATTAGAGGCGGGACGCTTTACGGCTTGCACACCCCGCAGGGCTCGTATCCGTCCTCTGTCAGTTGGTTCCGGGTCCCTTTATAATCTGTTCTGTGTTCTTCCTTGATCCGCTCTACGCTGCCGCAGTCAGGCAGATGGAACCGCATCGTATTGGTATTGAGCACATAATCCGTCAGCTTTTGCCGGCCGCCGACTCCTGCCGCAACCGGCTGCGGCTCCCCAAGATTGCTGTTCCCGGTCGCATAGTCGATCGCCACGCCGGGCTGTCTGTTATAGACAAAAACATTGAAGGAAACCCCTTCTCCGGCGTCCTCCACGGAATAGGCCTCCATCTGCACGCCGGCGGCCACCAGATTATCCCCTTCAAAGACGGGTGTCACCCGGTACATAACATGATATTCGGTCTCCTTCACATAATCGGCGACCTGATTTTCAAAAGGAAGCATTCCGTCTACATTCAGATAGCGGGTGCCGGTGATCAGATTCTTCTCATTGGCATTCTCGCCGGATAGCTGATAGCCGATCAGATGGCAGCGGTTGTACAGATATTTTCCGTCCACAATGTCATATTTCACCGTCTGCCAGCCGGAAGGCTTTACCTGGCCGATGGCTCCCCGTTCCTCCGTCGGCATCAGGTCAATTCCGATACAGGCCGAAGCCGGACCACACCGGCCCAGATCGTCCAGGTCGGAGTAATGTTCAAAAGATTCCGTGGTGATTTCATCTTTTGTGAATGTAGGGATATTATCATTTACAACCGTATACGGTTCATCGCGGTTTTCATCCGATAAGACATATTCTATCGTTTCCGGCGAATACGCGGCGGGGGAAGTATTATCCGTATTTTTACAGCCGGATATGGAGAGTAATAAAGCTATGACAAATGGGAAAAGAAAATGTGTTTTAATCTTCATGATATCGTTTTGTACTTCATACAATCTTGTTATGAGATTGCAGCTCCTTTCGTAACATTTTCACGCCTATTATAACACCCATTTTTCCTTCTTTCAATCACCGGAAAAGCAGCGTTCCGAATCCCAAATCCTGTTTGAGATCAGAATGCTGCTTCTTTCAACTGCCGCTAAAAAGGATCTGCCTACCGCGCGCTGATCGTATCCACCACCGACATCCCCTTAATCTTCCTCATCGGCCCGATCACCGCCGCCACCGACGCCCCGGCCATAATCGCCGCAATCAGCGCCAGCAGGCCAAAAGGAACAGTCCAGCCATCTCCCCATCTTTCAGTAATCAGTTGTCCGTACAGAAACCGGTGCAGCGGAAGTCCAAAGGCCGTGCCCGCCGCCAGGCCGCAGATCATATAAGAAGCCGTTTCGGCAATCACCATCCGGTTCAGTTGGCGCGCGCTGGTTCCGATGGCCCGCATGGCCCCATACTGTCTAAGCCTCGCCGACACGCTCATGCCAATGGTATTGATAATGTTGAACGCCGCGATCAGCCCGACGACTGCCAGAAATCCGTATACAAACAGTCCAAAGGAATAATAGACGGCTCTCACCTCGCTGTTGCTGGCCCTCTGATCGGAAAACTGAAATTCCTCTCCTGCGGCGTTACGCACTTCCAGGACGGCGGCATCCGATTTGTCCTTTAACTGAATATCCAAAATCGTATAGCCGGACTCGCCCGTCAGACTGCGAAACATGGTTTCGGAGCAGATCACCGTACCATCCGCCGTCCCGCGGTCGAAAAGCACAGAGTCTAAAATACCGGCGATCCGGACTGTCCGCGGGCCAAGCGCCGTGGCCAGCGTCAGCTCATCTCCCGTTTTCGCCGAAAACCCGTCACCGTTTACCAGCAGAACCCCTTCCCCCTTTTCGGCATCCTCCAGACTTCCCTCCCGCATGTCATCCTTCGCCCAGCCAAACTGATACTGTTCATAGGAAATCAGATTCACCGTTTTTCCTTCCCCATTCAGTCCGGCGGGCAGGTCATAGGCAAAACTCCGGCCGAAAACACGTCGAACCGCAGGACTTTTTTCTAATTCATCCGCCAGCGCGTCCGGAATCCGGCAGGTATTTCCCGGACTGACAATCGCCACGTCAGGTGCGGAAGGACGCAGCGGCGTCAGCGCATGCCCCATAAAATCAATCCCTGTACTGAACCCAAGAAACAGAATCATGCTGAATCCAAAGGAACAGGTTAAAAGCAGCAGATTTTTCCGGCTGCCTGCCGCATGGTGGAAGCCCAGCGCAGCCTCGATCGGAAGCCATCCTGTCCCGGCGGAATGCCTGACGGCAAATACGGTGCCGGCATTGCCGGAAACCGCCTCAAGGGGCGATACCCGGGAAGCTCTTTTGGCCGGAGAGCGGGCCGCGGCAAGAACGGTCAGCAGGCCGATCACACAGCCCGATGCCAGACCGATTCCGCTGATGCCAAAAACCGGCATTTCTCCGAAATAAGTAGGACTGACAAACCGCAGCAGACCGCACAATCCCCAGACAATCATCACGCTGGAGGCAAGCCCGGCAGGGATTGCGGTCACACACCAGGAAAGGGCCTCTGCCCGCACAAAGCGCCTCACCTGCCGGGGCGTGGCGCCAATACACCGGATCATGCCGAAAAATTCCGTTCTCTGCGCCACATTGCTGTTTAAACTGCCCAGTATCATCAGCATCCCGGAAAAAGCCACCAGCACGGCCAGAATCGCCGCCGTCAGATAGAGCACCCTGATATAATTGTCGCCGCTTTGCAGCAAAAGCCCCATCAGCTTGGCATTTTCTCCTACACAGTCCTCAGGGATATTCAGATTGGCGCAGATCTCTCCGATTGCCCGCCGTATGCTGCCGCCGGGCCCAAAGGCCGTGTAACAGACAAAATCATCTTTCAGCGTGGCGGACCGGAACCGGGTCAGATAAGCGTCGGCATTCAAAAATATTCCGAACGCGCCGTATTTTTGCATATCCGGCGTATCCTCCACAAAACCGGAGATCTGAAAAGACATTTCTCCCTCCGGCGCCGACAAAGTGACCATATCGCCCACCGAAAGACCAAGCCGGTCATGGACACCTTCCGAGACCAGCGCCTCCTGATCCGTTCCCGGAAAAGAACCTTCAATTATGCGGGTCGCCGGATAGAGGGAGAGAAAAGCTTCGTCAAATCCACAGACTACCGTTTCCGTTTCTTCGATCCGATACCCCTGATCCAGCCGATAGTTGACCGCGGCATATCTGCTGAGGGTTTCCACATCCGGCCTGGCGCTGATAATCCCGATCTGTTCTTCATTAAGCCCTTTAAAAGCGGCGTGCCACGCGCCGTCGGTCCTGATGGCCTGCAGCTTCTGGCTTTGCAGAAACATATCTGCCATACCAAATACCGCCGCAACCAGAAATGCCGAAAACAGAATACAGAGACGGGTCATACGGGTCTGTCTGCGGTGTACCTTTGCCAAGATCGGAATCAGGTCAAGA
>Ga0137307_102739_pt1 | contig 11600 bp, 9 predicted proteins | sample NAcewD2O_March_2_FD_97180 | JGI IMG/M metagenome (GOLD analysis project Ga0137307, IMG submission 97180) | Mouse cecal microbial communities from Vienna, Austria - N-Acetylglucosamine amended D2O_March | ecosystem: Host-associated > Mammals > Digestive system > Large intestine > Cecum | place...
CGTCAGATAGATCGGCGTATCAAACAAATGCAGCTGTGTTGCCCCTTTAACCAGAACATCCGATATCTTCGGCATCATGTAGACCCGGACAGAACGGCTGTAGCAGTACTTCAGCAGATGATTTCTGTCTGCCGCCGGAATATCCCACAGAACCACTGCACCGTAATCTTTCCCTATTTCTTTCCTGACACTTTCAATACCTTCCGAGATATTGATGCCGTTAACGATCTTATATTTCTCCTTCCGGGACTCAAACTTGGCCACAATATCATCAATAGGCCTTTCCCCATAGACAATCAGAAGCTCCCTGGGCGGAAATACCCTGAAATAACAGGTATTACACACATACACCCATACGATGGAGAAGACCGTCTGAATAACCATAGCCGCTGCAATCGGCCTGACCATAACGACCCAGTTCGCCATCAGGGAGATCTGAAAATAAGAAAGCACATTGGCCAGTAACAGCGAAAAAAACTCCGATATGAACACATCGATGGGTTTTAAATATCCTATCTTCAGCACACCATAGGTACTGGCAAAAAACAGCAGCAATACAAAATAAATCAATATGATCAGAACATGCCCCCTGAAATAAAAATTGGCATGTCCGTGATACTTCAGATACGGATAATATTCCTTAAACCAGAAATATGCATAAACTCCCGTATGAACCAGCAGCCCGATCAAGGACAGCTGTAATATGATCAATCTTTTCAAAGATTCTATGCGCTTCATCAACATACCTCATCTGTATCTATGACCTTAAGTTCTCTGCATATTATGTCCATTCTCATTTTATAACCGCCGCATAGTCGCCCGATATGCCCACATAATGAAATACCGCGCACCGGACAGTACAGACAGCTTCTCCTGTCTCCGGTACAGATTCCAGATCCGCCTGACCGCCGTCAGCTTATTCGAAGACAGCGACTGGGCCGGTCTTCTGTAAATTGCCAGAACCTCGTCCAATCCGTATGCCGTATACCCGGCCCGCAGGATCTGCCACCATGTGGCAGTATCTTCGCTTTCCACCTCCGGCATCCGCATCAGTCCTGCCGGTATGATCTCTCTGTCAAACAGAACCGTTGTGGTAAAGATTACGGTTCTGGACAATGCCTTTCTGTAAGTAAGCTCCGCAGGTACATGTACCACTTTGCCGGTAGGTTCGGCCTGCCCGTCCCCAAACTCATATGCCGTAAACACAAAGCCCGCACCCTTACTCCTCATAAACGCCAATTCTCTCTCCAGCTTATTCGGAAACCATACATCATCCGCATCCAAAAAGGCAATGTATCTGCCCTGCGCCAGCGCAAGACCGGTATTGCGGGCGCTCGCCGCCCCCTCATTGTTCTCCTTGCGGACCAGTGCGATCCTCTGCCCTCCGGCGCCAGTGTATTCCTCCACGGAAGCGCTCCCCTGCCGTCCGTTATCCCGTGTCAGGGAATTCCGGATCACTTCCACACTATTGTCCGGCGAACAGTCATCTATCAATAATAATTCCCATTCCTGCCACGTCTGTGCCTGGACCATGGCAATCGTCTCTGCAAGATACGCCTCCGCCCGGTATACCGGCACAATAATACTGACCAATTCTTTCATCAGATATCCTCTTTCACAAGATAAATGGGCCGCTTCTTCACTTCCATATAGGTCTTGGATAAGTATTGCCCTACGATGCCAAGACAAAACAGCTGTACACCGCTGACCAGCATAATAATACATACCAGTGAGGGCCAGCCGGACGTAGGATCGCCGAAAATTAACGTCTTGACAATGATAAAAACGATCATACCGAAGGCCAGCACACAAAACAATGCCCCCAGCAATGCTGCCATCGTAAGCGGCACTGTGGAAAAAGCGGTAATACCTTCCAGCGAATACAGGAACAGTTTCCAGAAAGACCACTTCGTCTCGCCTTTCCTGCGCTCTATATTCTCATATTCCAGCCACTTGGTCTCATAACCGACCCAGCCGAATATTCCTTTGGTAAACCGATTATATTCTGTCATGGACAGAATGGCATCCACCACCTGCCTGGTCATAAGCCTGTAATCTCTGGCGCCGTCAACGATCTCCGTCCTGGATATCTTATTCATAATCCGGTAGAACATTCTGGCAAAAAAGGATCTGACGGGAGGCTCGCCTTTCCTTGTGACACGTCTTGTGGCCACAGAGTCATAGCCTTCCTCAATATATCCATACATATCCGGCAAAAGCGACGGCGGATCCTGCAGGTCCGCATCCATCATAACCACCAGGTCTCCTCTGGCTTTCTGCAGTCCCGCATAAATAGCCGCTTCCTTGCCGAAATTCCTAGAGAAGGATACCATATGCACCCTGTTGTCCTCCTCGTGCAGCTTCCTGACCTCCTCCACAGTCTTATCCCTGGAACCGTCATCCACATAGATCACTTCTACTTCTATTTCTTTCTGCTGAAAGAAAGACTCGTTCTTAAACAGCTCATCATAAAAATCCCTGACATTCTCTTCTTCATTGTAGCAGGGGACTATAACGCTGAGTAATTTCATGTATAATACCGTATTTTCCCTTTCATAGCATACAAACTATCATGATTTTAGCATAATTCAACAAAAAAAGGAAGAGACGTATCTCTTCCTGTTACTATTCATGGTCAATATTTTGCGAGACGTTTTGCCTGTCATTATCCTCATGGGAAACAACTATATTAACTCGTATTCCAAACGGATATAATCTGCCACCGCCGCGATATACTCACTGTTTGTAGGTCGGCTGTATTCAACCGAATTCCCGTAACCAAACAACTCTTCAAATAAGACTCCGTTGCCTCTCTCCCATGACACTTCGATTGCATTTCGAATGGCACGCTCGATCTTCTGATCCGTTGTCTTATGCTTTTTCGCCAGATCCGGATACAATAGCTTAGTAACGCTGCCTACTAATTCCATATCCTCCGCACACATTTCTACTGCACTTCTTAAATATTGATAGCCTCTCAAGTGCGCAGGGATACCAAGTTCCAACATGAAACCGGAGATAGCCTGCTCCAGTTCCCGCTTGGTTACTGTACTTCCTTCTATCATTACCTCTCTTACTCCTTTGCGAATCAAACCAAATTGTTAGTGTAGTTTCTTCATCTAACTACATCATAGCAAACTGTCAACTCGCTGTAAATAGTAAGGCATCGCCCGTCTAAAGTCTGGCGGAATCTACATTTTCTTTAAACCATTCATAGGCAAGCCGCACGCCTTCTTCCAGCTCTACCTTATGCTGCCATCCCAGTCCATGAAGCTTGGTCACGTCTGTCAATTTGCGCGGCGTGCCGTCAGGCATATCCTTATTCCATACGATCTCGCCCTGATATCCCACTACCTTCTGCACAGTACGGGCAAGCTCTTTGATCGTGACTTCTTTCCCCGTACCTATATTCATATGCTGCTCCCCACTGTAGTTTTCCAGCAAGAATACACAGGCATCCGCCATATCATCCACATACAGAAATTCTCTGAGAGGGGTTCCGGTTCCCCACAGTTCTACCGTAGAATCTCCTTTTACCATGGCTTCATGGAATTTACGGATCATCGCCGGCATAACATGAGATCCCTGCAGGTCATAATTGTCATACGGCCCGTAAAGATTAGTAGGCATGCAGCTGATAAAATCATCCCCATACTGTCTCTTAAAGAACTTGCACATTTCAAGTCCTGCAATCTTAGCAATCGCATAAGCTTCATTGGTCTCCTCAAGCGGTCCCGTCAGGAGGGCATCCTCCGGTATCGGCTGGGGCGCCATCTTAGGATAAATACAGGTACTGCCCAGAAACAGCAGCTTTTTGACATGATACACATGGCAGCAATTGATCACATTGCACTGGATCTGCATATTCTCGTAAGCAAACTCTGCCGGAGCTGTATTGTTGGCGTTAATGCCGCCAACCTTTGCCGCCGCCAGTACGACCACATCCGGCTTCTCCGCCTCAAAGAACTCCCTGACTGCCTGCTGGTTTGTCAGATCAAGCTCTCTGTGCGTACGTCCTATGACATTGCCGTAACCCTTTTCCTCCAGATTCCTCACAATCGCACTTCCTACCAGTCCTCTGTGTCCTGCCACATAAATTTTGTCTGTCTTGTTCATGATTGATGATCTCCTCCATTCTGAACTTCGCTCTTCCTAAGGAACTGTCCATTAATAACTTGTGCATTTGACTTGTCTAAATCCGTACAGTCTGCGTTGTCATCAGTCGACGTATCCCGGTACGCCTCCTTCTTCCGCCTTGCCTGTACGAATTTCTCCTGCGTCATCTGCACAAGTTATTTTCGGACATTTCCTAACATCCGTTATTCCATATATCCGGCAGCCTGTCACCTGGCAGCGGAAAACCCATCCCTCATATCCGTTCCAAGGAAGGTAATCTCAGCCTTCGTGGGTGCCGACGGAAATGCGTCATACCCCGTCTGATCCCCTTCCACGGGATAATAAAACACCTGCCCCTCTATCTCATAAGAGACAGTCTCATAAGTATCATAATCTTTCTGCACCAGCCAGTAATCATTCACATAAGAGCCCGCAATCTCTCTGCCCAGCGCCAGACATTTATACGCAATCAGCAAAGCTGCTACCGCTGTACCGCACATTCTGACTGCCTTTCTCCACGGCTGTTCCTTCTCCGCTTCCTCCTTGTGCCCCGACACAAGCCCCTTATAAACACAGCCGAAAACAATTGCAGGCGTCAGATACACATAGACACAGCCATAACGGATCAGCGGCGAAGTACACAGCCAGAATACAAAGGAAGCTGCCGCCGTGACCTGCACCAGCAACATATCCCACCGCTTCTTCCACAACCCTGCCGCCATTCCTGCGGCATACAGAATCAGGATACACACTGCCAGGGCCGCTGCCAGCACCAGCAGCTTATCACTGCCTGCCAGTGACCGGAACCAATCCGGCAGCCACTCCCCCACAGGAATCTCATACCGGCTTACATCCGAATAGCCCCGCCCCCAGACCTGAATTTCTCTGGCATCATAATCCGCCATGCCTTTGGGTATTTTCCACTTCACATCAAACAGATCTATTCGGGTAAAAGGATAGACCAGCCAGCCCGATAACAATACGTTTCTGATAAAGAAAGGCAGCGCCGTCACGATCCCCAGCGCAAGATAAATCCCTGTTTCTTTCCAGCGTCTCTCTTTCAGCAGATAATATGCAGGATAGAACACAAGCAGCAGAATCAATGCCGCCGACAGCTTGACTGTCATCAGGAATACCCCCATAACACAGAGCATTCCGTAAGGAAAGATATCCCGGACTCCTTCCTCCAGCAGATCCATCCATCGTATCAAAATACAGAAAGCAAGCAGCACCATAAAATAATCAGAGGCCGGAGAGATCATCTCATCAAAAATATTAACCAGATAATAAATTCCCATCACCCGCGCAAAGTCACTTACCCGCAGCCGGCCCATACGCAGTGGGGCGGCTATTTCCAGACAGATCCTGGCCAGAAGAAAGGCAAGCCAGCCCGCCGCACAATGACAGGACTTACCGCCCAGAAAGGACATGCTGTAGAGAGCCGAAAGCGCAAAGGAGGAGCTGTTATAAGCCAGTCTGCAGTGCAGATTACCAAGCCCCTTCACTGCACCGTACTCCTCCAGCCACCTGATACTCTGCGCATGATACAGACCGGTATCATAGTGGATCATGCCTCTCGAAGTTCCATATGCAAACAGGAAAAAGAGGAATCCTATGAGAACCATTCTTCCTCTTTCCTCAAACACTCCAGATTGATTTCCTTGTATACGTCTCCATTTTTCCTGCAGCCGCCTGCCCAGTTCCTGTCTGTTATGCCATAAAATAACCAGGCATACTGCCAGCAGCAGCAGATTCGCTGCCAGGCCGACCCGCCCGAACAGGCTAATCAGCTGGGCATACACCGTAACTGCCGCCAGACCGCACAGAAGATACGTATCCGTATGCCTGACCCGGTAAGGTATATACCGGGTCAGCGTCTGTAAGATGCCGTAGCCTGCAAGAAAGGTCGTAAGAAACATGTAGAGCCATATTCCCGTCACTGATAGCATAAGCCTGTGCCTTCCCTGTTACCTTTCTTTTGATTTACACATCCGATATTATCTGCTCTTCTTATATTCCTCACAGCTCATACCCGCTGCTTCCTTCAGATCCGCTTCCATCATCATTGCAACAAGCCCCCTGAAGTCAACATCCCTCTTCCATCCGAGTTCCTTCTCTGCCTTGGCACAGTTGCCCCAGAGGAACTCAACCTCCGCAGGACGATAGAACTCGGGATTTACATCCACAAGCAGCCTGCCTGTGGCGGCATCATAGCCCTTCTCATTGACACCGGCTCCCTCCCAGCGTATCTCAATGCCAAGTTCGCCGAAAGCCGCCTCCACAAATTCCCTTACCGTATGGGTCTCATTCGTAGCCAGCACATAATCATCGGCCTTGTCCTGCTGCAACATAAGCCACATGCCCTTCACATAATCGCCAGCAAATCCCCAGTCACGCTTCGCGTTCATATTGCCCAGCGATAATTTCTCCTGTTTGCCGGCGATGATATTTGCAATTGCCAGCGTAATCTTCCTCGTAACGAAATTCTCTCCCCGTCTCGGTGACTCGTGGTTAAACAGAATGCCGTTACAGGCATACATATTGTAAGACTCCCTGTAATTCACCGTAATCCAGTAAGAATACAGCTTGGCTGCACCGTAAGGGCTCTTGGGATAGAAAGGTGTCTTCTCACTCTGCGGCGCCGTCTCCGGAATCCCGCCGAACAGCTCCGATGTGGAGGCCTGATAGAATCTGCAGGTACCGCCGTTCACCCTGATCGCCTCCAAAAGCTTCAGTGTACTCACGCCTGTGGCCTCCGCCGTGTATTCCGGCACGTCAAAGGAAATCCCTACATGGGACTGTGCCGCCAGATTATATACCTCTGTAGGACGGATCTCCGCGATCAGCCGCATCAGATTGCTGGAATCCGTCGTATCCGCAAAATGCAGGAAGAACTTCACCTTATAATAATCCGAACAAATCAGATGATCGATTCGGGCCGTATTGGAAATACTGTGCCTGCGGATCAGTCCGTGTACCTCATATCCCTTCTCCAACAAAAACTCCGCCAGATAGGAACCATCCTGGCCGGTAATACCTGTAATCAACGCTACTTTCTGCATGCTTCTTCCTTTCCTCTTTCCTTCCGTCTGTTTCTCTTTCTCTGTCTGCTGCCGCGTCCGCGGATACCATCCAGCGCTGCTGTTAAGCCTTTATACGTAAAGGCAATACACACGTACAGGCAGCTATATTTTCTCATAAAAGGATAACTCTGTAAAGCACGGATATACACTATACTTGTGCCCCTGTCATCCTTGACGCAAACGCTTCATGAAAAGCACTACATATTCCTTATATATTCCGCAATGGCGTCATGCCAGTCTGCGAACATGAAATCGGTTGTCATCTTAAGCATGTAATTCTCCAGGATGGAATATGCCGGACGCTTCGCTGCCGCGCCGTACTCCTCCGAGGTAATCGCTTCCACGACGGTACTTTTACCTGCCAGCCGGAAAATCTCCTTCGTAAACTCCGCCCAGCTGCAGTCTCCTTCACAGGTTCCATGGAACAAGCCGTAATTCTCCGTAGGAAGCAGATACGCAATCGCCTTGGCCAACTCACCGGCACTGGTGGGCGACCCCACCTGATCCATAACAACTCTGACCTTATCATTCGTCTCTGACAATCTCAGCATCGTCTTGACAAAGTTCTTCCCGTCGCCGTACAGCCATGCAGTCCGTACAATATAATGCCTGCTGCAAAATTCCCTGACAAAATTCTCTCCGGCCAGTTTCGTTCTCCCGTAAGCCCCCTGCGGTCCTGTCGGATCTGTCTCCCGGTAAGGCCTGCTGCCGTTTCCGTCAAAGACATAGTCCGTAGAGACATGCATCAGCTTAGCTCCCGTCTCTCCGGCTGCAATGCTTAAATTTCTCGCTCCCAGAGCATTGATCCGAAAGGCAAGGTCCTCCTCCTTCTCACACGCATCCACCGCAGTGTAAGCCGCACAGTTAATGACCGCATAAGGACGTACATCGCGTACGAATTCCATTACCTTGTCTATGCTGGTGATATCCAGTTCTTCCACATCCGTATTGATCAGTTCATATTCCGTACTGTCCGCATACTGCAGATTAACGGCACGCCCCAGCTGACCATTAGCGCCTGTCACGATTATTTTCTTCATACTGATTTCCAACCTCCGCGTTTTATATTTGTGCACCGGTACATTGTGTACAATATCCGTTCACCGCGCAACCCTTCGGAACTTTCGCCCGCACCTTCCGGTAAGTCTGTGCCGTTAATAAGCGATGCGCTCCGGACTGTTCTTTTGTCTGTCACAGTAACATTATCATACAACCTGTGGCTAAATTATGCAAATAGAATCCCAGAACGTTTACGGTTTACGGCCACTGTTATATAGGAAACCTGCAAAAGGTGACTGGATATACTCACAAAATTTCCGTAATAAATATGTAACATTTTGTGGATTTTTTCATTTTTTTTCTAGTGACTCAGTCTTTTGCTTATGATATACTAGGAACAGTCGGGTTATTCCCCGTATTAGCTATAGAAAGAGAGGATTAGAAATGAAAAGATTACAAGTACTTTTTCTTGTAGCCTTATCTTCTACTCTTCTATTATTTGGTTGTGGAAAAGAAGAAGAAAACGTAGAACCTGTCGTCGAACAAGTTATCGATGACATTGACGAACCAGAGGTTGTAGAAGAGGCAGAAGAAACGACAACAGATACAAGTGACGATGTTCCTCCGGAAGAAGGAATGGTTCGCAGCCGTATTACAAATGAATGGGTAACCGAGGAAGTCAATAACACAAGACCGATTTCTGTAATGATCCCTAATACGAAGACAGCATCTCAGTACGGGCTTTCCAGTGCGGATGTTCTTTATGAGTGTAACGTGGAAGGCAGTATCACCCGTCTGATGGCTATTTTTCAGGACTGGAAGGACTTCGACAGGATTGGTAACGTAAGAAGCTGCCGTGACTATTATGTATACTGGTCTTTTGAATGGGATGCCTTTTATATCCACTTCGGCGGGCCGTTCTACATAGATGAAGTTATCAACCGCAGCGATACAGAAGATATTGACGGATTGTCCAGCAGCAATTTCTGGCGCGCAAATGATGCAAATAATGCTACCGATAACGCTTACGTAGATACCAACGGTATTCTGGCAGACATTGATAAGCTTGGCTATGACCTGACATACCGTGACGGTTATGCTGACCAGAACCATTATATGTTCGCTCCTTCCGACAGTCCCAATACACTGGAGCAATACAGCGATGCCATATCTGCCAACAAAGTGGACATGTCCCCCTCCTATCCGGTTACAAACTGCTATTTCATATATAATGAAGAAACAGGGATGTATGACAGATTCCAGCATCTTTCCGGATCCGGCGACGGCCCTCATGTGGATAAGGCTAACGGCAAGCAGTTATCCTTCAAGAACATCCTGATCCAGAACACTTATTACGAGGTTCGTGACGAGAAAGGTTATCTGGCATTCCAGTGTCATGATACCACAAGAGACGGCTGGTTCTTTACCAACGGCAGAGGTATCCACGTCAACTGGGAGAAAACTTCCGATTACGGCGCTACACGGTACTATGATGATGCCGGCAATGAGATTCAGCTCAACACAGGCAAGACCATGGTATGTATCGTGGAAGACGGAGATTCCTTCCTGGTAGATGATCAGAAGATTGGTTCCAATTAAAAATGTGCTGCCCCGCAGCAAGCTGCGGGGTAGCGAAGGTCGCAGCCGATTGTCTTGTATTTTTTCCTGTCCCTGTTCTTTTACATATCTGTTTATAATCTGCTCATTCCCATGTTCACTTACCGTTGCTACATAATATCCATCTGTCCCGGCAAACTTTAGTACAAGCGCGTAAAGTACTTTTTACTTTGCCAGAACATTCTGATACAAAAACACGCCGTAAGATAAGGGAGCAGTTTTTTATGGTCCTTATATATGACAGCGCCGTACGCATTCAGGAGATGCCGGCGCTGTGAGGCTGTGATATAACCCCCTTTCATCGCACAAACAATCAATATTTATCTTTGTGTTTCAATGATGACACACCCAATATAATCAAACCTACTACTCCTATGCATAGGGACATTGCCGAAAAACCACTAGAGCACATTTCTAATAATATTGCAAAAAGCAACAATCCTATTCCTAAGCTACTGTACTGCATTTTACATTCCCTCTAACTAATATAACACTTTTTAATTATCTACACTTTTTGAAAATGTTTCGGTAACCACTGTTTCAGATTGATCTTTCTTTCATTGAACTTTCCTCATTCTATTCTTTTTTCAGAATAAAAAGGACAATATACAATGAGAGGAAAAATGGATAACAAAAAAACCCCGAATCTTCGGGGTTTTGAGAGGCGCAGACCGGATTTGAACCGGTGAATCAGGGTGTTGCAGACCCACGCCTTACCGCTTGGCTACTGCGCCTTAGTGACTCCAACGGGAATCGAACCCGTGTTACCGCCGTGAAAGGGCGATGTCTTAACCGCTTGACCATGGAGCCATACTTTATTTCTCTTACTCTTCGTCTCCAAATTGTTCCATTCAGGCGGCAAATCTCATTCTCTTAGCAATCGCCTCTAACAAACAACTTCAACTATGATAGGATATCATATATTGTTTCATTTAGCAATAGTAATTTGGAATTTTCTAAAATTTCTTTAAATTAATTTAGGCCTAAACTTCTTATCATAAACTCTCTTTTTATTTCCAGAAATTGTCTTACCTGCATCAAAATATAAAACAGAATCGCCCTGGACTCAAATTCTTCCCTGTGGCACGGTAATGGCTGCGCTTTCATCTGCATAAGCAGCTGTTCCAGTCTGTCCATCAGCTGTTCCACAGTATTTTCCCGATAAAAATCCTGTCCTATCTCTCTAATTAATTCTGCTATCTGTCCCGCCTGTTCAGGCAGGCGCCGAATTCTGATAATATTGCCATATATCTCTCGTAAGAGCATACTTTGCCTTTCTCTCATAGTGATATATTCAAGTTCCTCAGCACTCTTCGAAAGCAATGTATTATCGTAATTGGACACTGCACAGGATTTCGCCGCATTGATCAGGTGATTCAGCTTTGCAAAGCCTGTTTCTGTGTATCCCCTCCTGTCTTCTTCCGGCAGCCACTGGGACATTCTCAGAAGAATATCCTTAATCTGATCATCCACTTCCTCAGCAAGACAATTAAACTCCTTTTCTTTCTTACGAAGATGTGAATTTACCAGAATCCCCATTCCCGTACCGATCAAGAGCAATAGCGCTTCATTAAAAATCATAAATAACTCCATATTCTGCTCCGTAAGAAAATGAGTAATCAGCACGGAGTCCATAGCAATTGCTTCACTCCAGCCAGCACACAGACATAACAGTGAAAACAGAAGCAGATATACGCCAAATGCCCACAGATTATATCCTACTATTGAAAAACACAGCCAAGATAAAATTATGGCACACAGAAAGGCCGCCCAGCGCCTGCCTGC